>JAEEGL017066742.1_pt1 | contig 11382 bp, 11 predicted proteins | sample 9134231 | NCBI WGS metagenome assembly JAEEGL01 (sample SAMN16246548, study PRJNA631951) | gut metagenome | biome: gut microbiome; feature: rumen; material: fiber-attached | host: Bos | place: Iran: Karaj | collected 2018-10
CACAGTAGTAGGTAGTGAATAAAGAATAGTTACCCCTTCTGCAGTGTTCTTTTCTTCCCAAGGGTTGTTGTTGTGAACGAAAAGACGAATAGTATAGATCTGATCGTCTTCAACATCAATCTCATTGGCATTGTAGTAGCTAGAGTTACCAGTAGTAAGTCTAGCACCTACGAAATTACGTTCATCACCAATTTTACTACCCTTATAAATAGAGTTGAAGGTAATGGTGTTACCTAATTTGTCAGCATTGATGTCATCAAGCGTATAGAGTGGACGACCATCGGCAGAGCCAGAGTTGTCACCCCATGCGTACACCAAAGCTGGAGCCATCGAGGCGTTAGCTACGATAGTAGCGGTAGCCACAGAAAGCACAGATTTAGTAAATTTATTCATAAAATTAAAATCCTTTCAAAAAATAGATAGTTAGAGTTTATCATTTAAAAACACGAAAACTTTTTGTATTACTAGTCGAATTGTTAAAATTCCTCTAGAGTTACACAACCGAATCATCTCAAATTTCAAAGATTGGTGAGACTCGGCGGCATGTGTAGCCGCCGAGCGAAATATAAAGTGCTTAAACTGATTTCATCGCCCTCAGTTTACAAAGGTCTCACCGTTTTTTGCCTATATAGCGACCTTAATCTGGTGGCCCTTCCCATGGGTCTCCAGGAGGATCGTCCGATACTGAAGACGGTGACTCCGGTGTCGGATTGTTAATATCGTTTTGACCAGGATTGTCAACGTTTGTCCCCGGTGAAGGAGGCGGTGTCGACGGCTGGTCTTTTGGCTTATTAGCCTCTTCATTCTCTTCCCTTCGCCTTTCGGATTCTTCCGGACCGACATACGGTGTGTTACCAGGATCATCCTCGGTGGACTGTCCCGGATTATTCGGGTCGATCGTCGGCTTATCCGGTGTCGGATCATCCGGTTTGTTCGGAGGAACATCCGGACCATCTGTCGGGTCTTTCGGCGGCGGTGTCGGCGTAGGAGTCGGCCCAGGCGGCGTCGGTGTCGGCGTCGGCTTCGGGTCTGGCGTCGGCTTCGGGTCTGGCGTCGGCTTCGGGTCTGGCGTCGGCTTCGGGTCTGGCGTCGGATTCGGACCAGGACCAGGACCAGGACCAGGACCAGGCGTCGGATTCGGCGTAATGATTGGCCAAATTACCGGTGTCGGCGACGTTACTACCTGAGGTGTCGGATTAGGCTTTTTCTTCTGCGGCTTGATATTCATGATCTTCGCCACATTCGTGGGCTGGAACCCACAGTCGAGCCTGTACTTCAGTTCCTTCTTTTCCGTCTCCTTAATTGTAAAGGTGTACGTTAAGAAAGTCCCTTTGTGGTTTTTCGTCTCCATAACTATGATATCCGGTACTCCGTCAACGGTGTAGGGATTCATATACATTTGATCCGTCAAACCTTTTGCATCCTTTACCGATATGTCCGCATGGTCGAGTTCCTTGAAGAAAGCATCCAGAGTCTTGTCATAAGATTCTTTGTCGTTAATCCATTCCTCTTTCGCCTTATTCATAGCAGCGTCCCATTCCTTGTTACACTCGTCGTAAAAAACTCCGAGATAACGAGTACCAAGAATGCTATCCGCCCATGCCATTACCGCTGCTCCAAGAGCAGGGTCCTGACGCATACGCGTTCTCAGCTCCATATCTGCCGATTGTGCTTCCCAGACTTCTGGCGCGGGGCCAAAGTTGTAATCGTCGGAAGCGATGCCATTTGCCTGGATGTCGGAATTGTAGAAATGCCACTGCGGTGGCGGTGTAGGTGTTGGCTCCGGTTCGGTAGGCATTTCTGCCACTTCTTCCTTCGCCGGTTTCTTGTAAAACTGATGGTAGTAGATACTACCTGCAAGCACCGCGAGTGCCAGCAGAACTGTTATGATTTGTACTGCTTTTCTCATACTTTGCCCACCTCCTTCTCAAAGTATTCTGGTATTCCAAAACTTGTTCCTCGTCTTCCGAGTTGTTCAGAGTATCAAGATATTGCTGCGGCTTAAACCCTTCCGGATTATCCAGCCATTCGTGGAATGCTAACATATCCCATATCATAAATCCGACACAGAATATAAACCACATAGCCGGCATAGCCTTGAAAATACCTTGTACCCATCCTATCTCGGTCCCGTCACAACCCTTAGTAGCAGCTTCCTCAGCAATGATTACCAGGAAAACCTGAATCACGAAGAAAGCTAAGAATTCTTTTACTGTTGATCCGTCACTATCCCACCACATAACTGTATAAGTCATGAGTAGAACAATAAGAGCGGAAGCAACTACTGCCCAAAACGGCTGAAGTCTCGGCGCAAAATAAGCGATTACGCCAGCCAAAGGCACGACGATCAGAACTCTTTTAAGTGTTGTTGCAGCGGTTTCACTGAAAAATTTGTTACTTGCCACACAAATGGCAATGGCGATCGCAGCCGCCATAGCTAAAGCATTTACTAACATGTAGATTACCCCCTTTTCTAGGTATGTAGTGAAGGCCTTAAAGGCCCGTTGATAGTAGCTAGTGAATAACTTTGGGAATTTTTAACACTATATAGGCAACAGGTTTCTATCTTGAAACCTGAGATGATTCGGTTGTTAATGGTCTTCTTGTCTTGAAAAACTGTACCCAAAACTCAGACTACTTTAATTGTATCACACTTACGCCTTTTTGTCAATAGTTTTAGCACATTTTACCGCTTATGGCAAACAAGAAAAATCCCCGACAAATGTCGGGGATCCCTCAAGGTACGAGTAGTAGTTTTAGGGCAGGTAAAGTTTTGATTCTTCATCTGTAAGCAGGTGATCAATATCACCGTTTTCATACCAGCACCATATCGGCTCCCAAAGGTCGATTCCAAGCTGTTTTGCCACCCATATATTCGTCGTGATCGACCAAGTCCTGGTTTTGTAGTTCCAGTACTTATAGGCCATACCAGGACCTTCTATAACCAGCTTGGGAGCCGGCTTCGGGGTAGGCTTTGCCTTGGATGCTGCCTTGGGGGCAGGAGCAGGCTTCGGGGCAGGTTCTGCCTTGGGGGCAGGAGCAGGCTTCGGGGCAGGTTCTGCCTTGGGGGCAGGAGCAGGCTTCGCATCTTCAGCATTTTCAGCTTCAAGAGCGTCGGCTTTCGCCTCAAGCTTCTCAGCCTCAGCTTTCGCCTTCTTCACCTCTTTCTGATGATCCATATCAGCATCTCTGATAGCTGCATAGATGTCCTCCGCGTCCTGGCGAAGAGACTCAGCTGTTTCATTATTTACAGCATAGTCATCATCATCAACTGCCGGTGCATATACCTGATCCTGGTATTCCAAGTCAGCAACAGCATTTTTGCGTTTCTTCCCTTTCACCAAATCAGACACGACCTTGTGAGTCTTCGATTTCTTCTCGGCCTCAACAATATCATGCATCTTCTTTCTTATCTCTGCTTTTTTTGCCATATCAGTACCCTCCTTAATCTCTAATAATCTACTGTGGCGCCCTGTTAAACTACTATGCCCCAATTATAGCACACTTTATTCAAAATGTCAATGTTTATAACATAAACAATTAAAAATAGCACGTCACCGTGCTTCTATAACCCCTGTAAACCCATGATTCCCTACTTTCCAAAACCTATGGTGCGGGTAGGCGGAATCGATTGGAACAACGATTCCCTACTTTCCCAAAATCTATGGTGCGGGTAGGCGGAATCGAACCGCCATCTCAAGTTTGGAAAACTTGCATACTAACCGTTGTACTATACCCGCATGTGGGGTGAGATATGGGGATCGAACCCACGACCTTCGGGACCACAATCCGACGCTCTAACCATCTGAGCTAATCTCACCATGTCCAATATTATTATATCATTTTTTCGCAGAAACGCTAGGGGTTTTTGCTGGGGGAGTATAAGTTTGAGCCTTCGGCGCTCGATTAACCGTCCCTGCGCCTATCTTTGATCTACTATAATCACCCACCATCGTCCTATTTTGACTTATATTAACCCGTACCCTGTAGCTCTCTGTAGAAGCAGCCCCAAAATTAGCACCACTCTGAGCTTTTGCATGAGCGGAAGAATGAAAAACGTCCTCTTTCTTATCTTTCATCAAGTATTTTAAAAAAGGATTTTTTGGCATTTTACCTCCGCGTGCCTCTGTTTTTACTTCGGGAGTAGCAAAAATGCTACCGTCCCTGCTGCCGTACCTAATATTATCGTCAAAATAATTGCAATAACTAGCCCAACTTTCGAATCTTTCTCTGGTTTTGCGATGATCTTCACCGGACCAGATGGCTCTTCCTTTGTCACCGGTGGTTTTTTCGCATAAACATTCTTAGAAAGCGGCCTTTTTTCTACCTTAGCAGTAGTCAAAAACGGTGATCTTTGCCCGAGCGGCAACGGGGCCTTCTTCTCTACAGGCTTCTTCTCATCAGCTTTCTTTTCTGTTGGTTTTTTCTCTACCTTTTTCTCTTCAACAGCCGGTTTTTCAGGAGTTTTGCCGCCGAGCGGACGTTTCTTCACCTCTGTTTTTACGAATTTTGGTTGATAATCTTCAATTACGCCAAGTTTGCTATTAGCAAATCCAGTAGAAACTCCGGCTGGATTTGGTCTTGCAGCGAATAGTTCATCAATCTCTGGAAAATCTACCTCTTTTGACGCTTTTTTTGGCGCTGATTTCGGTTTTACAACTGGTTTTGGAGCCGGTTTCGCCGACTTTTTAATTGGATTAACCGGTGGAATTGCTACTTTTACTGCACCAGAAGCGGCAGCCCTTTTTGGGGCACCTTTCTTAGCCGGTACAAAATCTATGTAGCGTTGTTTCATGCTTTCACTCTCTTCGCTACTTCAATTATATCAGTAAATTCATCTAGAATCAAGCTAGCACCACCGATAAGTAAACCATTTACCCCAGGAACAGTCAAATACGCCCCCGCATTAGTTTTCTTTACGCTACCGCCAAACAAAACTGGAATATTCTCAGCAACTTTTGCCCCATAAACATCCTTCAAGGTCTTGCGAATTAGTTCAATTACTTCAGCGATTTCATCAGGGGTAGCAATCTTTGCGTCCTTAGTAGAAGAAATTGCCCAAACTGGTTCGTAAGCTACCAAAATCTTTGGTACATCTTCTTCGCTCACCTCTGATAAAGCACCTAAAAGTTGATCACGGATTACGTCGGCAGTTTCACCAAAAGCCCGTTCACTTTCAGTCTCGCCGATACAAATAATTGGAGTAATCTTGTGACGAATTGCTGCAGCAACTTTTTTGGCAATCATCTTATCATCTTCATGGAAAATATAGCGTCTTTCGGAGTGCCCAATAATACAATAATCTACCAAACCATTGAGCTCAGCAAACGAAATTTCCCCTGTAAATGCACCAAAATCACGATAAAACGCATTTTGCGCACCAAGCTTAATCTTTGAGCGCTCAAGTTGCAAAGACAACGGCTGTAAACACAGAGATGTCGGCACTGCAACCACCTCTATATCTCTATAGTTTGATATTTTTTTCTGTAATTTATGCAAATAAATAGAAGCTTCGCCCACAGTAAAGTTTAGCTTCCAGTTGCCCACAATATATGTCTTCATATTCTTATTATAGCATGCTATACTAAGAATATGAAAAAAGTACTTGCATTTGATATCGACCAAACATTAAACATTGCAAAAACTCCAATTACAGAGGAAATTGCCGATTTATTAAAAGACTGTCTGCACCATTTTGAAATTTGCCCGATTTCTGGCCAAAAATTCGACCAATTCTTGGTGCAAATCGTTAATGAGCTAAAAGACCCTACCCCAGAAGAACTCAGCCACCTACACCTTTTTGTGGCCCAGGGAACGCAATATTACCGTTTTAACATCGAGAAAAATGACTGGGAACTCGTTTACAATTACCCATTAACAGATGAACAAGTAGCAAAAATCTCCGAAACCATCGAAAAATCTGCGCGTGAGCTCGGTTTTTGGGAGGAAGATAAACTTCAACCAGGCGACGAAATCATCGAAAATCGCCTTTCCCAGGTGACTTTCTCGGCTCTTGGTCAAAAAGCCGGCACCGAGGAAAAATACGCTTGGGATCCGGATTGCAAGAAACGCGAACAAATCGTGAAAAGATGCAAAGAACTCAGCCCTGAATTTGATTACGAAATAGGTGGCACCACCTCTATTAACGCTATCACCCCAGGCATGAACAAAGAATTCGGCATGACTCATTTATTAGAAGAATTGAATGTCACTAAAGACGAGATTCTTTATTTCGGCGACATGACCCAGCCTGGTGGCAACGATTACCCTGTCGTCCAGATGGGCATTGATACCATTACTGTCAGAAATCACGAAGATACCGCCTATGCCTTAAGAGGCATTCTAGGCGTTCTCTAAAGCACCTGTATTTGCAGCTAATCTATCTGATAAAGCGTCCCAAGCAGCCTTTTTGTTATTGTTATCCCCAGCCCATGCTTCCAAAGCTGGCCCCTGTAAAGCTCTCGAGAATGAGAAGGTTACACCCCATGGAAATGGTTTTCTCTTGGTTACAGATCTCAGGTTTTCAGTGGCCTGTTCTACAGTCTGCCCACCAGATAGGAAAACGACTCCAGCCAATTTTGATGGTACGTGTGCACGCAGAACTCTAGCTGTTGCTCTCCCTACCTCATCAGGGGTAGATTGTTCAGCATTCTTCTTACCAGCTAACACCATATTGCATTTCAAAATACAAGCTTTCAAATTCACACCACGACGGTTTAGTGCTCTAAATAGTTCATCTAGAACCTTCCCTGTGGCCCGGTCGCACACCTCTAAATCGTAATCGCCGTCATACACTACTTCCGGCTCTACAATCGGTACAATGCCTGCAGATTGCGAAATCGCAGCATATTCAGCCAAAACTCGGCAATTTTCTTTAATCGCCGCTGTTGATGGAGTGATTAATTGCTTATTTTCACCAGTTTTTACCTCAAATGCAGCCCGCCATTTAGCAAATCTTAGCCCCATTTGGTAATATTCGCGCATTCTTTTTGCCAAGTCGTCCAGACCATCGGTAATTTTTTCCTCTGGTTGCACGCCTGGGACATCTTTAAAATCAACTAAACCTTTATCTACTTTAATCCCTGGCACAATCCCTTTTGAAATCAAATAATCTGGGACCGATTGACCGTCGCCCATCGTATCTCTTGCAGTTTCATCAAATAATATCACCCCTGTAATAGATTTTTCAAGATCTGGGGTAGACAGCAAAATTTCTCTGTAATCATGGCGATTTTTAGCGGTATCTTCAATCCCTAAGGCTTCAAATTTCTTCTTGATTGAACCACCAGACTCGTCTGCTGCCAAAATCCCTTTACCTGGGACCATCAAAGAAGCTGCAATCATCTCTAAATTGCTTTCCGAAGTAGAGTTAGCAATGTTTTCCATTTCTTTAAGGCTCAAGGTAGAATTAAGATTGGAGTTCTCTACATTAATCTTTGCCATTTTCAGGCTTTCTTCAATAGTTTTACTAAGAATAAAACTACCAAGAATCGTCGCCGAAATAATCGAGTAAGCCGAAAGATGTGTCAATCTATCAATCCGGTCTACCGAAATACTCTCTCTAAATTTCATGTAAGAAAGATATTTTTCCGAAATCCCAATAATTTTCTCTTTCGCTACTTCATCGAGAATCTTTTTACCCCAATTCGAAGTATTTTCATTCTCTTCTAGGAAAATTACACTAGCACGCTTAATAAGCTCGGAAATATTTTCGGTCTTAAAATCTTTAAGATACAGAATCATCTTAGCTTTCTTATAGTGGTCAAGATAAGCTACGATCCTATTCACTACCGAAGAAGTTAAACATGCCGAACGATCAATATAAAGATAATCTACCGGCTCCGCCAAGGTTGCAAACACAGTTTTTTGCTCCGCGCTTGGCACCATATAGCTCACCCCATTGTCAGAAGTTAAAATATAGCGATAAACCGCAGTCGGCTCTTTGATCACCGGCCCATCTTCCGTAAAACGAAAACTTTTATCCGAAAGATTAGCTTTTAAGCCCATTTTCTGCAAAACTTCAAGCGTGATTGCCGCCCCACCAAAGCTACTCATTCTATTGAAATAGTGGTGTTCGGAAGCATTAAAACCAAAATCAGTCCATTCAACGCCGGCCCCGTCCCGCTCAAAATTTTCAGATCGAGAATCCAAATTTAGATAAACATCTTTTAAGACATTGCCCACTACCAATATATGCATAAGCTTATTATATCATAGTGGGCTAAAATTTGTACTATTTTTTAAATCTTTCAATTGCGTCCGCAATTACTTTTTTGGCTACATCTAAGCCTTCAAATGCAACTACTTTAGTGGTGCCTGGTTTTTTCAAATCTTTGTAGTGGTTAAAGTGAAATTCAATCTGTTCCAAAGTCCGCTTTGGTAAATCTTCCAAAGTTTTATAGCAATCACCATTATTTCTATCATCATCTGGTACACAAATGATTTTGTCGTCTACTTCACCATCATCGACAAATTTCATTACACCAAGAATGCGACCCTTCATCCAAATGCCAGTGGTGAGTGGTTGATCAGTAATCATGAGCACATCGAGCTCATCGCCATCTTCATCCAAAGTTTGCGGGATAAAGCCATAATTACAAGGCTTTGCAAAAGCCATTGGTTCTACACGATCAAGCATAAAACAAGCATGCTCTCTGTCCCATTCAATCTTATGATTAGACCCAGTTGGAATCTCGATCACTACGTTAAGTTCACCATTTTCATAGTCCCCCGGCGTCAAAACTTTGTTAAAATCTGCCATAATAGCTCCTTTTTTATAAATTAGATTATATCACAATTCTTCAGGTTTGACCCTGATTTGTTCAGTGGTGTCACGATCGCGTACCGTTACCGTGCCATCTTCCAATGTATCAAAGTCTATCACTACACACTTTGGTGTACCAATTTCATCTTGTTTACGATATCTCTTGCCGATATTACCAGAGTCATCCCAGGTAACGTTGCCATATTTTGCCCGCAAAATCTTATAAACTTCCTGGGCTTTTTCTACCAATTCTGGCTTGTTTTTGAGTAGTGGCGATACGCAGAATCTATACGGAGCCAAATTCTCCGGAAGCTTCAAAACTACCCGCTTTTCCCCGTTAATTTCATCTTCTACATACGCGTTAGAAAGCACCGCAAGGAATAATCTTTCTACGCCAATCGACGGTTCAATCACATGTGGTACAAAGCTTTCACCGGTGATTTTGTCACGATATTCCATCGATTTACCAGATTCACGTGCAATATTCGAAAGATCAAAATCGGTGCGATAGGCTAAGCCCATCAACTCTTCTGTACCATTTGGATAATCAAACATAAAATCAATTGTCCGCTTAGAATAATGCGCCCGATCTTCGGCAGGTACCTCTAGCTCATGGATAGCTTCAGTCTTTAAGCCCATCTCTTTTTCCAAAAATTCATGAAATAGAGCCCGCATTTTCTCAAAATTATCCTCCCAATCATTTGGATGCACAAAATATTCAATTTCCATCTGAGAACATTCGCGATCTCTCAAGATAAAATCACGCGGTGAAATCTCATTCCTAAAAGCCTTACCTTGCTGGGCTAAACCAAATGGCAAAGATGGATAAAAAGTATCAACGACATTTTTATAGTTTACAAAAATCCCCTGAGCAGTTTCTGGGCGAAGATAAGCAACGTTTTTTTCCATTAATTCCGAATCGTCATCAGGGAGCACTGCGCCTACATGGGTAGAGAACATCATATTAAATTTGCGAATTGGTCCCCAATTTTCTTTACCACAAACTGGGCATTTTACGTGTAGGCTCAAAAATTCTTCTGTAGAAACCGACTCATTAATTCCATCCGCAATCTTATCGGCACGAAAGCGTGATTTACATTCTTTACATTCTACCAAAGGATCCGCAAAAGTCGCTGTATGGCCAGACGCTTCCCAAGTTTTCGGGTTCATCAAAATTGCAGCATCAATACCGTACATATCTTCGCGATTCTCCACAAAGAAAGTCCACCACGAATCCATAATTTTTTTCTTTAAAAGCACGCCGAGTGGCCCAAAATCCCAAGTCCCAGCAAAACCGCCATATACATCCGAACCAGGGAAAATAAACCCACGACGCTTTGATAAGCTCACGATGTCGTCTAATTTACTCATACAGATATTATATCATATCTATTTCTGATCGTAATCTAGAATTAGAGCGTGGATTTGCTTCAAGAGTTCAATATTATGTTTCAATTCTTCCACTGTCATATTTTCATACTGTTGCTTCTTTACTGCAAACGCCACAAAACGACCACTCAGTTTCTTGCCCTCCGCAAATTCGCCAAGACTCAAATTATCAAATGCTTCCTTTGCCTCAGCTTCGTCTTTGTATTCATAAAAAGCTCTCACATTAGTGACTTTATTGTTATCGTGATAATAAACTACGTGCGTAATGTCAGGTTCATATTCACTGCTATCAAGCTCTGCGTAATATTTATCCATCGTCAAAACGATTTTTCCATCACCGTCATGGAAATAGCTGCTATCAAATCTTTCGACTTGATTCAACATAACAATCGCTACCGACACAATCACGAATGCAATAGCAGCAAGACCCACCAAAATCCAAGTTTTTAGATCAATTCCTTTTTTTGTACGCCCAGTTACATGAGTTTCAAATTTTTGAGTTTCATTTTTCGGCATTTCTACTTTTGGTGCCTCAACCTTAGCCTCCGCTTCTTTTGCTTTAGCAGCTTTTGGCTTAGCGGTTTTTTTAGCATCAAGTTTTTTCTTTTCCGATTTCTTAGCTTTTTCGCTCATGCTTATCTCCTTTGCTCTATTTTACCACTTTATTTATAGCTTGGGCAATTTTTAGAATTTTTGGAGCATATTTTTCCAAGTCTTTCACCCGCCGCACTGTCTTTAAATCTACCGCCCACATTAATCTTAAAAGTTTAATTGCATTTACATCAAATTCCCCAGCCGAATTTTTAGAAAACGCCACTTCCATTTCATTCCAATCATATTTTTCGGTTTCTTCCAGATCATTCCCGTCCGTATCCGTCATTAAATTCACTTGCTCGCCAGTCGCTTTCGCCATCCGGATCAAAAACCATGTATAAACCAAACCAGTATCCGCCCCGTCATTCAACGCAAACAAACTCTCGTCCACAATTTCAAAATGTTCCGACGAATCTACATGCTCAGACGCATTAGAAATTTTTTTCAAAATTTCACTTGCCAGTTCCATTCGCGTCAAATCCTTCAAAATATTCCCATAAAAACTGATCATTTTAGCACCAGTCAAAGTCGCCATGTCACCTTTACCAAAATGTAAATTCGTTTCAACTAAAGAAAACATTTCAATCCCACCAGCTAACTTAGACTTAGCTTTGCGGACACCTTTTGCTATCGCC
>JAEEGL017305442.1_pt1 | contig 11382 bp, 8 predicted proteins | sample 9134231 | NCBI WGS metagenome assembly JAEEGL01 (sample SAMN16246548, study PRJNA631951) | gut metagenome | biome: gut microbiome; feature: rumen; material: fiber-attached | host: Bos | place: Iran: Karaj | collected 2018-10
CCGGCAGACCTTTGCTTAATGCCTCAGTGACCTGATCTGAAAGCAGCGACTGTGCTCTTTTTACTTCTTCCTTTGAAATTACAGGATAGATCTTTATCTCACTCATATCGCTTTCTCCTATATAAAAAAAAAGATTTTTTTAAATATACTAAAAAACAATGCCGCGGTCAAAAATATCCAAAAAAACCCCTTTTACTCCTGCCCTTTCAGTGCATCCACCATATCAACGGTTTTAACCTTCCTTGAAAGCAGCCTGTTTACTGTAAAAGAAAGGCCGAAGGTTCCGATTATGGTATATATATACGAGGGCATATTGTATGTAGCTATATAATCCATGGACTCAGGCATGGAGGAAAAAATAGCGTTGATAAGTCCCATACCGCAGGGGATCCCGAGGACTATTCCCACTGCCGAAAGAAGGATGTTCTGATCCTGAAGAATTCTCCTTATTTTGGAGGTTGAAAATCCGAGCACCTTTAAGGTTGCCATTTCCCTGTGTTTTTCAACCAGCGACAGCACCCCGAGATTATACAAAACCACCACTCCCAGCACTGCTGCCGCAGCCACAAGGATATAGACCATCACATACATCATCTCCTTCATGGCATCGAGTGCCTTCATCATCTCCGCAGTACCCTGCACTCCGGTGATATGATCGTCATCCGAAAGCTCATCCTTGGGATTTATGTTCGTGTAAATTGTATCAGGCACAAAATCCTGTTCACAGTCTTCAAAAATCTCCCTCGTCATGGTTATGCCCTGGGACGACGGATTGCGGTATATCCCGGCAACTCTGTCCATCCGCCATTTGTCATCGCCTATGACATGCCATCTGAAGATATCTCCCTCCCCTATGCCGAGAGTCTGAGCCATCTTATAGGACATGGATATTCCCTTTTTGTTAAGATGGATCTCCTTCATGTCCTTATCTTCGAAATGAAGGAAATTTCCCGAGTCATATACGGTGGCAGTGCCGGATTTTTTTATTCCCAGAGCTTCGATCTCTATCCCCGCGTTTTCCACCATCTGACCCTTATATTTTTTCGCATATTCCTCAGTCACCGAAAGGGGCGTTGCGCTTTCTGTTATGATACGGTACTGCGCAGTATTTAATTCCCCGTACATCCAGGTGGTAATAAAATCCATTGTATCAAGACAGGCAAAGGCCCCGAAAAGCAGCATTGAACAGCCCAGCACTCCGAACACACCCATGGCGGAGCGCACCTTATTTCTCATGATATCCCTTATATTCCACTGTGCGGCAAAATCGAGCTTCATCCAAAGGTCAGTTTTTTCCAGCCACGAATGCTTTAAGTTTTTCGGTGATGCGGGACGCAGGGTTTCCGCAGGTGCGGGAGCAAGCTGCTTCCTGCAGGATAGTACGCTGACAGCTGTGGAAATAAATACGGATACCACTATCCCTCCGAAAGCCCTTGCGGTAAATACAGTGCTCAGGTTCGGCACGATATATGTTGTGGCCTCCATGTCAAGGATCAGATCCGCGATCGTATTATAGCCCAGAAAAGCTCCTGCGATACCTCCCATGAGACTTAAAAAAAAGCTGTAGGAGGCATAATGCAGGGTTATGGTCTTTTTTGAGATCCCAAGCGCCTTCAGGGTTCCGATCTGGATCCTCTGCCTGGAGGTCATGCGGGTCATGGTGGTCACTATCCCCAGAATCGCAATAAGGAGAAAAACCAGCGGAAAAAGATATACCATCGACTGATGCTGTTCGATCTCGGCGTGATAGGTCTGATAGCTTAAAAGAGCGTCCTTTCCGGTCACGACCAGGCTTTTTGAATCAAGCGCCGATTTTATACTTTCTCCCACCCTGCGGCAGATATCCTTTTCCTTATCGCTTAAGCCCCCTGTGTTGTCCACTCCCTTAACATCTGCAATTATCTGATTAAAATACAGCCCGGAGCTGTCAGGATACCGGGATTTATCCATGAAGGCATAGCCGTAATTTCCGTAATCCGGCATCATGGCGGCAGCATCAGGAAGATAGTAGACATACTCCGGATTACATACAGTGCCCTTTATCTCCTCTTCAAATTTCATGCCGTCAACTTTCATTTCCAGCATGTCTCCGACTTTCAGGTTCCTTCCTTCCGCAAGCTTGTAATCTATCCAGACCCCGGACTGACCCGGTGTGTAGACAGTCCCCTTTATTATTTTCATTTTGGAAATATCATCGGAATCGATGAAGTTCATCTGAAGATCAAGTTCTTCGGAAAGAAGGACCTTACCGTCCTTCTGTAGTCTCTTTTTTGCTTTTTGGATATCCGGAAGGGCCTCTATCTTCTTAACATCCCCGTCCCTGAACTCCCTCCCCTGTATCCAAAGATCGGCAAGTTCCGTGCTTTCATAGTATTCGGACTCATAGTAGGCCATACCGTTTGCCTCACTGTCAAGTCCGGCAAAAATATATATTCCCAGAAAGGACATCAGAAATATCGCAAGAAACTGAACCTTATTCTGCAGAAGGTCTCTTCCCATCTTCCGAAGCAGCATTACCAGTAAACCTCCTCGGCATCCTTTGGATTTTCATTGGTCTTGGCCGACTGTATGGTCCCGTTCTTTACGCGTATGACACGGTCTGCTATATCGGCAAAAAAGCTGTTGTGAGTTACCATCACAACAGTATGATGATTTTCACGGCTCTCCTTTTGAAGGAGCTTCAGCACTTCCTTTCCCGTTCCGGTATCAAGCGCACCGGTAGGCTCATCACACAAAAGAAGCCTCGGATTCTTGGCAAGCGCCCTGGCTATGGAAGTCCTCTGCTGCTCTCCTCCCGACATCTGTGAGGGAAACTGGTGCATATGCTGTGAAAGACCCACTGAACTTAATGCCTCAACCGGATCCAGAACATTTACGCCCTGAATCTCCTTCTCCCAGATGCTGCCTTTTTTGACATTTCTTCTTACATCCTTCATCAGCGCAACATTTTCATAGGCCGTGAGCGTGGGGATAAGATTATAGAACTGAAAAACGACCCCGACATTATACGCCCTATAGGCCGTAAGCTCATCGTCGTTAAATTTTGATATATCGTGTCCGTTAAAGAAAATCTCCCCGTCTGTGGGCGAATCCATACCCCCGAGGAGATTAAGCAGAGTGCTCTTTCCGGCACCGGATGGACCAAGGATCACAACCATTTCACCCTCATATATCTCAAGATTTGCATCCTTAAGCGCATAGAAGGCGTTATCGCCGAGCATATACTTTTTTTCTACAGAATTGAATTCAATGAACGGCTCCAACTGCTTTTTCTCCCACCTGCGCATCTGTTACCGAATCGGTGATTATCTCGTCCTTTCCGGTCAGACCGCTTTTGATCTCAACAAAATCCGCTGTCACTATCCCGGCGGTCACATATTTTTTTGCTATCACGCCGTTTTCTATAACATAACAGTAATCCCCTTCATCATCCGAATATAATCCGGCATAGGGTATCAAAAGCACATCCTTCTTTTCATCGGTATAGATCGTAACATCCGTTTCAAGACCGATTATCAGTTCCTCATCGGGCTCGTCTATATTAACCTCCACCGCCACCTTGTTCTTATCGGAATCATCCGAGGTTGCCACATGATTAATGCGGGAAACCCTTCCGGCATAGGTTTTTCCGGAAAAATTGACATCCGCACGTTGTCCTTCCTTTACCTGTCCAATATCATATTTGGAGATCATGACCGTAACCTTAAGATCTTCGGTATTTACTATCTTAAACAAAGGGGTTCCCTTTGTGACAACATTTCCGGGTTTTACACTGCACTCAGTGACCACACCGTCAAAATCCGCCTTTATTCCGGATTTTGCCTTGCTTAATTCGCTTGCTGCAGCCTCTTCCCTGCTCTGTGCAAGCTCCGTCTGCTTTTTTAAGGCTTCCTTCTGGTTTTCATTTAAGATCGCCGCCTCATATTCACCCTTTTGGGTCTTTGCCTCATTCCAGTTCCTTGTGATATCCTCCATCACATTTGTTGTATCGTTATATCTGGCGTATTCCTCGGGATTCATCTTTGCCTGCGGAAGCTCCGCAAGTCCTCTTTGCATCTCAGCGATGCTCTTTTCCATGTCTGCCATGTCCTGTTGGAGGCTCCTGCCTCTTTCTCCCGCCTTTTCCTCATCTGTAAGGCCTGCGTACTCCGTTTCCTTTGCCGCTATCTCCTCCTGCTTTGAAGCAATATTTTTCTGTATGGAATCGGCCTGGCACTGTATTGCGTAATTCTCGGCATACTGTGACTCATCCTGGAAGTCTGCAGACTCCCGCTGCCAGGCATAGAGCATGGCATAAGCAGAATCATCGGCCGCTGCCTTATTGTATTTTGCGGAATACTTATCGCTTTTATCTATCTGTCCCTGTGCATTTGACTCACTCTGCTGCACGCTTATGAATGCCTGGCTCACACTTCTTTCAAGGTCCTCGGTATCATAGGTTAAAAGAGTCTCTCCCTTATGAACCATATCGCCCACCTTAAGATCCGCATTGCTTACCGGAGCGGAAACATTTGCAAAATATGAATACTCCCTTTCTCCCTCGATATTTCCGCTTTCCTTAATGCTTCCGGCTATATTTCCCGTTTCGGGATGCACCGTTTCATGTGTTTTTCCCTTTCCGATCCCGGCCGTAAGAATTAACGAGGCCGCAATAAGAAGGGCTGTGCCCGCAAATACCGGTATCAGTTTTTTTATTCCCATTTTGTTCCTTTCAGTTTGGCTTTTTTTAATAAAATTTAGTTAGCGTTCGCTAACCATTACATACAATATCACACTTCATTTTCTTTTTCAACACTTATTCAAAATCTGTGGGTATGTGTTCTAAAACAGTTCTCTGATCGCATGGCAGACATAATCCGCCTCATCAAGATCGCGTCCTAAGAGCTTTTCTGCGATGGATTCAGAGCTATGAGCCTCTGCCTGAAAGATCACCATCGTATTTTCATTATCGATCACCTTAAGTCCCTCTGTGAAAGCCCTGAACATCAGCATCATGGCAGATGTGTCCCTTCCGTTTCCCAGAAGATAATCTATGATCAGCTCATTATTGCTGCCTGCCTGATCCTCGGGATTATTAAAGCCGAAGACCAGCATGGTACATAACAGCTTCCCATGTTTATCAAAGCAGCAGAAGCTTAAACCATACTGAAAACCGGGCTCTTTAAGCCGCAATACCGGATACCCCTGCCCCGACAGGAGGCTTTCCACCATAGCCCTTTCTTTTTGATTGATCTCCGAAAAGGATTTGCACACTCCGGAATATTTTTTTTCATATAAATATTTCCGGACATTTTTACTGGAGATCACTTCTGAAGCGGGAAAATAGAAAATTCCCGGATCAGCGGCTATAATAAAGCCCATGGACAGCAAAAAAGCTCTCATATACTGCTGCCTGCCGAAGAAATTTCCGGTCACAAACAGAGCGCCCATTGCACGCCCTTCTTTAAGGAGTGCCTTCATAAGCTCCGTCGCGCAGCCCTGTCTTCTCTTATCAAGCCTTACATATATCGAATGGAGCCTGATCCTTTCATCAGAAACAGAATAAACCAGGGCACCGCAGGCCTCACCCCCGTCCATGACACCGATACGCCTGGGACTGTAAGCCAGAGCCTGCTCCGGATCAAAGATAAGATCCTTAAACAAAACCTGATTATTTCTATCGATCTTAACAATATCCATGTGTTATTCCCTGGGAACGATCTGTCCGTCCTTTATCTGAAGCTCTCCAAGCTTCCCGAGCACCTCAGACTGGAAAGCAAGCTCTTCCTCATCCTGAAAGCCCATGAAGAATACTCTTTCGATATTTTCCCTGTTAAAGAAATACTGGTTCTCTTCCCCGGTGTTTCCTATAGGGTAGATAACACCAACATAGTCGTAGATTTCCTTCATGGAAGCGTCGGACAGTATGCGTCCGGTTATCATCAGTTTTCTTTGACCGCCCTTTAACAGAACAACAGAGCCGATGGGTAATAAATCCTTATACATTCCAAATACCGCCTTTCTTTTAATTCATTCTGCTTTCTTTTATTTCATTCTGCTTTCTTTAACTTCTTCAACGATTTTATCTTTGAGCTTATCTGTCCAATGTGAAATATCTATATCCAATCCCAGTTTTCCACCAAAGCCTAAGGTCGCGCCAAGACTTGCTCCTATGCCTTTGGAGGAAATATAGCCTCCGGCTGTGGCTCCAGCTCCGGCCTGACCCTGACCTGAAAACGTAAACTTGAAACCTAATATTGTAACCCCGATCTTTCCCGTGGCGGTGGCGGCCGAGACTTCAGCCTGAGCCATGGCTCCCACACCAAAATGCTCAACGCCGTTCATTGTAAAGTTTCCGGCCTTTGCGGTAACGCCGGCCTTCGCTTCTACAGCAGTTGCCTCCACTTCGGCATGGACACCGAAAAGTCCTCCCAGGAAGCTGAGATGGACTCCTGTCTTTCCCTTGGCGAGGGCTGCCGATGCTTCGGCGGAAACACCTATGTCTACGATCACTCCCTCATCAAAATTATAGCCTAAAGATGCTCCGACAGAACCGCTGGCCTTTACTTCTCCGACAACAAATTCAGCATGCGCACCGGCATTTACATTCTCATCGCCTTTGTGCGCTTTGGCTTGTGCATTAATGCCCTGTGCCTGAACAGTGCCGCTGACCTCAAGCCCGGCCACGATCTCATTGCTTTTTTCGATCTCATCCGCGCTGCTTTCTTCCTGGCCGGATAAGCTGCCGAACTCCTTTTTTTTGTCCGCTTTCGTTCCTTCCACTGAATGCTCAGCTTTCAAACCTACAACGATATCAACACTCTTTTCCTTTGCCCCTATCGTTAACGAAGCCTCTGTATTTTTATTCTTCAGTCCGCTCCCGGCCTGATAGCTGACTATAGCCGAATTTTCGGTGCCCCTGGAATAGCCCAGGGCTTCAGCTTCCCGAAGCCGTATTATGGCATTAAGATAATCGGCCAGGTCGTTGCGGCCGTCTGCCCTGCATTCAGACTCTTTTGCCCGGAGAGTCTCAAGCTTGAGCAGTTTTGTATCCGTTTTCCTGAGCACCATATAAAACGGGTTAGAGATGATATCCATCTTGGCGCGGTAAAAATTGAGGATGCCGGAATATTTTTCCGCCATTTTCTTAAGATCTTCAATTTTTACGTCCTTTAGTCCGGCTATATTCAGGGCATCCAGATCCGCCTGCTGCTTTCCCTCCAGGGATTGCTTCAGGGCCGCGTACTTTTCAAGCTCCGCTGATGAAGCTGCAAAATTATTGATAAATGCCTCGTCATCCGTATATTTCATGAAGGTCTTTTCGCAATTATACATGGCAAGGATATCGGCAGATACAGTCTGAAGAGGTTTAGCCGCTGGCAGTGTCCCCTGTCTCCAGACCTGGTTTTCCTTTTCAGCCCTCCAGTTCTGTGAGACCTGTGCATCGTGGAGTCTCTTTTTACCGGTAAAGGCCTTCTCCCTCCGCCACTTGGATTTTGCGCTCACATGCTTGCCCACATTAAATTCACTGACAACACCCTGGACGGTATTCTCAACATTTTCCTTACTTTTGTTGGCAAGCCAGGCAGCGGAATCTTTCTGGACATTTGCCTGGACATTTGTCTGCGTCTGAACATTTGTCTGGGCATTTGTCTGTGCATTGGTCTGATCATTCGTCTGTGTCTGCACATTTGTCTGCGTCTGATCATTCGTCTGCGTCTGATCATTCGTCTGCGTCTGATCATTCGTCTGCGTCTGATCATTCGTCTGCACAGTTGTCTTCTGGGTTCCCTGCGTCGAAATCAGCTGCCCGGCGGGAGGCCCGCCCTGCTTAAGTGCCTGTGGCGGGGGAGCTGCCGGCTGATCAGCCGGAGGCTGATCCTGTCTGGTATTGACTGAAGTGGTATTGATCGTCTCCTTGGTCTGCTGTGTCTGTTTAACAGTCTGCTGCGGAGTGCCGTTATCCGGCGGCGTATTGGAAGATGAACCGGGGCCATTTCTACACATATCATAACCTCCTCGCAAAAATAAGGTTCAAAATACATTAAGATTATACATTATCGTATTTTATATTACTACCTGTTTTTAATAACTGTCCTGTGTCACTTATACACCGATTTATTGATGCATCCCTCCGTGCCCGCAAGCAGTGTGGTCGAGGTCACATTGCAGGAGGCGCCCGTCGCGGTATTGAACATATTCAGTATGGGCGTAATGCATAGCACTATCTCCACCGCTTCGGGTGCAATGCCGATCGCGGCAAAAACGGAGCTTAAGCATACGATACCTGCAGCCGGAACCGAAGGCTTTGCCATGGACATGACAAATACCGCAAAGAACAGCTTTGCGATAAGATCCGGAGTTATCGGCATCTGATATGCCCTTATGGTCATTACCGAAGCCATGGAAAGAAAGAAGCAGGCTCCGGCCTTGTTAAACTGTATTCCTATGGGGATCGAAAATGTGGATATCTTATTGTCTATCCCAAGCTTTTCCGTGCAGAATTCAAGCGTAAACGGGATCGCCGCATTGCTGCTTGAAAGAGAAAAGGGAATGATGCTGTAGCTTATAAGCTTCTTTAAGTATTTAACGGGTGAGATCTTTACCACAAGCATTACCGCGATACCCGCAAATATCCATACTATGACAAGGCCTGCCGCATTTCCCAGGACGAGCTGTCCCAAAGCCACAAACGAATCAGCTCCGGTGCTTATGGTCATATTTATCATCGATATGAAAACGAAGCCGGGCACAAGCATTACTATGACGCTCAGCACACGCATGAAGAAAAGATTGCACAGCTGTACCGTAACCATGACCCTTGCCCCGTGAGGCCAGTGGTTTCTTATCACTCCGAAAAATATAGCGATAAACAGCGTCTGAAGCATATTGCTGCCGGTAAAGGGATCCACGATATCCACCGGGATTATATCCACCAGCATATCCATGAATGAAAAATCCGCCAGTGACTGTTCCTGCAGCTCATGCTGCAACAGCTGCCTGATGGCCGGCATATCTCCCCTGAAAAGAGCAAACGAAGCCAAAAGTGCCAGGATCGTAATGCAGAAGATCATGGAAAGTGATATGCCTATGAGCTTCGCCCCTCTTTTTCCGAGATTATTCTTATCCGACATGGAGATCATTCCGGAAAGTATCGAAAAGAACACCACCGGAGCGACCATCATCTGAAGCAGGGTTAAAAATATAGTCCTTAAGGGAACTATGAATCCTTCCTGAAATGAAGCCAGTCTGTCGGCCGGCATGAGATTCTTTAAAGCCACGGCAACAATAATGCCGGCAACCATGCAGACAAAGGTATCCCTTATCGTATGGGATCCCGCTTCATGTACCGACACTGTTAAGATGTTGTAGTCGTTTTTTCGTGTATAGCCCACCTGCCTTACATAGGCATTTAAAATGGCGCATCTGTAGTCATCCTCATCAAGCTCATCCGTATCCTCCCTGTCAGGCTCCATCTTTACGAGGGGATTAAACTCGGATCCCTGTACGATCAGCTGTACCGAAACAGAATCAAATCGCTGCCTTATCGCCGCACTCACCTCAAAATCCTCACCTCGTCCAAGACCCTTCTTAAATCTGTGAAAGCTTTCCTCCAGTATGAGTCTGGTTCTTGAAAGCTCCCTCTTGCCTGCCTTGGTCTTTGAAAGCTTTTCTTCAATAAGGGCTATGTCATTTTCAAAATTTTTGGATGTTATCTTATATGTGACCTTCATGTTTATGTTTCCCTTCTTCTTTTTTTATGTCTTATGCGGGTGTTTTTGTCTTAACAGTCTCTTTCTCAAGCTTTACAAACAATAACGGGGCCAGGAAAACTATGTAGAACACCGGTAAAAAGGAGCTGATGACTGTTCCCAAAGGGTTTGTAATGAGATTTTTTATTACGGTACATATGATATCGTTTATCACATAAAACCCTATCAGTCCCGCAGTAAGTCTGAATATCTTATCATTAAGGCTTACATCCGTGGAAAAACCGACATATCTTTTTTCCAGAATCCTTCCCGTAAGAACCGCCAGACACCATCCCGATGCTTTAAAGGTATCTTTTGCCATCTTTGCGCCGTCCACAAGTATCTTCCCATCGGCATCATAATCCACCGGATAGGATTTAACCCCGGCATAAATTCCGACTGCCGCAGCCAGGACTATCCCGCATACAGTAAAAACAGGTTCTTTTTCGGGATGTTTTTCAAGCCACTCCATGAGTCTGCTTACAAGATACATGATAAGAAGTCCGGTAAAAAATCCCACAAGGACATCCTGGGGTGTATGTACGCTTAAATAGTTTCTGGAAAACAGAACAAGCGCCGAAAGAACAGCAAATAGGATCCTCTGCCCCAGCTTAAATCCTTTATATAAGATCCCCGATCCGAAAAGTGAAGCGGCATTCGTGGAATGTCCGCTCGGAAAGGAGTAGCCGGTAGCATCAAGCTTTGCCTCGGCATCCGGGATTATCTCGGAACTTCTGATCCAGGGACGGTAAACACAGGCCGTAACCTTTAAGAATCCGTTTACAAGCCGGTTTGCACTCCAGCCCAGCCACAGCCAGCTTCCGTATTTCTTGCTGACGCACCAGTAAATTATCGCAACGATCACTATATCGGTGCTCTTATCCGTAAGATCAGTCATCTGCAAAAGAAAGTCCCTTAAAAACTGACCCGGACCTTCCCTGAATTGCTGCAGAACAAGCAAATATTCAATATCCACGGCATACTCCTTTTATAAACATCCTATAAGTCATTCCTTATGTTGAACCTTCATCCTAGTGTAGCACTTTCTAATTAACTCCACATTTTCGCTCGTCTACATTTCCGTCTGCTTCGTTGTTTTTCTTCGGCGATGGAGTCTACGTTCCACTTCGGTCGTCGCTAAACGCTCGTCCACTGGACGAGCAGCGACCCATCGCACTCAGAAAAACGCCTTGCAGAGCGAAAATGTATACTTCGCGAAAAGTATAGCTAATTAAAAAGTGCTACACTAGTAGAAATTCCGGATTCCCTGCCCCAGCATTGCCTCATGCGCAGCCGTTACCTCGCGCACCTCATCGGCGCTTTCCACAAACAGCATAGCGATCTGCGGATCAAACTGTGTACCGGCGCCTTCTTCGATTATGCTCATGGCCTTTTCAAAGCTGAAGGGTTCCTTATAGCTCCGCTTTGAAACCAGGGCATCAAAGACATCCGCAACAGCCATGATGCGGGCCGAAAGAGGTATATCCTCACCTGCCTTTCCCGAAGGATATCCCTTGCCGTCCCATCTTTCATGATGGTAGGTCGCAAGATTTTTGGCCTCCTTCAGATAGCCGCTGTCCGAAACCAGAGACATAGCGCTTTTTATAATGCTGTTACCTGCCGTCGTGTGCTTCTTCATCAGCTCATATTC
>JAEEGL010079222.1_pt1 | contig 11381 bp, 8 predicted proteins | sample 9134231 | NCBI WGS metagenome assembly JAEEGL01 (sample SAMN16246548, study PRJNA631951) | gut metagenome | biome: gut microbiome; feature: rumen; material: fiber-attached | host: Bos | place: Iran: Karaj | collected 2018-10
AGTTCACATTAACCGAGCTGGAGGAGATCTATCCGGCTGCCAGTGCCAAGAGCAAGGTAAAGGATGAGAACGGTGAACTGACCGAGGCTGCAAAGGAATTTCATGCGCGTGCGCTGAAGGCCACCCGTGAGATGCAGCAGGGGCGCAGAGGCTATCGTCAGATCTGGAAGCACATTATGGAAGTGTCTCTGCCGGATCTGAAAGAAAACTATAAGAAGATGGACATCGAATTTGACCTGTGGATGGGGGAGAGTGATGTCAATGATATGATCCCGGAGATGGTGGAGGATATGAAGGCGAAAGGCCTGGCTTATATCTCCAACGGGGCTTTGGTGGTAGATGTCAAGGAAGAAACGGATAAGAAAGAGATACCGCCCTGTATGGTCTTAAAGAGCGACGGTGCGGCAAACTATGATACCACGGACCTGGCGACGCTGTTGTGGCGTGAGCGGGAATTAAAGCCGGATAAGGTGCTGTATGTGGTGGACAAACGCCAGGAACTGCATTTTGAACAGGTATTCCGCTGCGCAAGAAAGTGCGGGCTGGTACGGGAAGAGACCGGGCTGGAGTTTATCGGTTTCGGTACCATGAACGGACCGGGCGGAAAGCCGTTTAAGACCAGAGACGGCGGTGTGCTGCGGCTGCAGGCACTGATCGCCGAGATCGAAGAGAATATGTATGCAAAGATCCGTGAAACGGAGAGTCCGGACGCCAAGATGTCCGAAGAAGAGGCAAGACAGACTGCAAAGATCACGGCATTGGCAGCGTTGAAGTACGGTGACCTGTCCAATCAGGCATCCAAGGATTATGTGTTTGATGTGGAACGCTTTACGGCATCCGAGGGCAATACCGGCCCGTACCTGCTGTATACCATGGCCCGTATCAAATCCATTCTGCGTAAGAACAAAGAATCGGGCGGAACGGAAGCCAGCCGGCTGCTGACCCCGGAAGATAACGCACAGAAGGATCTGCTGCGTTCCGTAACGGCCTTCCCGCAGATGATCGAGGACGCAAGTGCCGAGCGCGCACCGCATAAGGTATGCGCATATCTGTACCAGCTGGCAAATGATTTTAACTCGTTCTATCACGGCACTAAGATCCTGACCGAGCCGGATGCAGAGAAGAAGGCAGGCTATATCGCATTGCTGCACGGCGTGCTTGGCGTAATGGAAGACTGTATCGCAATGCTCGGCTTTGAAGCACCGGAAAGGATGTGAGGGAGACGCGATTGCGACGAAGTCGCAATTATGCATCGCGTCGACCGATGTGGCAGGAATTCATCCTAAGGGGGGACCCACGAATGTGGGGAGATGCCTTAGGATATTCACAAGGGGGGACCCATTTATGGGGGGATCCCTTGCGATGTAGAGGAAACGAGAACATAGTAGGAGGAACTTACCATGGCAGAGATCGTAACACCGGAACTGAATGCAAAGGTCAACGTCTTTTTGGAGGTAGCAGATCAGAAGTATGATATGGCGGAAGTGTCAGAAAAAGCCAAAGCTGATTTTGAAGCCAATCATAACGAAAAATTAAACGACATCAAAGTGTATGTGAAACCGGAGGACGGCAAGGCTTATTATACGGCCAACGACGGCAAGATCACCGGCAGTGTGGCGCTGTAACACATATATATCATATGCTCATAACAGGCAATCGTACCCTTACATTGCAGGATGTAAGGGTATTTTTGTTCACAGGCAAGATACAGGAATCGCAGCCGGCCGGTATCCCGAAGCTTTGTTAAGAATTTGTGAAATAGTACGAAAACTGTAGCGAAGAATTCGAAATTGTAGTAATATATTATTGTAAAAGGGTAACCAGGTCTATTTTGATACATATATAAGCGGCGTGCTGTTCACGGAAGAATGGCATAAGAAAACAAGGAGGTAGCATTATGGCAGGGATTAGCGGATTAAACAGCGGCATTAATTATTCGTTGCTGTTCGGGAACAGCAGCAGTACTGCGTCATCAACGTCGGACGGCCTGCTTGGTCTGGATATGTCTGCGGTATCGTCGATCAAGAACGGCAGTTACGGAAAGCTGCTGAAAAATTATTATAAGCAGAGCAAGGCAGATGCGAAAGCACAGGTCGGAGATACCGATGCGAAGCTTACTGACATCAAAGTTAATGCAGATAAACTGGAGTTTAAGGCGGATGCTCTGAATAACAGCAAGCTATGGGAAAGCAAGACGGTATCTAAGGATGGTAAGAAGACCGAGGAACTGGTGAACAGCGATAAGGCATTGGCGGCGGTCAAGGATTTTGTGAATGCCTACAATTCGATGATCGATGAGGCAGAAGATTCCGAGACCAAATCGGTACTCCGCAAGACCGGCTGGATGGCCAACATGACAAAGGAGAACAGGAACCTGCTGAATGAGGTGGGCATGAAGATCGGTTCGGATGATAAACTGACATTGGATGAAGATGCGTTTAAAAAAGCAAATGTATCCACGCTCAAAGAGATGTTTTACGGAAACGATAGTTTTGCATCCAAAGTCAGTGCCAAAGCAGCCGGTATCGGAATGAGTGCGGCCAGTACGGAAGGCATCTACACCAGTAAGGGATCCTGGTCAAGCGATATGACACAGATGGCGGAGAGCCTGATCAGTAAGGTAGACGGAACGGAAAAGGAAGAAGATGACACGCCTGCATTCCTGAAGAATGCGGAACAGACAGAGACAAAGAAAACTTTAACAGAAGAAGAAAGTAACAAGATCAAAGATCTGCAGGACCAGAAAGCAGCATTGCAGAAGAGTTATGAATCCGGCAATCTGAGCTATGACCAGTTTAAGGATGTGGACCGGCAGATTGAGGATATCAATAAACAGATCGAGAAACTGTACGGTACTGTATGATAAGAAGAAAAAAACGCCCCCGCGAAAGCGGGGGTGTTTTGATGAGCGGGATTTATTCATAAACCGGTGTAGAAAACTTCTGCTGCAGATAATTAAAGAAGTTATCCTTGTTTGCGTAATGGTAGTAGGTCTGCAGATAGATCATCGCCATACGGATCGCTACCATATCCAGCTTGCTCATGGCTACCTTGTTGGTGTAGCAGTAATCCTGCATCTGGGCCAGGAGCGTTTTTTCGATAAATTCAATGCGGCGTTTCAAGCGAGTGGTATCGGATTCCAGCAGAGTATTGAGCTGTTCCTGCTTGAAACCGTTGTAGTAGTATGCGAGTGCCGTCTGACGGTAAATTTCCGGCAGATTGCAGATCCGTTCCGCAAGAACATGCGTAAAATCGGCCTGGCTCATTTCGATGCCCGGAAGATAACGGTCGGTAGGCTGCGGCGGGATATAAAGACCCGAACGCTCAGCGCGCACCATATTGGCACGATTTTCATTCAGCCAGCGAGTGGTCACCTGCGTGATCTTTTCGTTCAGCCAGGTCGACATCTCGGACTGCTGTTCCAGCTCAAAAGAACTTTTTTGAAGATTGTTATAAAAATCTTCCAGCAGAAGAGCAGTTTTTGCTTCATCACAGATAATAAACTGCAACTGATAATACATATCATCTACAGTGATACGATAAATATCCAGAAAATCCTGAACATTGCCGCTTTTGAAACCTTTCATACGTTTCTGCAGCTCGTAAGTTGTGATCATAAACAGATACCCCCTTTGGATGGTATAAAATCACCCATAATCTATTATAGAATGAAAATTATAATTCGTAAACAAAAAAATAAAGAAATTGGGGGAGTTGTAGAAATAACAGCTTCATGTTATGATTAGATGTCGTTGAAGGGAAGGAAATGTATGGCTGAAAAAATCGGATATAAAACAAAACAGAGAGAAGAGCTGCTGGAATACTTAGAGACCGTTCCGGGTGTGCATATCACGGTAAATGATGTGTGTGATTTTTTCCGGCAGAACGGAAGGAACATCGGGACCACAACGGTCTACCGTCAGCTGGAACGTATGGTGGATGACGGACTGGTGAGCAAGTATATCATTGACGGGAACAGTCCGGCCTGTTTTGAATATCTCGGACAGCACGTCCATGAGGATCATCAGGTGTGCTTTCATTGCAAATGCGAAAAATGCGGAAGGCTGATCCATATGCACTGTGATGAACTGAACGGGATTAAGGAACATCTGGAAGAACATCACGGTTTTCGCTTAAACTCGATGCGGACTGTGTTTTACGGTATATGCGAGGACTGCGAAAAGAGCGTGAAAGAAGAGGAATAGACTGCGATGATAACGGAATTGCATATCGGTAAGAGAAATTTTGATCTGGCGTGCGGAAGGGTTTATATCATGGGGATCCTGAACGTTACGCCGGATTCTTTTTCGGATGGGGGGAAGTTTCAGACGATGGATACAGCCCTGCATCATGTTGAGAAAATGGTGCGTGATGGCGCAGACATCATAGATATCGGCGGGGAAAGCACGCGGCCGGGTTATGTGCATATCGAAGAAGCTGAAGAGATCGAGCGCGTGGCGGAAGTACTGCGTGCGGTAAAGGAACGCTTCGATGTGCCGGTATCGGTGGATACCTACAAATGGCGTGTGATGGATGCGTTGCTTACGGAAGGAGCGGATCTGGCCAATGATATCTGGGGACTGCGCTACGGAAAGTTTTCCGGGGAAGAGGATCATATGGCGGAAGTGGTGGCAAAGCATCACGTGCCGGTGGTACTGATGCATAATGATGCGCTGCCCAGAGCATTGGCAGAGCGGACGGAGGAACAGTATGCGATAAGCTGTACGACAACTCGGGAACGCACGGATGTGATCCTGCGTGTTAAAAACGGTCTGCTGGATTCCGTAAAGACAGCCATCGGGGCAGGGATTTCCAAAGACAATATCATCCTGGATCCGGGGGTGGGTTTTGCAAAGACTCAGGAGGAAAACTTGACGGTATTGAAACGTGTCGGGGAACTGACGGATCTGGAGTATCCGGTTTTGCTGGCGGCATCCCGCAAGTCCGTGATCGGAAATGTCCTGAACCTTCCGCCGGAAGAACGTGAGGAAGGCACCATCGTCACCTCCGTGATGGCGGCGATGGCCGGATGCCGGTTTGTACGGGTACATGACGTGGCGGCAAACCGCCGTGCCCTGGATATGGCGGAAGCGATCATGCAGAGCGGGACCAGCTTGATGTAGCAGTTGGATTTTTGTTATCGCTGACCAGAATAGACTTTGCTACGTCGGAGGATCAGGAATATAATATAGATAAGTGGGCAAGGTTGTTCAAGGCAAAAACATGGGATATTAGGATGGTAGCTGCAAAGAATCGGATGATGGCAGCGGCAGATATTCCGGAAGCAGGCAACAAGGCGTCAGAAGGCTATCAGGAAGGAAGCTGGGATGTGACACCGGATGCCAATACCGCGATCACGGACGATGTTATACCTATACGGTATGGTAAGGTAAAAAGCTTGACAAGTAAAATCTTTTTGATCAAGAGGCTATGGCATTCCTCGGGGAAGGCTGTAGCCTTTTCTGAACCATGGGGTGAAAATTATAAAAATCATCTATCGAATATTGTGCTAATCATCCATATATATTCAGTATAATTTGTGTTATATTACAAAGGGCAGTATTTTAACTGTGAATAATTTTTACGAGAGGAGAGATTTACAAGCATGAATGACGGGAAGAAGAAAAGATGGCAGTCGACACCGGTTGCCTTTGGCATGGCACTGGTAATGATGATCACGTTTTTGGCCGGTATCACAGCGCCTGTTGCTTATGCCGCAGGGGATGGCAAAGCGGTACGTACGATCATCTATTACAATGATGGAGCTTCTTCTGAGGCAATAAACGGGGCGTGCACGGACATGCTTATGGAAGCGATGGCCGCAAAATTCGACAGCTCAAAAATACGCTTTATAGTGATGACCGGGGGTGCTCTGAAATGGCAGATGGATTCCAAATATTTACGTGACCGGAATGGCGAGAATACGATCGATGGGATCAGCACAGAGTACAATCAGGTCTGGGAGTTGTTCGGCGCTACCGATGACAGCGAAGGATACATGAAATTGATTGATGGTGACGGCGTGACGGGGGATGGAGTTGCATCGAAAGATGAGCTGATGAACAATCCGAATACGTTAAAAGCTTTCATCAATTTTGCGAGGGAATATGCACCGGCCGAAAAATATGATCTGATCCTGCTTGATCATGGCAGCGGTCCGGGTCATGGTTATGGTATGGATGACCATGATACGGTAAACCCGGGGAAAAAATTGCACGTCTATGAAATACGTCAGGCAATTTCGCAGTGCGATGTGGTTCAGTATGAGGGAAAGTTTGATATTCTCTTTCTTGAGTGCTGCATGAACGGTAATTTTGAGACACTGCTTGCTTTACAGGATTATACGGACTATTTTATCGGATCTCCTGATGTTGATCCCATAAATTCCCTGGAATATACTGACATACTGAACTATCTGAATGAAGATCCGGGGGTAGATGCAAAGATACTCGGCAGAAAAATGGTGGATGTCTTCCATGATTATTTTGAAGAACATATGGATGAGAGATCGATTGGAAGAACGGTCCAATTAACACTGGTTGACACGGCGAAGTTTAAGGAAAGCGCGATTCTGGATCAAATGCAGAAAATAGCCGAGACGCTGAGATCTGAGGCTTCTGCGCAAAACTTTTATGATGAGATCCGTTCCTCACAGGATGATTTCAGAACTTATTACAGTTATTTACAAGATATGGGAACTCTGGTGGAACAGTTGGGAATCAATATAAAGGAGTCAGATTTTCAGGATCCCCAATTGAAGAACAGTTATACGGAAGCTGCGATCCGGGTTCAGAATATCCTGAGAGATCGTGATATCCTCTATTCCAGATATACCAGTGATGGAAAGGTTGAGGATGTGATATTTGGAAGAGACGAACAGGGGAATATTACTGTAAAAGGCGAAAAAACTGCGTCAGGCGGATTGAATATCTTTTTCCCGAACATAGTACAAGATGGTTTGGTTTGCGAGGAAATCGTATGCTATATAGATGCGATGGAGAAGCTGGCAAACAGCTTGCCGAGCGATTCTGAGGTCAGGAAATTTATCACGACCTATCGGCAGGCCGTTATAGATTACGCACTGATCTATGAGATCGGTACAGCCGTTTCCAATATTGTAGGCAGCGAAGGGTATGACGGAAACGTCGATCTGGGTAAGGTCGAGGCATTTTACAGATCAAAGGAACAGTGGGATTGGGTCTCACATACCATAGCAAAAAGTGATCGGGATAGTTCGTGGCTGAACGGGATCATCGAAATCCAGAAGAACGAAGTATTAAATCCGAATAATGTTTCGGTTCAAAAGACGGACAAGGATTATCTCATCAATATTACAGATACGCCGAGGAAGCTCATCGGCGTTCCGGAACTTCGTATAACGGCAAAACTATCGGATAAATCCGTTGAATTTGCTTTTTTATACAAGGATCCTATGATCGTATATGAAGGTAAAATGGCAGCGGATGCGATGCAGGATGTCAGTTCTTTTGAAGAAGCGATGAACGGAAAGCAATCTGCCTACAGGGTACCGCTGTATGACGGGCAGTGGTATGCGGTAAAAGACTCCGATGATAAAATACATCCTGCGAGCATTGCATCGGATCAGTCGGTTTATGCATTGTTTGATTTTAATGACGGCAGAAGCAAGGGGGGAGAGCTGTATTTTGATACGCAGGGAAAGGCAAAATATATTTATATCGATGGTGAGACGAAACCCATTGACCTTGCGGTCTATACTGATCCTGTGTCAGTAACACTCAGGAATCATATTGGTAGTGCGGGGATGATATCTGAGGCGTTTGAGATAAGAGGGACAGATTCCCGATTGGTGAAAGCGCCTTATGAAGATCTGAATATCGAATCAGTAAATATCGAACTGTATATCTGTGATATTTACGGTGTGGGACACAAGATCCCGATTTCGTCGAAGGAAGAACCGACACCTGCGGAAGGTATTGAACTGGTACGTGAAGCGGATGGAAGGCTGGTGATCTATGAAGACGGCGAAGTGAAGACAGACGCAAACGGTCTGGTCCAGGTGGACGATGCATGGGTGTATGCGGAAGACGGGGTAGTAGCAGAAGATAAGACCGGTTTCGTGGATTATGACGACAGTAAATTCATGATCGTACAGGGCGTTGTGGAGACCGGAGCAAACGGTCTGGTAGAGGATCCGGACCATCCGAAGGACTGGTATTTCCTGGCAAAAGGGCAGGTGCAGACGCAGTATACCGGTCTGGCAGAATATAACGGCAAGTGGTTCTACATAGAGAATGGAAAGCTGGATGTCAATCTGGCAGCCTTTGTGGAATACGATGGCGGCCTGTTCTTTGTGGGAGCGGGACGTATCATGAAGGAAGTGAACGGACTGGCGATGGATCCGCAGGGAAGCGACTGGTATTATCTGGCAAACGGACAGGCACAGACGCAGTACACCGGCCTCGCTCAGTATGATGGCGAATGGTTCTATGTGGTAGACGGCAAGCTGGCAACAGACTATACCGGATCTGTAGAATACGATGGGGCTGAATTCAACGTCGTCAGCGGTATGGTAAGGTAAAAAAATATAACAGAGGTAAATCCTTTTCTCTCAAAAAGGCTGCGGCATTCCGTACGGATCTGCTGTAGCCTTTTTTGAGCCAAGTGGACGGTTCTTTGGCTCAAAACCAGCCATAGAAACGTCCCTGCGTTATTTGCTGTTGCAGACAGCAGGATTATGTGCTATATTAAGTGCCGGCAATGATATAGAACTGCAAAGGTGCCGGAGGTATGCGATGCATAGGCTCCGGTGAAAAGGGAAACAGGTGTAAGTCCTGTACGAACTCGTCACTGTAAGCGGGGAGCGGAGGCCAGAAAAGCCACTGGGAAACCGGGAAGGCGGCCGTAAGTTACGATCCGTAAGTCAGGAGACCTGCCTTTGCGGGTACGGGATACGATATGTGTCCGGAGCCACGAGATCCTGGCGGTACGAATCAGAAGGGTATTGATCGGATACTTTTTGTTTTGTATTTTTCAAGTTCCGTTTCGGGACATATTTCACAGGATTTCGACAGTATTAGGAGGCCCGGGATACGAAAAGCGATGCGATTTTCGTTGCATTATAGGATCCTGGGACATACAAAGGTCATAGAACCGCGGTGTTGTAAAGAAGTGTATTTTATGCTGCTGCTGTAACAGCGAGGTTTTTGACGATAGTTTTAGCAGGCCGAAGAAACGGCAAAAAGGAGGAAATTATGAAAAACAGAAACAAGTTGTTGTGCGCATTGGCATTGACCGGAAGTATGGTACTGGCAGGCTGCGGTACCGGGAACCAGCAGGTAGTTCTGCCGACCGAGGCACCGACGGAAGCTGCTCCGACAGAAGAAGCTGCACCGACGGAGGCTGAGCCGACGGAAGCAGAGGAACCGACTGAGAGCGCAGAAGCACCGTCCGATCAGGAACTAGCAGATGAGGTGGCAGAGATGATCGATGCGATCTATGTACAGGAATGGAATGAGAATACGGATCAGCAGTGTGCCGATGCAAAGGCTGCATGGGATGCGCTGACCGATGAGCAGAAGGAACTGGTAGAAGGGGAAGAGGCGGATCCGGATTATTTCGGCAGAGATACCGGCGATGCTTCCAAGGATGATCCGAGAAACGCAGATGAGATCGGCGAGAAGGAGATCCTGGTCGTGAGCTTCGGTACTTCCTTTAATGACAGCCGTGCAAACGATATCAAGGGGATCGAGGATGCCCTGCAGAAAGCATACCCGGAGTATTCCGTGCGTCGTGCCTTTACCGCACAGATCATCATCAATCATATACAGGCCAGAGATGATGAGCACATCGATAACGTAAAGCAGGCGCTGGACCGTGCTGTAGAGAACGGTGTCAAGGAACTGGTGGTTCAGCCGACCCACTTAATGCATGGTGCCGAGTACGATGAGATGATGGAAGCACTGGAAGAGTATGAAGACTCCTTTGATTTGATCAAAGTTGCAGAACCGCTTCTGGGTGAAGTAGGGACCGATGCTACCGTGATCAACGATGACAAGAAAGCGGTTGCAGAAGCAGTTGTTGCAGCAGCAGCAAAGGATGCCGGTTATGACGATGTGACAGCTGCAGCGGAAGATAGCGTGGCGATCGTACTGATGGGACATGGTACTTCCCACAATGCAAAGGTTTCCTATTCCCAGATGCAGACACAGATGAATGAGCTTGGTTATGAGAACGTATTCATCGGCACCGTAGAAGGTGAGCCGGAAGAGACTGCATGCGAAAACGTGATCGATGCGGTTGCTGCTGCAGGTTACAAAAACGTAGTGCTTCGTCCGCTGATGGTTGTAGCCGGTGATCACGCAAACAACGATATGGCAGGTGAAGAGGAAGATTCCTGGGTTTCCCTGTTCAATGCATCCGGAAACTTTGACAAGGTAGATACACAGATCAGCGGTCTGGGACGCATCGAAGCGGTTCAGCAGCTGTATGTAGCCCATACCGGAGATGTAATCAAATAAAGTCATGTTTGAGGACAAGGGGACGGTCCTTTTGAGGACAAGGGGACGGTTCTTTTGTCCTCATAATTTCATGTTTAGCGGGGAGCTCGATAAACATGAATTTGCAACAGAAAGGATAAATCATGAAAACAAGAAATAGAACGGCAGCCGCAATCCTGGCAGGCCTTTTCCTGTTAAACGGCTGCGGAAACGCAGCGGCTCCGCAGCAGAGCATTCCGACGGAGGCTCCGGCGGAGGTGACTACGGCACCGGCGGAAACAACGGAAGCACCGACTGTGGCAGAAGCGGAACCGACCGAAGCACCGGCAGAAACAGAGCCTGTGGAGCCAGCAGCAGAAGCAAAGACGGAGCCGGCATTGGCAGATGGCGTATATTCCGCCCGATTTGATACGGACGGTTCCATGTTCCATGTAAACGAAGTGTGTGAAGGACGCGGAACCCTTACCGTAAAGGACGGTGAGATGACGATGCATATCGTGCTGCCGTCGAAAAATACCGTGAACCTGTTTTATGGGCTGGCAGAGGATGCGCAGAAGGACGGCGCAGAACTGATCGATCCGGTAGTGGAGAGTGTTACCTATCCGGATGGCCTTACGGAAGAGGTCCATGCATTTGATATCCCGGTGCCGTATCTGGAGAAAGAATATGATGTGGCATTGATCGGGACCAAAGGAGTATGGTACGATCATAAGGTGAGTGTTTCGGATCCGGTGGCGCTTACGGAAGAGGACGCAGAAGGTGTGGCAGCGGAAGCGCTTACCGACGGCAGCTATGAGATCGAAGTGTCTCTGGAAGGCGGCAGCGGAAAGGCGACCATCACCTCTCCGGCAGAACTGACGGTAGAAGGCGGCGAGATGACGCTCAAGGTAGAATGGAGCAGCC
>JAEEGL011504320.1_pt1 | contig 11381 bp, 12 predicted proteins | sample 9134231 | NCBI WGS metagenome assembly JAEEGL01 (sample SAMN16246548, study PRJNA631951) | gut metagenome | biome: gut microbiome; feature: rumen; material: fiber-attached | host: Bos | place: Iran: Karaj | collected 2018-10
ACCTCTCTGGTGTCTGAGCACAGCTGCTGTCTCAGAAGTTCAACATTCACGCGACGCAACAGCCTCCTTCCTCTGGAAGATACTGAGTAAAGATAACCATCCCGGGAATTCGTTTCCTGTTGTTTTGGGGTCCAGCTTCAGCTTGCGCCTTTTCTAGGCTTATCTTGAAACATCCTTCTCGCCGCTGATCCTATACATTGTCTTTAAAAGGCCGACTTTCGAAAGAAGAAACATTAGCAGCGAGCGAATTGACTTTTCTTTCCTGTACACCCACAGATAATCATCTGCAGCATGTAAGCCCAGCATGGTTTTGAATTTGGCAATTGCATAGTGAGTTCTGATTTCAAATATCGGGTCATCAAGAAACTCATCCTTATACTTTTCCAGAAAGTATTGCCTCGCCTCTAAGGATTTTTTGTAGCCGCCGAGTGAAATCGAATCACTTTGCATAAACTGTTCAGCCAATATATCTTCAACGAAAAAGACCCGATAATTCTTGCTCGCTCTGATTAACCAATCATAGTCCTGCGTCTTTTTTACCTTCGGATCAAATTGGTGCTCCCGGCAGACATGCGCGTACGCAATAATCGTCTGTGTGCTTGCCAGAGGCGTCATACAGCAATCGTGATGGCTGACAAATCCCGTCGTCAAGCCTCCCGGATAGATTTCATCCGGTTTTTGCTGGTCATAATAGTGCCGTTGAAGATTGCAAAAGCATATATCTGCACGGCTTTCCTCCAAAGCCCCGATTTGTCTTTCGAGCTTGTTCGGGTACCAAATATCATCGCTGTCGTGAAAGGCAATTATCTCTCCTTTGGCGTGATCGATTCCCACGTTTCTCGCGACACAAGCTCCGCCGTTTCTTTCCAGCTTATAATATCGAAGCCTCGAATCGTTCATTGACTTGACAATGTCTTCCGTATTGTCTGTTGAACAGTCATCGATTACCAGCACTTCTATATCACTATATGTCTGTTTAAGGACACTGTCAACCGCCCTGGTAATCGTGTTCGCCCGATTATATGTCGGTATAATAACACTAACCAAAACCAACCCTCCACGCATTCCTTAACCTGAAAAACTGTCGGAATTCCCACATGCGATATGCGGGGATTCCAGAATTTCCTTATTCACATACATTCTGAACCTACATAGTGTGGTGCGATCCACCGATCCATTAATCCGGATTCTTTCTTCCTGATACAAGCCGCGTAGGTAAAGATGATCCAGAACAGATTATTGGAAGTGTTTTCGAAAATCAGCAGGACCAGAAAAGAAAAAACAAAGGCTGTTATCGCTATTCCTTCATACTCAAATTGAATCTTATGAACTCTTTTCGCAACCAGAAGAACGATACCGATAAACAATACCATCGGAATAAACCCGCCATAAACGCCTAAGGTCAACAGGTAATTATGTGCGTCCGCGGCAGCTTTTCTTCCAATCAATTCGATAAATTCGCTTTTCGGTATATAACCGTATCCCAGCACCGGTCTATCCAGTATTCTATTTATAGCAGATTTCCAGATAGGCGTTCTCCCGTTAAACGAAAGACTCTTTTTAAGGACTTTTGTAATAAAATCCGAAAAAACCCCCGTGTTTTGAACAATTACAAAGAGCAGGAACAAGATTACTATAGCGAGCAGAAAATAGTAAATATTGAACAGTCTCGGACGCGTTTTGTGAATATATGGGGAACACACGACAATTGAAATCATTAATGCGATAACTACCATAGAAGCAGCAGACCACACGAGAATAACAGAGGCCAGAGCAACCGCTGCAATCAAGAAAAATGATCGGGTCAAATGCCCATGGAATCTGTAATCGCAATCCGCCTTAAAAAAGAGCCATACCAGCAACACTTTCCCAAGCCCGTTTTTATTTGAGAGGAACCAGTAAGGCTGTCCAACAATAGAGAATCGAGCATTCATTCCATCAGGGAAAAGCAATATTGACACAAAATTCACAAAAGCGCAAAATGTCAAATAAACAACGCAGCCGCGAAAAAACACATCAATTTTCGATTTTTCATTACTCACCAGAAAAATTACGATTAAATACCTGTTAACATAAAGCAATACGCGAGGCAGCTCTCCTCCGTTCGTGATTGTTGATACTACGATACTGCCAAACATCAATATGGCAAGAATCATAATCGCGGATATTCTTCCTTTACAAATCCATTTCAAAGCAATCCATAAATACACCAAGATAGAGCCAAGGTCTAAAACCAAGCTTATCGCTTTGATTCCGATATAGTCGAAAAATGGCGGCGTACACAGGAAGAACAGAACAATAGCATATAGAAACATTGTTTGCGCATGTGGTATTCGCACTCTCATCCGGTATTCCCTCATGTTTTCGGAAGAAATCATAGTATGCCACAAAAGCATAACGGGGAATTTCAGTTCCCTTTATCGGTTTCGTTGATTTCCCTGGTCCGTACATGGCATTGATCGACGACGTCCCGCCTCAACAATGCATACCCCTCCAAGCAAAAAAGCATGATCCTGATTTCAATAACAAACCATCGACATCCTACACGAAGTATGAATTGAGCTTCCCATTTCGATCATACTCATTCCTTGATTATCGTCTTCAGCTGTTCAAATCCGAATAATACTCCTTTAATAACTCAACCGTATGTCCAAATCCGCGGTCCGCGTCAAACAGTCCCTTCCAGCCAAGGGCCAAAAGTCGCTGGCTATCAAGCGACGAGTTGTCCATCGGATTAAAGCTCTTCGCTTCTGAATCCGTCGGCAGCTCCACTCTCAGCGCAACTCCGGCTGATCTTGCATAAATCTCCGCCATCGTTTTGATGCTTATGATCGAGTTTGGATTGGAGATATTGTATGCGTGACAGTTTTCCCCGCGCAGAAGCACCTTGAGGATCGCGGAAGCACAGTCAAGGCAATAACAATAGCTTCTGACCTGCGCTCCGTCGCTTTTCATAACGATATCTTCGCCGCGCGCTGCGGCATACGCCCACAGGGAGGAGACTCGCCCATCCTTCGGCGAGGCAGTCGGACCATAGATGTGTCCCGGTCGGACGATCACTACCTCCACCCCATACTCTGCGGCATACGATACGCACAAGGTCTCCGTTGCCCGTTTGCCGACAGAATAAGAACTGCGGGGGTTCAACAAGTCTATATACCCGTATTCATTTTCGCAAAAAGGCTGAGCGGTCTCTTTCCGTCCGTAAACTTCGGAGCTGGAGATATACAGCGCTCTCGTGACGTGATTCTGATACGCATAATTCAGCAGATCCTTCATCCCGTCGAAGTTGTCGATCATCGTCTCGACAGCTTCGCTGATAAACATTCCCGGCGTCGTATTGCTTGCGCCGTGAATGATATAATCGCACGGAAAGTCGAAATGATTCTCCCGTGTCGCGTCGTAAGGCACATATTGCAGAAACCCGTCATTGATATAGGGAGCAAACCGATCTTCAAACCTCTCTCTGGAACGTCCCGCTGCAAAGACACGAACGGTCTCATTCTTATGATTCCTGTTCCACCGCAGCAGCAGATCGATTACCGCGGAGCAAATCAGTCCGGTCGCGCCGGTGATCAGGACGGACCTGTTCGCCAGCTCAGCCAGCTCAGGCAGCTCATTCAGCACTTCATCCAGATCGGTCAGCCATAAGGGATGGTTGTCAATGCTGATACTCATATCCCTAATCCTTCAGCCAATCGGAACGTTTCGCAGCAAGAAGCGCTTTAAAAATATCAATATCCTCCACAGTCGTCAGCTTAATGTTCTTTTCAGACCCGGCAGAGAAGTATACCTGTTCTCCCATTTCGATCTTGAGCGTACAGGAAGCGACAGAATTCGTGATGCCTGCCGCCAGCGCTCGTCTGTGCAGATCACAGATATCGCCAATGTGGAACGCCTGCGGCGTCTGCGTCCGTTTCAGACGGTCACGCGGATAAGAACCGCTAGAAACCACGCCGTCCTCTGTCTGCATCATAGCCTCCGCACAAGGGATTACGGTGATTGCATTCCCGTATTCGCGAGCGACACGAATATTGTCAGAGATAATCTCCGCGCTCACCATTGGACGGATGGCATCATGGATCAGGACGATATCTTCTTTATCAAAGTGCTTCTCCAATTCAAAGACGCCGTTTCGGATAGAGTCCTGTCCGTTCTTTCCCCCAGGAACAATATACTGCAGTTTCGTGATGTTGAACTGCTTTGCGTAAGCCCAAAGCACCTGCTCCCAACCCGCGATACACACTACGGCTATCGCCTCGATCTCCGGATGCTTTTCAAAGGCTTCCAGAGTGTAGACAATCACCGGGCGCTCGTTGACAGTAAGGAACTGCTTGGGGATATCCTGATGCATGCGGTTGCCGGAACCGCCAGCGATGATCAATCCAATATTTGCCATATAATCACTCCAAAAAGGCTTTTTCAAGACGTCTGCTTTTAGCGCATGAATTGCTTAAATGTTTCCGCGAACGCTTTCGCGTATAGCTGCATGACCTGGTATCCTTTGGTCTTTCGGCGGTGGCGTTAAATAATCAGGCCCATAGCTTTTTGTCAAAAGCTCATGGTAACGCTTAAGCGTCATAAAATAACCGCCTTCAAACAGTATTCTGTCATAGGTCTCCAAAAAATCCGCAGGGAAAATCTGATTGATCGGAAGAAATGCGTCATTGGATCTGTGTACGCACTTCTTATCTCCTGTAAATGCATGCTCGCAAATGTACTTAAACTGTTTAAGCTTGATTCGATACGGAATTGCTAGTCCAATGACATGTGTGATGAATACAAGAATTCTATATGCCGTATTATATCTGCCATACTCTATGTTCTTTTTGAGCATCCCTTGATATAATCGCAACAAGGTGAGCTTCAATTTTTGCTGAATCCTGTTAGACGAGATATAATCCCAGATCAGCAAATCAAGGCAGACCAGTTCTTCACCCTCTCTGAAAACCAGTCTTGGCACCCAGCTCGTCGTCTCGTCTAGTTCAAAATTGAGCATTTGAGTCCGACATACAGTCTGTAGCTTTTTGTATTCAGAACGGCGAAGTGTTATATCAATATCATCATCCCAAGGAATAAACCCATGATTCCTGACTGCCCCCAACAAAGTCCCGCCATGCAGGGAATACAAGATTTGATTCTCATCGCAAACTCGGTCAAACTCAATGAGCGCTTTCAGTAATTCCGAATGGATTTGTTCCAATCCATAGCTTTCTTCTGTCTCCATTCAAAGGTAACTCCTTAAAACCGTAGTCTCATTTCCGCAGCGGCGGAAAAATGCAACGTTATTCAACGAATTTGATAGCCTTAGCCGGGCTTCCCACCGCAACACAATTATCCGGAATCTCTCTGATTACGACTGAACCAGCTCCAACGATCGTGCGTGACCCAATCTTCATACCCTGAATGGTCTGCATTCCTGTTCCGAGTTCAGTCTCATTGCCAATGATCGTACATCCGCTTACGTTCACGCTAGGATACAACGTAACGAAATCGCCCAGTACCGCATCATGTCCAACCGTGCAGTCAAGGTTAATAATGTTGTGCTTTCCAATAGCGATATCAATTGTAAGGATGCAGCCTGCACAGATTATAGTCCCTTCACCGATCTCTACCCGCTTGCTCATCTGAACCGATGGATCAACAACAGTAGCAAAGCGGATATGCTGGGAATCACGCAACCCGTCTATTACTCTTTTTCTCGTCTTTGATGCCCCAATCGCACACAGTACCCACACCTCATGGTCGATACTACGCAGATAATCACATCCACCAATCACTCTGTAATTATCCTGGATTTCACCCCAGATCTTCTGATTGTCATCAATAAAGCCCTTCAAATCCCATGTCGATGTCTTCTCATTTATTCTCTCAACGAGCCACGCGACCTCACGGCCAAAACCGCCCGCGCCGATGATATATAGTTCTTTCATAGAATAGTTCATTTCTCACTAGCTCTTTCGTTTGATCCAAATCTTATCCAAGCGGAACCAACAATACTCTTGGAGAGTCAATCTCTGCTGTTTTTGTTCATGCTGATTCTTGCGCACTGCCCCCGCTTCTTCAAGATAACAAAAGGAAACAATTCGGGTGGGATGCTGATGTAAACCCGCACACCTCGCATAATTGAATGACGTCACACGTTATTGCTGTTTCCTAGAAACTCTTCCATAGTTTCGGAAGTCGAAGAACTGATACCATCGTGTCTGATCACAGTCTTAACCGTTTTCAGAATGATCCTCCAATCACCAACGAAAGTTATCTTGTCAACATACTGCACATCCCAATTGAATTTTTCATCCCAAGAAATTGCGTTTCTTCCATTCACCTGCGCAAGCCCAGTAAATCCGGGCCGAACCTCATGTCTTCTCGCCTGGTGTTCGTTATAGCGCGGAAGATAACGGACCAGCAACGGTCTTGGCCCGACAATCGCCATATCGCCTTTCAAAATATTGAACAATTCCGGCAATTCGTCCAAAGAGGTACTGCGAAGCCTCTTTCCAAAAGCTGTGAGACGAAACTCGTCAGGTACTAATTCTCCGTTTTGGTCTCGCTCATCCGTCATGGTCCTAAACTTATAGAGCTTAAATACCCTTCCATTCATTCCAGGCCTTTCCTGACAAAAGAGGACCGGTGAACCGAGTTTGGTTCTTACTAGTATGGCAACAACAAGCATCACTGGAGACAATGCGATCAGCGCGATCATTGCACACAAGAAGTCCTGCGCTCGTTTTATGTATTTTTCATACGGCCCATATGGTTTATGCTTCTTCAAACAAAGGCCTCCCTCGCTGGAGATTCGTTAAGCGATCAGTCAGTTTTCATTTTTGCTGTCAGCATCGGTTTTTTCTAAGTCCATTCACCCATGAGTTTTTTCTCCTTAGTATTTATAAAAACCTTCGCCGGTTTTGCGTCCAAGCTTTTTCTCCCTTACCATTTTTTTCAGCATCGGTTGAGGAAGATATCTGTTGTCCCCCGTCTCTTTCAGCATTACATTGAGAATTGCCAGAACGACGTCCAAACCGATCAAGTCGCCAAGGGCCAGAGGCCCCATGGGATGATTCGCGCCAAGCTTCATCGCTGTATCGATATCTTCAACGCTCGCAACTCCCTCCGCAAAAATAGAAATAGCCTCGTTGATCATCGGAATTAACACTCTGTTTACAACGAAGCCCGGAGCTTCCCGCACTTCAACCGGTATTTTCCCAATACTTCTCGCCACATCCATCGCGAAATCAACCATGCTCCTGGGCGTTTTCTCCGTGGTGATGACCTCGACCAGCTTCATAACCGGCGCTGGATTAAAGAAGTGCATCCCGATTAGCGGGCGCGATAAGCCTTCCCCAATGGTTCGGATAGGAAGAGAAGATGTGTTTGTTGCAAATACTGTTTTCGCTTTGCAAATACAATCCAGCTCACGGAATAAGGTTCTCTTGATTTCTGCATCCTCGGTGACTGCTTCCACTAATAAATCAGCTCCAGCAGCCATTTCCTTGCTTCCTGTTATGATCTTCCCAAGGTATAACAGCGCCTGTTCTTCTGTTATCTTTTCTCTTGCAACAAGCTTACGGAATTCTTTCTCAATCTTGTCTTTTCCGCTGCTACTGGACGATTCCCTTCCTTTGCAGAGAAACACTTTTTCAACGCTCTTACATTGTGAAAAAACCTGTGCAATCGATGGGCCAAGAGTTCCAGTACCAATAATCGCAACATCCATCGCTTTTCTACTCCAATCATTAACAGTCTAATCACCGTACTGGATTATCACAACGCCAAAAAAACAACTAGCAAAAGCACGTCATCATATTTCAAGTAAATTAGGAATTTATGTCCGGATTATTCCTTTCCTAATCTAATGTCTTACTCTTTTTAAGGGTACTATTTCTGTTTCGCTGATCATGCTCTTTCTCAAACCTATCCCAACACCAACGCTCCAGTTCAGGGCTGACAGTCTCTCGCTGAATCGCCATGCTCTCAGGAATCATGGCCTCATTCCTTCGCTTCTTACACAAATCCTCAAACGATCCAATAATTCGCGCAGGTACTCCGGCGACAACGCAATTATCCGGTATGTCCTTATTCACCAAGCTCCCGGTCCCAATGACAACATTAGAACCGATCCTTACATCGTACAGGATTTTGGTTCCGGCGCCAATGAATACGTTATCACCGATCTCTATACAACCGATTTTCTCCGGGAATGGCCGCTCTGCTCTATAGTCGGGATGGTTGTTCAACATCCGATGAATCGTGTCATGACAAATAAAAGATACCTGAGACGATATTCTCACATTGTTGCCAATTTTAATTAGATTCGCATAAAGGGGAACAACGCGACCCATGAAAGTGCTGTGTTCGCCGACAGACGCAAACACATGATGATCTTTCAAGTACTTCATTCAATTGGTTTACTTCATTCAATTGGTTTACTTCATTCAATTGGTTGCAGAAAGGCGAATATAAAAGTTGAGTGTGATGGTACATGAATTATTTAAGCTTTGATTTCATTATTTTCCCATTGAATGTACGAGGGATAGAATCAATCTGTGTAATCACACGTGGAAGCTTATATGTTTCAAAATACTGTGCCAGGAAAGCCCGGATCTCTTTCTCATCAAACACCGCCCCGTCTTTTATCTGAACAAATAGCTTTGGAGCCTGTGTCGAGATCGCATCAGGTATCGGAATCACAGCACAGTCCTCAATCTCCGGCAATAGTATGGCTTTATCTTCTATTTCCTTCGCAGAGACCTTAATTCCGCCGACGTTAATCACATCTCCCTCTCTACCTAAAATATACAGAAAACCGTCATCATCAAAGTACCCGATATCATTGGTATAAACAAACCCGTTTTCCATGACCTCAGAGGTGAGCTTTGGTTCCTTCCAGTATCCCACCATATTCATATCGCCCTTGATGGCAACATAACCCGGATGATCCCTCGTGGAAGGAATCTCATTCCTTTCTTTGTCAACGATTATTATCGTGGCATGGATCGTTTTACGACCGACACAGTATTGTTTTTCCGGATACTTGCTGTACTCAAGCTTTGTAGCACAATCAGCTTCGGAACAACCATAACCATAGTACAGTCGTGTATTGGGAAGCAGTTTTCTTAAGTAGGCCTTGTCTTCTTCAGCAAAGGGAGCAGTTCCAGTCTCAAGGAATCTTAGTTGGTCCTTATACTCTCCCAACTTATCCCCGGTTAGTTTGAAAAGCATCTTTGCCGCTGACGGAAGCAGATGAGTTGCGGTCACTTTCCACTCCTCTATTAGACGGAAGAACTGCTTCACGTTTAGCAAACCATTCATCAAAACAGCCGTACATCCGCAAAAAAGCGTATAATAAATCTTTCGGATAGAGAATACATGATTCAGCGGTCCATAAACCAGATAGACTGTATCTTCTTCCATATGAGACCCATGGATTAGATTTTCCACAACTGCAATAAGGGCGCGATGATTATAGGTTACGCCTTTAGGCTTCCCAGTAGTTCCTGTCGTGAAAAACAAATCTGACAAATCATCTCGAGAAGGGAATTCGATAGATTGTTCCTCTTTGGGGCATTGCATAATCTCGTCGAAAGACACTGTCTTCATGCCGGAATAACTGCCGTCTCCAATTAGAATATGCGCCTGCGTGGATTCGATTATAGCTGTAAGGTTTTCTTTGGGGAGTTTTTGATCTATCGGAACACATATCAATCCCGCATAGTGTGTTGCCAGAACCCCAACAACAAATGCACATAAATGATTTGCTTGAATGAGAACACAGTCACCCTTCCTGCCATACTTTTTCAGAAAGCCAGCAGCATTGTGAACAAGCTGTCCTAACTCACTGTATGTCAGGGAACTATTAATGTCGGCCACAGCCACTTTGTTCGGTTGTTTTTCGCTTAAGTCGAGGATTCTTTCTACCAACGAATCCATCTGTCATCCTCCTAGCATTCAAATGACAGTATTCCCTACTGGGTTTCCCAAAGCACGAATTATCCGCTTCTCTTCGGAGAAACGCCGTGCCGATTCTCCGAAAGGCAGCTGTTCTTTAAAGGCAGTTTTACATATTGATTTTTAATGGATTTGGAGACAAATGCGGGTCACTTTCCGCTTGTCTCTGCATTCTCATGCCTTTTGTTAAACTTCTCCCACTCGGCATGCGCAACAGCTTCTGGCAACTCTTGATTCTTGAAAACAGCGTTTTGTGATGCCTGCATTTTTCGCATGGCAAGGAACATATCGAATTTTCCAATGGGTTTGGCTGGTATACCGTTAGCTACAGAGTTCTCTGGTATATCTGCGCTCACTACGCTTCCGGCTGTAATGAAGCAGTTTTGCCCAATACGTACATTCGGCATAACAATGACATTCATGGAAATGTGAACGTTATCCATCAATTCAATGCAACCAATTCTTTCCTTTGCGCCGAAATCAACTCCCGGTCTACAGCGGGAAAGGAAGTAGTTGACCATGTCATGAGGTACAAGCTTGGCGGTTTTATGTACCATCACATTATTGTGAAGCTTTATTAGCTCTGGATAAAGCGGGAGCAGCCAAGGACCCCACCTGCAGTTATCGCCAATAGCGCCCAGAACACTATGTTTCTTTAGATACCGCGCCCGCGATGCAGAGCTTCTGCATAAAAGCAGACGCATACTGTGATATAGTCTCTTTGCTCTCATACTCGTCGCTTCAGCTCTTTTTCGCGGTTACCATCGATGCAATCGCATCGACAGAGTTAAAATTCTCCGGTGTCATATCATCAACATCAATTTCTATACCGAACCTGTCGCTGAGAGTGCTAATCAAGCTCATCAGTTCAAGAGAATCAATATATCCGCCATCGATAATATCGCTCACGTCCTGAAGGGCTTTTGCGGGCATCAACTCTTTTATAATGTCCAAAATGGTTTCTTTAATGGTCATCGACATAACCTCCAATAAGTTGTTCGATTGTTTTTCCTGAATATGGGTAACAGCACATTGTTAACGTAGCAGTGTCCACTTTTTCGCTCAAAACACTCTGATTCAAGAGATGCAGAAACCTTGGGTTTTCTCCGCAATGATCTCATCTGCCGTTGGCAAGGTCGGCAGTTTTCACTCTACCATAATCGGCATATGGTTTTCAGATAATCTCTCACAGCAATTCATCTGCTTCTCACTATAGACCATTTCTCAATACATACAATACATAATAGCAGTCATCTCCACGCGTAAAAATCATCGGCACTCAAAACACCGTTTCACGATCTCGATCACCGCATCCTGCTGCTCCGGCGTCATCTTGTTGTCGCTGGGCAGGCACAGGCCACGGCGGAAGATATCCGCGCCTATGTCCACGCCGCTGCCCGCGATATAGGCGTTGCTTCTGCCTCTGCCGTTTC
>JAEEGL011981169.1_pt1 | contig 11381 bp, 13 predicted proteins | sample 9134231 | NCBI WGS metagenome assembly JAEEGL01 (sample SAMN16246548, study PRJNA631951) | gut metagenome | biome: gut microbiome; feature: rumen; material: fiber-attached | host: Bos | place: Iran: Karaj | collected 2018-10
AAGCTCCATATCAGGGCCTTCAGCATCCATAAGATCAACTACAAAAAAGTCATTCCAGCCATGTTTCCTTATCAGTTTGGTATGCTTATCAGTATAGTTTCTCTCACCATCATAAGCAGTGTTGCATTCTACTACTGTTCCGTTTACATATTCAACCATAGGTTTGAAAAACTCAGGTCTTAGGAAATTCTGATTCCCATCTTCTCCTGAATGAACCTTGACAGCAACTTTTCCCACAAGCTTCTTGCCAAGTGCCTCATACATCTTAACAACCTGCTCAGGTGTTATTGTTCTGGAAAAATAAACTTTAGAAACTGAACCCATAAATGCCTCCTTCATTTGCAATCAATCTTAAGAACCGCTCCAGTTAAATCTGCAAAGGTAAGATTTCCCCTGATAACTTTTTTCTCTCCCATCAGATCGACTAAAGTTATGGAATCTCCATCAATAGAAAGAGACTGGACATACTCCATCAGTACTTCGTCTGGATTATCTGCTCGTACAGCAGTGGATAAACACATAATAGCTCCCTCCTAAATTTAATTACCATTATATTATATCTTGAATTGGAGCTATCATCATCATTTTTAATACAGTAATCACTGCTGAATCTCAGTAAAGCCTATAATGCTGGCATTTTTGAGCGTGCAATACTGATTTCCATCTTCAGTATAGATATCAAATTCGCCCTCAACTGTTACCATGTCCCCATCTGATGGGTAGTCATCAGGATATGAATATTCATCAGTTGGCTGAAATTCGATTCCCTGAGCGCAGCAGGCTGTAGCATCCATGATAAGGCATCCAAAGTAATGATTTCCCTTGGCCATATCAAAATAGTCAGAATAAATACCTTCCATTTTGACCTTAGTTCCGATAAATCTTTCAGGGTAAAAGACCATGTTGTAAACCTGAGAATATACCATGGTACTGGACATTTCCGTGAGATCTATATAATCTAATTTCTCAGATTGTGTATCTGTGCTATTACCAGAATTATCATCAGATAAAATCGAAGAATCGTTTCCTGCATTACTATTTGTTGCTTCATCTGTATTATCTTTTATCACTGAATCTTTATCTGAAACATCTCCATATCCAATATCATTTGTACCGTCTTCTTTTGAAATTTCAGCTGAATCTACAGCCCCTACAGAATATTCATCTTTCGTTTTTTCTTTGTTATAGGATGCAGGGGTCTCTATAGCTATTGTCTTTTCCCCCTCTGGATCCGCAGTAGCCTCCGCGCCCCCGCAGCCACATAACAAAACAGAAACAAGCATTGTTACTGCAATATATCTTATACTTTTCTTCATGTCAGATTCCCTTTACCCTTCCTGCCACGGCACATATTACAAATCCGGCAGCATCCACTGCAACTATGGTTGAGCCAACAGGTGTTCCTGCTAGGATAGACAGCAGTATTCCCATAAGAGCACACACAACAGAGAACACTACAGAAAAAACAGTAACTGACTTGAAGCTTTTAAATATTCTCATGGCAGACAGCGCCGGGAATATAACAAGTGCAGATATCAAAAGAGATCCCACAAGATTCATGGAAAGGACTATTATGACCGCGATCATCACAGCAATCAGCAGGTTGTAAGCCCTGGTATTTATTCCTGTCGCATTTGCAAAATTCTCATCAAAGGTTACAGCAAATATCCTGTTATATAGAACTATGAATATCACACCTACTATAAGTGACAGGACTGCACATATGACTACATCAGAAGAAGTAAGGGTTAGTATCGATGTAGATCCAAAAAGTGTACTGCAAACATCTCCTGACAGATTTGATGATGTTGAGAACACATTCATAAGAAGATAGCCAAAGGCCAGTGCACCTACTGATATCATAGCTATAGCTGCATCTCCATGAATTTTGGTGTTCTGCCCTGTCCTGAGAAGTAGAACAGCACATATAACTGTCACCGGCAATATAAGGGTCATGTTATTGGTAAGCTTTAAGACTGAAGCCACCGCCATTGCGCCAAATGCAACATGTGATAAGCCATCGCCTATATAGGAAAACCTTTTTAGAACAAGTGTTACTCCCAAAAGTGAAGAAGAAAAAGCAATGAGAATGCCAACAACAAGTGCATACCTCACAAACGGAAATTCCAAATACATAAATAACTTATCCATTTTGCTTTCCTCCTTTCACGGCAAATTCTCTTCCGCTTTCACTTTCAAGATATTCTCCCGTTGTTCCAAAAAACGATTCATCTCCCAAATGGAGTATATGGCTTGCGTAGGCAAGCACAGGCTCTATATCGTGGGAAATCATTATGATAGTTGTTCCACGATCATTAAGCTGTTTGACAAGTTCATACATCTCGGCAGTAGCCTTAGGGTCAAGACCTGCTACCGGCTCATCCATGAGGAGAATCTTTTTGGTAGCGCAAAGAGCCCTTGCAAGAAGAACTCTTTGCTGCTGTCCTCCAGAGAGTTCTCTGTAGGATCGCTTTTTAAGCTCAATTATCCCCATCTGCTCAAGACTTTTTTCTGCCTTTTCTTTTTCCCTCTGAGAATAAAAGAAACGTCTTCCCATGCTGCCCTGACAACCTGATAGAACAATCTCCCACACAGATGCAGGAAAGTCTCTCTGAACCTGCGTCTGCTGCGGAAGATAACCAATATCTCTTTTTGTAAAGCCATCTTCTACAAGAATCTGACCTTTAGCCGGTTCGTTTAGTCCCAAAAGAGTTTTCATAAGGGTGCTCTTTCCTGAACCATTTTCCCCAACTATACATAGATAGTCCCCTTCATTTACCGTAAAATTTATGTCTTTGGCAACTATCACCGATTCATATCCAAGTGACAGATCCTTTGCAGTAAGAATTGGCATTTTTTAACTCCTTATGCTCTTAATTAAGAGCCTTTTTTAATACTTCAAAATTATTCTCCATGACTCCAAGGTAAGTGCTGCCATTTTGAATATCTTCCATGGTCGTAGACTGCATGGAATCAAGTGCCAGCACCTGCTGATCTTTTGATGTGGTATTATCCCTGATAGTCGAAGCTATCTTTCCATCAGATTTTTCGATTGTCATAATATTTTTAAGTGAGAGCTCATCAACCTTTCCGGCAAGGAATGCAACGGTTTCAAAGCTTGCCTCTGTTTCTGCCGAGCATCCCACAAAAGCTGCGTAGTAGTTAAGACCGTAGTCATCAACAAGATACCTGAAGGGGAATCTGTCTCCAAATAAAAGAGTGCTGCACGATGCTCCTGACACGGCTTCTCTGTATTTGCCATCAAGATCGTCGAGTTTTGAAATATACTCTTTTGCATTTGCTTCATAAGTAGCAGCATTGTCCTTATCTGCGCTCTCAATTGCCTTGGCTATTTTCTCAACCAGGATCTTGGCATTGTTCAAAGAGAGCCATACATGCTCATCATATTCAATTTCTTCCTCCTCGCCCTCGGCGCCTTCTTCCTCCTCTTCAGCTTCCATGCCTTCAATTATCTCCTCTTCCTTGGCGCCATCACCGAGTACATCAAGAAGATTAATAACGATCATGTCCTTATTCGTAGCTTCCTTAAGTGCATCATCGACCCATTCATCTGACTCTCCTCCAACATATACGAATACATCACAGCTTGAAATCTTAACAATATCATCAGCTGTTGGCTGGAAGCTGTGAAGGTCAACACCATCATCAAGTAAAAGAGTTACCTCTGCCCCCTTGGGGTTACTTCCAAGGATTTCCCTTACCCAGTCATACTCAGGAAAAATAGTAGTCACAATGCTAAGTTTTCCTTCAGAAGCTGCGCTGTTTGCACCTGCACATCCGCATAAAGATACAACAAGAAAAAGAGCTGATAAGAGCCCATAAATAATTTTTCTCATGATATTCCTCCACTATATTCAATTAGTCATTTATTGGAAAAAATTAGAATAAAAGAAAGGATTTTTAATTATTTAGACGCACTTTGAGACTTAAAAGAGTTGGCTTAAATGTATTTTCTTCATCAAAAGTCTCTGTAGCAAAAACCTGTGCTGCAAGCAGAAAAGAAAATACAGCACAAATAAATACAGGCGCGATACGCTTAACAAAATTCTCACACTGACCAATCATCTGACAGATAGGGCAGTTCTCACCCGTACAGTCATGAACTGACTCATGTGCTATGAAAGCAGCAGAAAAAATCATAGCAAAAAGAAGCATTACAGCTGCAACAATTGCAATGCTTCTCTTAAAATCAAGTATGCTGTTATCTGAAAAATTGTTAGCCATGCCTCACCTCAAAATTCAGAAATGATTGTAAGTCCATTTCTATAGGCATGTCAATAGTTTTTGCAAATGATTTGCATTTACAGTTCAGTATCTCACAACTCCAAAGGAATCAAAAACACATTTTCTAAATTCTTGTAGACCTGCAAACACTCCATCTGCGATCATCTGAGCTCCGATATTACCGATAGCTGTCGCTTCACCGGGGCCTGCATTAACTGTTCTGCCTGTTTCAGCCGCTGTCAGTTTATTAAGATAAACTGCATTTGAGCCTCCGCCAACAATGTTAATGCTGTCAAAATGCTTACCCGTTATCTCTTCAATTTCTTCTGTCGCCTGCTTGTAGCAAACAGCAAGGCTTCTGTAGATAACTCTTGAAAGCTCCCAAGGCGTTACAGGAACTGTCTGACCAGACTCTTCGCAGGCCTTCTGAACTTCTCTTATCATGGACTCAGGGTTAAGAAATCTGGAGTCATTTGCAGGAACTACAGAGTCAATTGTCTCTTTTTCTGCCCTATCACAGAGGTTTGCAAAAGAATAATCATCTTCCGGATTTTTGCCGGGATAATCGTAGCCTTCTTCAAATTCTTTTTTAACAGACTGGATCATCCAAAGTCCCATGATATTCTTAAGGAATCTGTATCTGTGCTGATAGCCGCCTTCGTTTGTAAAGTTGGCTGTCTGAGCCTTCTTGGTGCAGTTTGCTTTTTCAAGCTCGCACCCCATAAGTGACCAGGTTCCTGATGAAATATAAAGAGTATTTTCATCTGTGCACGGAACGCTCATAACAGCAGAGCCTGTATCGTGGGTTGCAGGAAGAACTACAGTGCAGCTAAAGCCCACCTTACTCTCTATTTCCTTTTTAATTGGTCCAACAGCTGTTCCGGGCATGGACAGCTCTCCAAAGAGTTCATCAGGATACCCCAGTCTTGCAATAAGCTCATGGTCCCAATCAGCAGTCTCTGCATTTACAAGCTGCGTAGTTGATGCATTGGTATACTCCTGCTTGCGAACTCCGGTCAAAAGGAAGTGAAAATAGTCAGGAATCATGAGGAATGTTCTGGCTCTTTTCAGCTTCTCAGGCTTTCTTACCTTAGTAGACATGAGCTGATAAATAGTGTTAAAAATAGCCTTCTGTATTCCGGTCCTTGCATAGAGCTCATCTTCAGGAATTATCTTGTAAACTTCCTCGTCCATCCCTTTTGTGCGCCCATCTCTGTAAGCAATACAGTCCCCCACGGGATTATCATCTTTATCAAGAAGAACGTAATCAACTCCCCAGGTATCAATTCCCATGGTCGCAGGAATCTTGCCTTCTTCCTTACATTTCTTCATGCCCTCAAGGATTTCTGAAAAGAGCCTCTCAGTATCCCATACCTGATGATGACCTTTTTCATCCATTCCATTGTAAAAACGATATATTTCCTCAAGGACAATTCTGCCATCCTCCATGTGAGCAAGGATGTGGCGCCCTGAAGAGGCGCCTATATCAACTGCCAGGTAATATTTCATCTGTTTGATCTCCCAAATACTTTTTTATGCTGACAATTAGTAGTTACTGTTCACTCGTAAGCAGCTCGTTCCAGTAATAATTAGTACTCTCCGATGATTCCTGACTTCTTGTCATAAAGGAAGTCCTCGCTGATATTTACATTAAAAGGAGCGTTAAGAGCACGGAAATTCTCAGGCTCAATTGTCTGTCTCTTTCTGTCAGTCATGGACATGACCTTTACAAGGATTTCAGCAGCCTTCTCAACTGTATGCATAAGACCAAATGTAATATCAAAATCAGTTCCGCATGCAAACATTCCATGATGAGCCCAGATAGCTACGTCCTGCTTCTTCATGATCTCTGATGTAGCAACTGCGATCTCTCTTCCACCTGGAACCATCCAAGGAACCATTCCGATTCCCTCAGGGAATACGATTGGACACTCTGTAGCCATCTCCCAGATTTCTCTTGTAAAGATCTTGCCATCGAGAGGAAGCACAAATGTAAGTGCGATTGTATTTGTAGGATGGCAGTGATATACAACTCTGATCTGAGGATCGCGAGCCTTGCAAACTTCAAGGTTCATAAGGTGTGAAGGAAGCTCAGATGTTGGTCTTCCACCCTCAACAAGTCCCCATACGATCTTGTAATTCTCACCTGCATCATCAACCTTGATAATGCATACATTAGCAGCAGGATCGATCTCAACATTTCTAAAGTACTTGCCGGAACCTGTCACCATGAAGTATTCACCTGCAAGTCCCTTGACTGTTGTACCAATCTCCTTCCACTCTCCGGACTCATCCAGATCATCTGCTACAGATGCAATCTCCTCATCCTTAATTCTATAGCTCAGGTTACCGCCATTTCTCTCATGCCATCCCTGATAAAATCCATCAACGCACAGACGGCAAAAGCCCTGTGCAAACTTAGAATCTAATACTTTCATTTTCTTAATCTCCTTTTGACTACGCATACGTCTGCCGATAATAATTATCTCTGATAAATTAAAATGTCATTACGCTCTTTTGGCTAATACGTTCTTCTCATACTCCATGCAATCTGCAAACCAGTCTTTTTCGAGTGCAACACCCTTGCTCTCGCAGTAATAGTCCCAAACATCTCCAAAAGGCATTACCTTGAGCTGCTCCTGGAGTGACATAAGCTCTGTGAAGTTGCATGTATTCTGAAGCTCAGTAAGCTTATCCATAGGCTGAAGTTCAGCATACATAAGAGCCTTTAAGAAGTTTCTCATACCATTTGTCCAGGCTGATATTCTGTTGATGCTTGCATCAAAATAGTCCATTCCTATGTAGAATCTGTCAGCACCGTTTCTGACAATTTCCTGTGCAAGGTCTCTTGCATCATCATTAAAGATAACTACGTGGTCAGAATCCCAACGAACAGGACGTGATACATGAAGAGCCATTTTATCGTTAAAGAGAAGCATTGAAGAAAGCTTATCTGCAACATTCTCTGTCGGATGGAAATGACCTGTATCAATAAGGCACATAACATCATTCTTGGCAGCATAGTTCATGTAGAACTCATGGCTTCCTACTGTGTAAGACTCTTCGCCAATTCCGAATACCTTGGATTCAACTGCAATAGCAACCTTACTCTTGTCATAATCTATAGAGAGAATCTGATCAAGTGAATCCTTAAGTCTTGCTCTTGGAGCTTTTCTGTCACCAGGAACATCCTTAAGTCCGTCAGGAATCCAGATGTTCATCATACATGTCTGACCTGTCTGCTCAGCAAAATACTCAGAGATCCTGATACATGCCTGTCCATGTCTGATCCAGAACTGTCTGATCTCTTCATCTGCTGATGAAAGTGTAGCTACTTCTGACTTGGGATGGCTAAAGTATGTAGGATTAAAGTCAACTCCAAGTCCTCTCTCCTTGGCATACTCTGCCCATCTCTTGAAATGCTTGGGCTCAAGAGCATCTCTGTCTGCCCACTCACCGTCTTCAAAAATAGCATATGAAGCATGAAGATTTATCTTATGCTTACCCGGAACAAATGAGAAAGTCTTATCCATATCAGCCATAAGCTCCTCTGGAGTTGTAGCCTTGTATGGATAGTTACCTGTTGTCTGGATACCACCTGTAAGAGGTCCTTTCTGATCAAAACCAATTACATCATCCCCCTGCCAGCAGTGCATAGATAACTTGATATTTGAAAGAGCTTCTAAAGCCTTATCAACATCAACACCAAGTTCTGCATAGCGCACTTTTGCGTCTTCAAATCTTTCCTTTACTGTCATTTCTTTCCCCTTTCATCATAAAACTTTTTCAATAATCCAAATTTCAATTATTTCTCTGCAAGATATACGAATTGCCCTATATCTTCTGGATTTATGCAACTCTACAAATATAAATTTATACTATCTCATTCAAATAATTAAGGACGCAAAAAAACAAATTTTACGTCCTTTCTTGCAACGGTAAAAAAACTGACGTAAAATTTTAGCATAAGTATCAAAAACGCAAATGCGTATCTATCTTCATGTTAAAAAGAATCATATTTAGAGGGGGAAAATTATGAGTACTAATGAAAAGAAAGTTATTAAACACAGAATTTTGGACAAGCACCCTATTCTGGGAATAATTCTTCTCACAGTGCTGGCACTATTTATGATACAAGGCTTTATCGGAGGAGTTCTGGGAGTTGGTATAGCCTTAGTTTTAGGTCTTCCGCAAGAACCGATATTGTACATTTCAATGACAATTTCTGCATTTATTATGCTGGCAATCCACAAGAGATGGTTCTATCCGGAATATGAGAGCAGTTTCTCTTTTGATAACAGATTCGGAAAATGGCTTATCGTTACCATTGCAATTTTACTTGCTCTGATCATACCTGATTTCATCATCATGACGATGACAGGAACCAATTTTGTAGCACCCAGTATCAAGTCCATTCTTGTAGCATTAGTAGCAGGAACAACTGAGGAAACAATATTTAGAGGAATTCCTGCTTCCTACGCAATGAGACATTTTAATGACAGAAAAAAGCTTCCACTGGTTATTGTCATTACATCTTTATTGTTTTCTCTTGTCCATGCCACCAACATTTTTGCAGGAGCTTCAGTATCAGCAACTCTACTTCAGCTTCTGACATCCTTTGGCATAGGAACTACGTTATGTGCGTTATATTTTAGAAGCGGAAATATTTTACTTCCTATGCTGCTTCATTTTCTGTATGATGTTTATGCGCTTATGAATGCAGATTCTGTAACTGAGGCCGGAGTGCTGGACGCTTCACTTACAGTTAAAGACCTTACAGCAAACCTCGTTATTTTAGTAATAGAAATAGCGATAACACTCTATCTTCTTCGAGGGCCTGTTCTCGATGACCTTACAGAGATTTGGAAGAAGAAGTGGAACAAATAATCATCTTAATAGGAGTTATGAAACATGCAATATCTTGAAAATGAATACCTGAAAATCGCAGTAGCTGAGCACGGAGCTGAACTTAGCAGCATCTGGGACAAAAAGAGAAATAAAGAGCTCTTGTGGCAGGCTGATCCTAAATTCTGGAACAGACATGCACCTATTCTTTTCCCATTTGTCGGAAATGTAGTTAATGACGAATACCGTTATAAAGGCCAGACATACCATATGTCATCCCACGGCTTTGCAAGAGATATGGAATTTGACTTCGTAGGTAAAACAGATGACAGCATCAGCTTTTCTCTTAAGGCAACTGATGAGACAAGAACAAAATATCCATTTGAATTTGAACTTATTGTTACTCATAAGCTTGAAGGAAACAAGGTAAATGTGATCTGGGAGATCAGGAATCTTTCTGACTCTGAGCCTCTCTACTATTCAATCGGAGGACACCCTGCATTTAGATGCCCTATTAATGAAGGCGAAAAGAGAACTGACTACAAGGTTAAGTTCCATGATGCAAAAGACCTTGAGTACGTCCTCATTATTCAGGCTACAAGAGAAGTGGATTATGAGTGTCCAACCAAACTCACATTAAATGGCGACATCCTTGATATCACAGAGCATCTCTTTGACAAGGACGCTCTTATCTTTGATAACAATCAGGTCAAAAAGGTAAGCCTCTGTACTCCTGATGGGAAGCCATATATCACTATGGACTGCTCAAAGTTCCCATCCTTTGGTCTCTGGTCCAAGCCAGTGATCGATGCAGAATATGTCTGCCTTGAGCCATGGTTTGGAAGATGCGACAACAAGGGCTTTAGAGGCGAACTTCCTGAAAAATACGGTGAACAGGAGCTTGCAGCCAGCGGATCAAGAACTATCTCCTATAGCATATCTGTGAACTGACACTAGTATTTAGTCACATGTCAATTGATATACGCTTTAGTTTCAGCATCCATCATAAATATTTAGGTATATTAAAATGAACCCTAAACTAATAGAAAAACTCAGCAAAATTACAGATGAAGAGCGAGCAATTCTGGATGGAGAGCCCTATATTAATAGGGCTCTCTATTATAGCTCTGAGAAAAAAAGCAGCTCCTCTGAGGATGAAATCGATTCTTCAAGAGTTCTTCAAAACGGTAAGCTCATAGATATGCGTCCACACGTGCGCTTCGTGCACTTTCCTCTCCACACCCACAACTATGTTGAATTCATTTATATGTGTCAGGGAGAAACTGTGCATATCATCGACGGGCAGCGCATCACGCTTCATCAGGGAGACCTTCTCTTTCTCAATCAGCATGCCAGACAGGAAATACTCCCTGCAGGAGAAAATGATATTGCCATCAATTTCATGATTCTCCCTGAGTTTTTCGACACCTCTTTTGCCATGCTTGAACATGAGGAATCACCTTTAAAAGACTTCCTCATAAGCTGCCTTACTCAAAAAGATATAGGTGGTAACTTCCTGTATTTCGGTGTATCAGCCATTCCGCAGATTCAGAATATTATGGAGAACCTGATCCTAAATATGCTCCCCGGATCTACAGAAACGTCAGGCTCTGCTGCTTCCTACAACCCTGATAACTCATATTCTAATTCTGTTAACCAGGTTACAATGGGACTGTTGTTTATGACTCTTCTGCAGCACACAGATACTATCCGCGTCTCCAGAAGATCTTTTGAACAGGAAATAATGTTCAGGCTACTCCGCTACGTCGATGAGCAGTACAGAGATGCCAGCCTTAAAGCTTTCGCAGAAGTTGTCCGTGAAGATGAATATGTCCTTAGCCGCATCATCAAGAAAAATACCGGCAGCACCTTCAAGGATCTGCTCCAAAACAAGCGCATGAGCAAGGCCTGCGACCTACTAAAAAACACCGACATATCAATCGCTGATATATCGGTGCTCATAGGTTACGATAACACAAGCTTCTTCCACAGGCTCTTCAGGCGCCTCTACAACTGCAGCCCCAGAGACTTCCGCCTAAGCTCACGCGCCACCTAACACTGTAGCCCTGCCTTTCCCCTCGCTAGACATAGCGACATTCAATGAAGCATTTTGAGCTCTGTGTATGTCCGGTAGCATTCATTAGTTTTCCGGATGTCATATAGAATTCTGCTTCGTTTCAACATGTCTGAGCACCCAGAAAGCTTTTTCCTCGCACCACTTTCCCCTGCTCGTCACTGACAAATGCAGATTTTCTCAGATGTTTCCGCATTTTTTCTTTTATTGATGCATG
>JAEEGL012121580.1_pt1 | contig 11381 bp, 8 predicted proteins | sample 9134231 | NCBI WGS metagenome assembly JAEEGL01 (sample SAMN16246548, study PRJNA631951) | gut metagenome | biome: gut microbiome; feature: rumen; material: fiber-attached | host: Bos | place: Iran: Karaj | collected 2018-10
CCAACGGGCTTGAGCGACAGACCTACTGTTTCTGTATCAGGGCTTTGTCATACGCTTACAACAAGCAGTTTTACCGCGAATTGCAACAGCAACACAATGAACACCTTTGAGTATATTATAAAGGTAAATGCCAATATGCCAGGCGGTACAGTAAGGCAAGCCGGTGAAGGTATGAGCGCTGTAAGTGTAAGTACAACAGCCGTATATCTGGAGCCTAATACATCAGCAACACCCGGAATTTCAAATTCTTATCTTATTAATCAGCTTACTCCGCCTACAGGCTATCACTTTGGTTCTTATACCTATACCCCGAGCGGAAGTGTTACGTCATCCGGACTTAATTCAACCACCGGTACAGCTACATTTAAAGTTTCAACAGCTTCAAATTGTACTACCCCGACTGTTACGGTTAACTGGGTAGCTGACATATATTCAATCAGCCTAGATAATCAGAGCGCAACTTCGGCAGGCACAACGATGGTTTATTATAGATATAATAGCCACCGTACTATTAACGGTGTTGATTGTTATTACTATTCCGACAGCACTTGTGAGACTCCGTTGAGCAACGGTAAAACAATAGTAAGACCAACTAAAGTCGGCTATACGTTCGGAGGATATTACACCCAGACAAACGGTGTCGGTACTTCATATATAAATCAAAATGGTGATTTCCAAAATAGTATTTATGCACTGATACCGCCTTCTAACGGTCAGTGGACGTTGTACGCAAAATGGACGGCAATAACCTATAACATAGAATATGCCCTTGGCACCGGAGGCGCGTGGCCGAGTAATTCAAGCCATCCGTCAACAGCTACATTTGACGCAGCAGCCTTTAATGTATCTTATCCAACCAGAACGGGTTATACATTTACAGGCTGGAAGCTGTCAGGTGCAAATGCTAACTTTGGCGATGACATAACTATAAATGCGCTTTTTTCTAATGGCATGGGTTCTGCAACCATAAGAAATGCAGACCAATTAATTCCTAAGAACAATAATGGAACATACACGCAATTTCAAAATTTAAGTGCCGTCAACGGTGCTACCGTTACCCTTACCGCACAGTGGACAGCCAATAGTTATAACCTCACATTTGACCACAACTCAACAGATAATTATTCTGCTAATGTGTACGATTCCACAGGCGTTAAGATTGATACCTCGAAGAATATGACCTGGACGGGAACGTTTAAGATTCCCAGTGGCGCGTCGTCTGCGAACTGGTACAATATCTTTTCTAACTATGCAGGTTCATTCACATCAAGCACTATAGCTGTCAGAGTATGTCCGAGTGATACTCAGGGTGATGTTGCTCTGCAGATCATTCTCGGCGATCAGCCTCAAAAGTTTGATTTGAAAACCGGTTCAAATTCATTGTTGCACCAGAATTGTAGTTACACTTATACTGCAACATGGAATGCTTCAACCCATGCGTTAAGTATTACCATAGAAGATCAAAATGGCAATTCAGCCAGCGCTTCAAAGACGAATGCAAATGTCAGCGGTACATCAACCAACCCCTTTGTATTTGGCGGAAGCGAAATAAACAGTCCTGCAGGGACATTTGCTAACATAGAAAGTGCGTCTTCAAAAATCTCTATACCTTTGACAACAGGCGCAACATGCACGCTGCCCACGCCTACGCGTGTAGGCTATTCATTCGGCGGCTGGTATGATAACAGCAGCTTTACCGGCACCAAATACGATGCAGGTGTGACATATACAATGCCTGCATCTGATACCAATCTCTACGCCAAGTGGACAGCCATAACCTACACCGTAGCATACAACGGCAACGGCAGCACAAGCGGCTCCACAGCATCAAGCTCACACACATACGGTGTAGCAAAAGCCCTTACCGCAAACGGCTTCTCACGCGCATACACCGTAACATATAACTACAATTATACAGGCGCACCTGCAAACGGTACAGCCACAGCAACTTACAGCTTCAACGGTTGGAACACAGCGCAAAACGGAAGTGGCACAAGCTACGCAAACAACGCAAGTGTTACAAACCTCAGTTCAACACAGGGCGCAACAGTAACCCTTTACGCACAGTGGACAGGCGGCGCGGTAACACTGCCAACACCCACAAGAACAGGTTACACATTCGGCGGCTGGTACGGCGAAGCAGGTTGCACAACATCCATAGGCGCAGGCGGCGCAAGCTACACAGCAACAGCAAACAAAACGCTTTACGCCAAGTGGACAATAAACAGCTATACTTTAACTGCTAATGCCGGTGTTGCAATTAATAACACAATACCTCAAACAACCGGTTGGACACTTACTAATAACGGAAGAACCGCCACAAAGACACTTAATTATGGTGCGCAGTATGGCGATTTGCCCGTTCCGGTACGTGTAGGTTACACTTTCGTTGGTTGGTTTACATCATCAAGTGGTGGAACACAAGTGAGCTCAACAACCACAATGGCCGCAGGTGCAATCACTATATACGCACACTGGACTTTAGATAACCTCATACACTTTGACTTAAACTACGACAGCAAACCTGTAAACTTGTTTGTACCGTATATGGAGACTACCACAATAAATGGTGTTACATATAGTTACGATAAGACGTCTGGCGCGATTACTCTTGACGGTACATTAACCGGAACGTGGAGTCCCGGGATATTCGTTCCTTTTACATTCCCAAGCGAAGGAACTTATAAGTGCAAAGTTACGTATGTTGATGGAACGCGTGTTGGTAAATCTAGATTTGTAGTAGATGCAAAAGATGGTAGTTATCAAAACCCCGGTGGTAGCAGATGGTACTTTGAGCAATCTGTAAATGGTAATGGTACAACTTCAGTTTTAAACAAAGAGGTAAATAGCACCACCCTTGAAAATGTAGAGTATTTGTGGTTTAGGGTCTACAAAGATGGTAATGATACTAATCCTAGTTTTGATAACTTCCAGTTTACAATCAATATAAGCTTGGTTGACGGTGAATATAAACCCGACTCCCGCTATGTTCCCACCGGCTCACAGCTTGGCGCATTGCAGCAGCCCACACGCACTGGCTACACCTTTGCAGGCTGGTACACAGCAGCAGAGGGCGGCACACAGGTAACGCCTACAACTGTTATAAACAGCAGCGCTACCTACTACGCACATTGGACAGCAACCACGATCAACATCGTCTTCCGTGATACCGATAACAGCGTGCTTTACAAAATGAACAACGTAACAGCCCAAAGCGTGCAAATACAAGACCTTGCAAACCAGGCAACTAACGTAAGCCTTGGCACAATATACACCCACGCAGGCTACCCCGAAAAGCAAAACGCCATATTTAAGGGCTGGTACAAAGACGCGGCTTGCACAACACCTTACGGCGCGTCAAGCGGTACAATAACCTCAGCCGATTACGCAAACAGTGCCGACGGCAGAACAGTCACGCTGTACGCGGGCTGGCGCACAATAGAAAACACCCTAACGCTTAACCCCAAAGACCCGGCATATCAAAGCGCGCCTGTTGAGCGCACCGGCGACGACGGCAAGGTGGTAGTAACACCTATCACAAACCAAAGCGAGTTCGAGATGTACGGCGTGCAGGTAAGAGTAACGGGCGTTGAATACGAGAACGGCCACGTTATAACAGATTCCAACAACGGTATGCGCTTCTGCATAAGAGTATCCAATGCGTTGCTGAATGACCTTAAGGGCCTCAATACGGCAAACAACAGCTTGGATCACACAATGTACGGCTTTGTATATCTGCCCAAGAGCGGCAGCAGCGGACTTGACGCCTACGCATCACGCGAAAACAACGTATATCCGATGATAGTAGCAGAAGATATTACGGGCGCTAACAACACAAGGCTTAATATGTCCAGATTTAAGAGGTACAGTGAACGCAACTTTATGGATAACCCGACTTACAAAGTATACACATGCGTTGTAACGGGCTACGACAGTACCCAGGTTTCCAGATTTATGAGTCAGATGGTAACGGATATTGCGATACGTCCGTTCATCGAGTATTACGACGTAAACGGCATACTCAGAACGTATTACAACACCGACCCGTACTGTAACAGCAATGACGCGTCACAAAGAGCAAAAACGGTAGGCGGCGCGTACTTCACAAACCTCAAGAAAGTATGTGAGCATATCTTTGTTCAGGATCGCGCGTCAAACACCGTAAAGAGCAGGATATTTGACCTTTACTTACAGCCTTATTATCAAAACGGCGGCACCTGCGGCATATCCGGCAAGTCTCAAGCTTCGTCTTATCTTGCCGATTGGCAGACGCTGTATGGCTATCTTAATCCGTAAAGCTGTTAACAACTGAATAGAACAAACAATCAGCCACTCGGCAATGCCGGGTGGCTGATCTTATATGCATGCATTGATTTTTATTAAACTATTGCTAAAACATTACTTTAATAAATCTTAGCCGTTTCTTCTTCGATAGCTTAACCATAAAAACGGATACGCAAAAAACTATAGCTGCAGCGATTAAATATTTTATTATACTGTTTGCCTCACGATAAACAGGAAAATCTAACGCTTCCAAAATAATGGGATGAACACAATAAAAGAATGTACTCACATTTCTAAACAAGGTAGCTTTATCAGTACTGATATTTATCTGCTTGCTATTAAGCAAAAGCGAAAACAATGCCAATTGCAACGGCACGGTAAAGATTATGTATGAATACATCTTTTCATTATCGGAAAAATTATGTAACAGCAATATTTCAGTTACCAATCCTATTGATGATACGAATGCCAAAGCTAAATTAAGCTTTTTAGATTTTGATTTGTCACAGCTTGAATAACTATATGCAAAAAACATAAGCGGAAAAGCTCTTGTAGCAGAATTCCATAATTCTCCGATTTTCCCGGAAAATGCATTGATATAACCGATAAAAGAAATATCTATCCAATCGTAAGAATATGTTAAAATATTCAATATATACAACGCAATGCATAGAATTAAAACTGTATTCTTTTTAAATAAGCTTAAAATTATGTATCCAAACAAAATACCGTAAATAAGGTTAAGAATATACCATAAATGATAGTGTGAACCTTTCATAAAAGCTCCGATAGCGTAATCTACAAAAGCAAACGGTGAAAGCCAGCCGGTTAAATACCATTTCGGCAAAGACCAAATCAGGTATATCAAAGACCAAACAGCATAGAGTAAAACAATTCGCTTCATATATTTAAGCAATACATTTAAATTGCTCTTGTTTCTTTTAATTTTTCCGTTTTCATATGTTAGTTTATTAAAAAAGAAATATCCTGAACAGGCAAAAAAGAACGGGACACCCAACCTTGGCAATGTGCTTACAAAAAACAGTTCTGCTGTTTGCCCAAATGATTCCAATACCGGGCAATGCACCATCATAACCAAAAAAGCGGCAATTAGTTTTGCTATATCAATATTAGAATATTGCCTTGTGTTAATGCTCACTTAGTTGGCCTCCTTCCGCGGATTTTTTTCATAATTGCGAGATAATTGCGTATAGCTTGCGCACCGGCAGACCCATAACCGTGTAAAAATCGCCGTCTACGCGCTCTATATATAAAGAGCCTTTGCCTTGTATGCCGTAAGCGCCTGCCTTGTCCGTACACTCGCCCGTGGCTATATAAGACATTATTTCGTCATCGCTCATATCGGCAAATGTTACGAGCGTTTCCTCGGAAAATTCCTCGCATTTTTCACCTTTTATAACGGCACAGCCGGTTATCACCTTGTGTGTCCTGCCCGAAAGCAATCTGAGCATATCAAAAGCCTCTTGTTCGCTCTTTGGCTTTCCCAGCATTTTGCCGTCAATGAAAACCCCCGTGTCACAGCCTATTACAACATCGTTTTTATACTGCTTGGCAATGTGTATAGCCTTTGCCTTTGCGAGCTTTTGAGGGATCTTTTCTATATCATTATCCGTTACGACGCTTTCATCTATATTTGCGGGTATGATCTGAAATTCCGGGACGATATTTTTCATCAATTCTATTCTTCTCGGAGACTTTGACGCAAGTATTATCATTTTGCCGCCTCCGCTGTTTTACTTTTTTTATTGCCTTTTCTGCCCCTTATCTTCACGGTCAAAATCGAGCTTATCAAGGCAACAAGGGGTACTGTTCCTATTATTCCTATACTGCCTGCAATTCCCCTTATTACCTCTATTGTAATGTTGCTGTCGTTGAATATAAAGTTGGGGTGGGCGTTTATTTGATACACGTAAATTATGATATTAAGATAGCTTCCTGCAAACGCCAAAATAAGGGTATTCGTCATAGTACCCATAGCGTCTCTGCCGATGTTCATTCCCGATTTAAAAAGCTGTTTTGAAGTAAGCGTGTTATCAACGGTATATACCTCGTCTATTGCCGAGGCGATGCTCATGGCAACGTCCATAATAGCGCCCACAGACGCAATAAGAATTCCGCAAATAAACAAGCCTTTTACATTTATGTAACCGTCGGCATACAAATAAAGCGACTCGGCTTCATCCATATTGTTTCCGCTTATGTGGCAAAAATAACCTGCCAACGCCGACAAAATACCGGCAATAACAACGCCTCCTACCGTTCCCAGGGCGGCGCTTACTATTTTTGTTTGCCATCCGCCCAACAGATAAAAGCACACAAGCGTAGATACCGCTAAAATGGCTATTGTGGCAGGAACGGCATAAAAGCCCTTCAGTACAAGCGGCACAAGTACAAAGAATATGGAAAGTATCGTAAAAGCAAGACCGAGTATCGACATAAGCCCTCTTTTTCCGCCTATTATGACCGTTAAAGCGATAAAAAGCAGAGAAATTGCTATAAGCACGGCAATTCTGTTGTACGAATACAACGTTACGGTCGTGTTTGTTTTTCCCTCGTTATTTGTGACCGTGTACACCCTGCCGTACATTACATCTCCCTCTTTTACAATTATGTTGTAGTTGAGGGGGCTTGAAAAATTCTCAACGGGCATTGTTTTCCCTTTGTATCTGCCTGTAAGGATCTCAACCTCAATAATTTGTTTTCCCACGATGGTGTCTTCGTACTTTTCGTTAGGGTACAAGTTTTCTTCCGTTATTTTCGTGACTTTTACCTTTTCGTATTCGGTAACGTTGTTGCCTTTCTGCTCATAGGTAAACCTGTCGTAATTCAAAAATACAACAAGCGTGATAAGCAAAGCAAAAAATGTTACGGCTACTATAGTCTTTATAATTATTTGCTTTTTGTTTTTTCGCAAATCGCTCATATCTACACACTTTCCGCAAAATATATTCAGGGGACGAAACCTTGCGGTGCCGTCCCCTCTGTTATTGCTGATCATCAACAGTAAATTTCAACACTGTCAGTTAGTTACAACCTGCTCTGTTTCATTGTCGAATATATGAATCCTTTCCAAATCAAAGGCTACCTTAACGGTGTCACCCGGCTTTGCCTTGGATGTCGGCGCTACTCTCGCGGTGATATCGTTATTGCCGACGCTGAGATAAAGATATATTTCAGCACCCATAAGCTCAGTGACTTCAACCTTAGCTTCCACAACACCCGCTGTGGCTTTGGCAACAAATTCGGGGTCGTCATGGATATGCTCTGGCCTGATACCTATTGTAACGTCTTTGTCTACATAAGATTCAAGCTTGCCGCCTGCTGACTTAGACTCAGGCAAAGCAATTTTGTATCCGTCAAAGTTGATGTAGTAAGTGCCGCCCTCTTTGGATATCTTTGCGCTTATAAAGTTCATTTGGGGCGAACCTATAAATCCTGCAACAAACTTGTTGCACGGCATATCGTAAAGATTCTGAGGAGTATCTACCTGCTGAATGTAACCCTTATTCATTACAACAATTCTTGTACCCATTGTCATAGCTTCTGTCTGGTCGTGGGTAACGTAAATAAACGTTGTGCCGAGCCTTTGATACAATTTAGATATCTCCGTACGCATCTGGGCTCTCAATTTGGCATCAAGGTTGGAAAGAGGCTCGTCAAGCAGGAATACTTTTGGGTTACGCACAATTGCTCTTCCCAGTGCAACACGCTGTCTTTGACCGCCGGAAAGTGCCTTCGGCTTTCTCTCTAAATATTCTTCTATGCCGAGTATACGTGCGGCTTCTTCAACGCGTGCTCTTATCTCTTCTTTGGGGAATTTGCGCAGTTTAAGGCTGAAAGCCATATTTTCATAAACAGTCATATGCGGATAAAGCGCATAGTTTTGGAAAACCATTGCTATGTCTCTGTCTTTGGGGGCAACGTCGTTAACAAGGTTTTCTCCTATATAAAGCTCACCCTTGCTTATATCCTCCAAACCGGCTATCATACGCAGCGTAGTGGATTTTCCGCAGCCCGAAGGTCCAACAAGGATAATAAATTCTTTATCTTTGATATCAAGGTTAAAATCAGAAACGGCAACAACATCGCCGTCGTATATTTTATAGATGTTTTTAAGAGTAACATTTGCCATATAAAGCATACCTCCTACATTAGAGCTATTTCTCTTTAACACCCTAATAATATAACACACTTGCAAGTAAAATTCTACTTGAAATTTCACTAAAGATTAGGCAAATACTTTAGATAAATTAACTATACAAAAAAACTTTTTGCGCTATACAGATATATTTTTGTTTAAAAGCAACAAGTCAAGCTCTTCACTTTCAAGCTCCCTGCATTCTCCCTCGGCAAGTGTGTCATCAAGCTCAAGCGCGCCTATGCTTAGTCTCTTTAAATAAAGCACTTTTGCGCCGCACACAGCGAGCATTTTCTTTACTTGATGAAATTTGCCCTCGCATACAGTAACAAAACAGCCGTCTTGTGCTTTTTCAAGCACTGCGGGCAGGCAGGCTTGTCCGTCTGAAAACACGATCCCCTTTTTAAATCTCTCTTGCATTTCAGGCGTTATTTCTATATCTGTTTTTGCGTAATAGCGTTTGTAAACGTGCTTTTTGGGAGAGAGCATATTATGGGCAAATTCGCCGTCGTTTGTAAGTACAAGAAGTCCGCAGGCGTCTTTGTCAAGCCTTCCCGCAGGGAATATTCCTTTTATCTGCATTTCCTTTGGCAGAATATCCACAACCGTTTTACTCAGGTTATCCTGCGTTGCGCTTACAACACCCTGCGGCTTGTTCATCATGATGTAGATATGCTCCGATGTATTAATCGGGTTGCCGTTTACCGTTATTACGTCAACATCCGTATCAAATTTTTCGTCGTTTTTGAAAACGCAAGCTCCGTTTGCCTTTACGGCGCCGCTTTTTAATAATTTCGGCGCCTGACTTCTTGTGCAAATATTACGCTCGCTTAAGATTTTATCAATTCTTTTTTTCATATAATCATTCCTGTTTTCCTAAAAAGCCGTACATAAAGCCGTCAAGTTCCGTGCTGCAAATGTCGCCGCCTATAACGCATCCGTTATGAACGAGCAGATTGGCGTAAACCTCGCCGTCGTAGGGATAATTTGTTATCTCATATGTATAGCTTTCGCATTGTTTTCCTTTATAGGGCGTTAGATCAAGCCCTTGGGATAATTGTATTTTATTGTAGTTTTCATATACATCGTTAAATGTAAATGGTATTGTAACCGTTTTATATGACACGGGGTCGTCGCCGGTTTCCCAACCAAATTGCCTTAAAAAGTCCGTTCTCGATTTGTTATCATCTGCCAAAAGAGAATAATTTTTGCCTGCACACTGTGCAGACTCCTGCTGTCTGCTGCCCAAAACGCTTATTGTTAAAGCAACACAGCAAACGAGCATAACGACCCCCAAAGTTATAAAAATCTTTTTTGCGGTAGTTTTTAAAGAAATAATAAACATTAATATTCCTCCTTGTTCAAAAGGGATATTAATGTTTATGCCTTTAATATATGCAATTATGTATTGATAGAAGCTATTCGCTTATTTATCTGCTGCATTTTTTCGTCTGTTGCGGCTATAATATCGGCACATTCTTTCAGCTCTGCGGCAATTTGTTTAATATCGTCCACTTTTTTTCGCTCTTTGTAACGCATTTGATGTTCAAGACTTGCCCAAAAGTCCATAGCTATCGTTCTCAGCTGGACTTCAACTTTTATATTTTGTTTTCTGTTTGCGAAAAACACGGGTATTTCAACTATCATATGGTAGCTTCTGTAGCCGTTGGGCTTCGGATTCTTTATATAATCCTTTATTTCCAAAACGGTTACGTCGTCTTGTATCTCGAGCATATGCGCCACTTCATAAATATCGTCTATAAATCCGCATATAACGCGAACGCCTGCTATATCGTTGATGTTATCTACTATTGAACCGAGTGAATATGGCAGTTTTTTCCTTTTCAGTTTTTTCAGTATGCTTTCGGGCGATTTTACACGCGATTCTATGAATTCTATCGGATTGCGCTTTCGTATTACCGATAAATCTTCATTTAAAACCTCAAATTTTGTTTTTACCTCTCTTATCGCACAGTTATAAATCATCATAAAGCCTTTGAATTGTTTTATCTGTAAAATAATTTCTTCGTCTGTCATGCTATCGGTTGCGGCAAATGCTGTGTTGTGGAAAAAGACTTTGTTCACTCAAAACACCCTTTTCACAAATTTTTCTATAATTATTGTACAATATATTTAAATATAAGTCAATATTTTTAAATAAATTGCATTTATAAATATTTTTGATGGACACGCAATTTATTGCCCCCCTGAAAATACAATTATTTGAGGGGGTAACGGTAATGTTTAATATAATAGAGATCTTAAGTGGGTTTTGGTTTTTCATTTTGCACGTTATGGGCAGCGGGTCGTTTCCAAGACCGCTCAGCTCAAAAGATGAAGAAAAATACTTAAAGCTTTGGCACGAAAGCAACGACATAGACGCCCGTAATATGCTTGTGGAGCATAATTTGCGGCTTGTGGCTCATATCATCAAAAAGTACTATGCTTTAACCGCCGACCGTGACGATCTTGTATCTATCGGCACAATAGGGCTTATTAAAGCAATTAACACATTCAAGCCCGAAAAAAGCACGCGCCTTTCAAGCTATGCATCACGCTGTATAGAAAATGAAATACTGATGTATTTCCGTAATCTGAAAAAGACATCGGGCGATATATCATTAAGTGAAGCAATAGACACCGACAAAGACGGAAATCCGCTGACCTTAATAGATATTATAGCAAGCGATGAAAACATATCGGAATCTTTAGAGCTTAAGCTCGACAGTGAAGCTCTCAAAAAATATGTTATATCTGAACTTACACCGAGAGAGCGTCGCATAATGATACTGAGATACGGTCTTAACAACGAAAAGCCTCTCACGCAGCGTGAGGTGGCAGATATTTTGAAAATCTCGCGCTCGTACGTTTCACGCATAGAAAAAAGGGCGCTTGAAAAGCTTAAAGCAAGATTTGAAAAAAATTAGCAGTTTTTTGC
>JAEEGL012159682.1_pt1 | contig 11381 bp, 17 predicted proteins | sample 9134231 | NCBI WGS metagenome assembly JAEEGL01 (sample SAMN16246548, study PRJNA631951) | gut metagenome | biome: gut microbiome; feature: rumen; material: fiber-attached | host: Bos | place: Iran: Karaj | collected 2018-10
AAATAGTGTTACTAAGAAGTTTGTTAAACCAAATAGAACAGATTTTGAAGAAGGTGATGCTGGAGATGTCAAGTATAATGAAGCTGTACAACAATATCGTAAAGATACTCAAGCAGCTAGACAAAAGAATCTTGAAGAAAATGCTAAAGTAATGAATAAAGATTGGGAAAAAGTATTCCAAGACTTTGTTACTAAAGCTATTCATTATAATGCTATTCAAGATAATAGAGCTTTAGCTCATTATACTCGTGATGCACTAGAAAGAGCCAATATCTATGACCAAAATAGTGCTACTACTAGATTTAAACGAGATGGTAAAGCTAGTACTCCTGATAGTCCACAGTATGTTAAGGTTAATGATGAAAATCTTAAACAACAATTTGATGTATGGTATAGAAGATTGTTCTGTGACCAATGGAGAGAACCTACTAGTGCAAAACTTAATCGTATTGCTAGTTATCTTCAAAACTTTACATCTAGTACATATATGATGATGAATGTTAGAGGTGGTATTAGTAATATTACTACGGGTCTTACTAATATAGCAGGAGAAGCATTTGCTGCTGATTATTTTGGACATAAGAATTGGATAAATGGTTCAGCCCATTATTATAATGGACTTACTGATTATCTAAAGAATATGTTTACAAATAAATCAGATACTCTTGAAGGTGGTCTTATTAAGTGGTTTAATATTGTTGAGTTTGATAGACTTAATAACCTTGAAACAAATGATGAAGTTAAAGGTGTTATTGAACGTACAAGAGACTTTGCTTATAGTCCTCAATCTGCCGGTGAACATTTTATGCAGAATACAGCTTTGCTTACTATGATGGATAGTCATAGACTTGTTCTTGATCCAAATGCTTCAAAGACAGGTAGTCCTAAGTATAAGATTGTTAATGAAGCTGAGTATGTTCGTGATGCTCAAAATGAAGCTCTTCGTCAGGTTCTTAATGATGAACAATATGCTAAGTTTATTGAGTTTCAAGAAAAGGTTAAGAATGACCCTCAAATTATGAAGAGATATGCTTGGTTTAGAGGTGATTTTGTTACTGATTTTCTTCGTAACTTTGTAAGTGATAATGCTGAAGAAAGAACTAAAATACAAAAAGAATTTATTAAAGCTAAAGATAAGATTAAACAAGATAAGATTAAAGAGTTTGAGAAAGCTCCTAAACTTATAGACCAATTTGAACTTGGTGATGATAGAGAAATTCATTTCAAGAAAGATTCTATTCTTAATGAAATTGATGTTACTAGAGAAGGAGAAACAGTTAGTGACGCATATAAACTTATAGGTTCTTTTACTAATAGAGTTATTTCTGTTAATAAAAAGATTCATGGTTGGTATGATAGACTTGCTGCTGCTCAAATTGAAAAGCATGTTTGGGGAAGTCTTGTTATGCAATATCATAAGCATATTTATCCAGGTCTTATGAAACATTGGCGTAGACGTGGTTATTATAATGAGGAACGTGGTACTGTTGAAAAGGGTTGTTATACAGCTCTTAAAGACTTCATAACTCTTCCTCTTGATGATGCACGTATTAGAGCTAGAATTAATGATGAAGACATAGATTCTTGGAAAGGTCTACAAAACTTTGTAAGAAGTAGTTATGATTATCTTCGTAATCTTAAGACAGTATGGCAATTACTTCCTGATTATGAACGCAATAATGTAAGACGAAATCTTGGTGATATAGGTTCTATTGCTAGTGCTTTCTTTACTATCTTTGCATTACGTATGATACAAGATAATAAAGATAAAGATAGCATAGCTTTCAACTTATGTCTATACGAAGCTGATAGACTTGCATCTGAAAGTAGTCAATTTAATCCTATTGGTCTTGTAACACAAGGTAAGACTCTTTGGTCTCAACCTATTGCTGCTGAATCAATTGTTACTGATTTAACTAAAACTTTAGGAGAGCTTTCTGCAATGGCTATTGAAGGAGATGACTATGATGGATATTATCATAGCGGTATTCATCATGGTGAATCTAAAATAGGTGTTTATGTTAAACGTCGTATTCCTATTTATAGACAATACTATTCTATGAGTACTCTTCCTAAGAATAATAAGTCTTATCGAATTGGTGATAATACTCTTACATTCCTCGGTATTAATCCTAAGGGTATTGCCGAAGATATTAGAGGTAAGAAACTTGATGATTAATTTAATGTAGCCCGCCCGTAGAGAGGATGTGCAGCTAGTTGTTACTCTGCTATCCTTTCTACGGGGGGGGTTAATATCCCACTAACAATACTAATATTAATATTAATAATTATGATACATTTAGATGAAGCTAGACCACAGCGTAAAAAAGGTGGTGGTATTCATATTAATCCTGCTAATCGTGGCAAATTTACTGCTACTATGCAAAGAACAGGTAAAACTGCTGAAGAATTAAGTCATTCTAGTAATCCTTTAACTCGTAAACGTGCAATATTCGCACTTAATGCTCGTAAATGGAATCATTAATATATTGAAACTATGAAAATTATTTATGCTAAACATTTTCCTCCAAAAGGTTATAAAGCTATAACTCTTGGACCAATCATTGTTGTTCGTAAACCTCATCATCTTGATACAACTGATTATAATCATGAACGTATTCATTGGGAACAATATAAAGAATTGTTGATAGTGTTCTTTTGGGTGTTGTATGTATTGAACTTTATATTTAATATGTTTAGATATAAGTTTAATTGGCATACTGCTTATAAGAATGTTTGTTTTGAACGTGAAGCATATTATAATGAACTTGATGTACTTTATACTGTAAATAGAAAACATTATTCTTGGATTAAGTATATTTAACATCATTGGTGTTGCAAGTAAAGTATTAATTTACTATATTTGCCAGCAATAGGAGCAAGTAATAATCAATATAATGTTTAATCATCTAAGTGGGTTTACGTTTGCTAATATTTCTATTTGTCTTGCTCCTATTATTGGACTATGGTGTAATGGTAACACTACAGGTTTTGGTTCTGTCATTGGTGGTTCGAATCCTCCTAGTCCAACGAGTTTTGTTGAAAACTGTGTAGGTAATGGATATGCTAGTGCATTGGGTTGCAGATACTTTTCGAAGTGCCATAATGTACAACTTATATAATCTGCTCTAGGTTCGACTCCTAGCTTAGCTATCCTTTTATTTGAATGTTATGTTTGAACACATTATAGACATATTGCTAGAGAACTTTGATATATCATATTGTATTGCAGTTAATATTGCTACTTATTTGATTATCAAGTTTATAGACGATATTAATGGTAACAAGATTGTTCCAAGATATTGTAAAAGGATAATATTACTGTTAGTGATAATAGTTATGGCTATTATATATCATATAGTTGGTATAAATACTAAAGTTATAATTGATAGTGCTATACTTGCACCTGTTAGTTGGTCTTGGATTTTTAAACCGTTGTGTGGTAAGTTAAATATAGATTATAGAAAGATTGATGATGTAAGTGAATAAGTTGATGGTTGATAATTTGGTTGTATTGGATTTGTTTTTGTTGAATATAGTGATATTCATATTGTAAATTAAATATTTCATACTTGTTTTTAGCCTATTAATTTACTAAGGGTTGGGTAAATTAATATTGTAGTGAGAGTACTTGTAGTGATACAGGTACTCTTTTTGTTTTCATACATTTAGCGATAGTAAAAAAAATGCCCCACAGATACTCTTGCGAGTACCCATGAGGCAAATCAAACACATACAATTACAGATATACTTAAAAACTATTATATTTCAATTTCAATTCTGAGCTACTTAAATTTAGCAGACGATTAACTATATCAGATAGGCATTTAAAACGATTGTAGGCTACGCTATGCGTGTCAGCGTCAATGTTTATGATATGCAACTATATCGGAAATCACATTAATGCTGCCAAAATAAAATATGAGTATCGCCATCAATATCACGTACAATATAATAACTACAACTATCTTCTTTATATTTATCAACTTGTTTTTGAGTACTATGTTTAATTATACTATTATGAACAACAGTATGATAATAATTCATACCAATAAAAACAATTAAAGCTACCACAAATATTGCAGCAGCTTTAAGAATATTCTTATCATTTCTACACATATCATGTAAATTTATGGGTTTATTAGTTTATTTAGACTTTTTGTTATTAGTTTTAAAAACTTTATCACCAAAGGCTTGACGAATCTTATTAACAACATAAAATTCAGGTTCTGTTCCTACAATTCTAGCTTTAACTTCTCCATTATCAACAAGTAATACAGTAGGAAAATCTCTAAACTTATCTAGTTCCTTTTTCTTATGTCTAAATTTAGTATAATCAGAAACATGATAAGTAATATCAGTAGTCTTATCTAATACTCTTCTAAGTATTCTATCCATAATATTGCATCCAGCACAGCCTTCAGTAGTAACTAGAAATATATTAAATTTATTAGTTTTATTCATAATTGTATGTTTAAATTAAAAAGCTCTACTACTTTCATAAGCAATAGAGCTTATAACCAAATTTATCATATGAGCAAAAAACCAATTATTTATTTATTTTCATCTGCTTCTCCATGTCCTTTAGTGCCACGTTCTGTGTCACTAAGTGTATCTACTTCTTTAATTTCAAATTCAGGAGCTTCAATAATAATAAGCTGACAACATTTATCACCAACGTTATATACTTTTGCTTGACCTGGCATAGTAGGTCTAAATGTAGCCATTATCTCTCCTCTGTAATCCATTATGTTATCCATAAGGCTCTTTATCCTTATGTTCACCGCTTTCATTATTAGCTATTATATGCGGTGTTCAGACTATATCATAATCAGTATTTACTGATTGACCGCACTCGTGGTAGCAATACTATCCTCAGCATAATCTGTTTGGACTCGGCTACTAGTCGTTGAACCTTCAATGATATTACTATCAAGGCTTGGCTGCTGATTATCACTAGCATTATGACTTTCCAGCAATTCACGGTCTTTAACGACTCCAATTATTTTACCTGTAGTTTTCTCTCTTATAATTCTCTTTTCAAGATTGTGAATATGAGTGTGTTCTGCTCTTGTTAGAGGAATAAGATTTTCAATTCTATTATCTAGGGTATTTTCATTTATATGGTGAACATCTACTTCTGGACGAAGATAATATTTTCCATTTATAACAACAAAATATTTAGAATCAAATCTTTTATAATTTTGTTCAACAATATATCTATGTTCTTTATATGAAACACCACAACCTTTAGCTTTCATGCCAAAAGGATGGCTGTTTAAATGAACTAAATAATATTTATGACCATTGTTATAAATTATTTGTCTATCTTTTCTATTATTATAATTTGGATTATTTTCACCGCTATAAAGAATTTGTTTTAATATACCAGCACATACTCTAGAACAAGTAACGTGTTTGACTTTAGTTAGTTGACTAGGCTTTCTATGAAATTGTTTGCCACAAACTTCACAAATTGCATTTAAATCACCACGCTTTGCTTTATCAGAGCATTCTCTAGAACAATATATTGCTTTACCATAATATGCAGGAACAATAAATTGTTTTCCACAAAACTTACAGATTGCAACACGAGTAGTGCTATTAGTTAGAACTCTTTTATTACCCACTTTTGCAAGGTTAATTCTAAACTTAATTTCTTCCATGATTATTTTCGCTTATAAATTACCATTGCAAAGATAACGATTTTGTTTAAAACCTAGGCAATTTGATGTGTTAATTTTGTTTAGAGTCAATTACACCTACACAATTAGCCATAATAAGATCATATTTACGTACACTTGAACGAGGAAATAAAAGACCTACATAACCTTTAGGAATTTCAACTGCAACACCAGTTCCATAAACGTATCCTTCAAATTCATCATGCCATTCTTTACTAGTAGCAGTTAAATCAAATCCATTACTACCAGAAGTAGCTTTATTAGGAACTTTAGCACTTTCTACTAGTTTTTTAAATTTAAGTATATTCATATCTTCTTCTATTATTGTTTTAATACTTGCAAATATATTAATTCTATTAATACTAGCAAATTGTTTAATAGCTAAACTGATAGCAATAGCAAACAATTCACTTTTAGTAACACTATTAATTAAAGCCCCCCTGTAGAAGAGGAAGAATCATCAACATTCCTTTCTACAGGGGGTGGACATTAAACTCATACTTTATTAGTAATATCAATTGCCCAATTAAGTAATTCATCTCTACTAGTAAATATAATACTCTCAGGCACATTACCAATTGCTTGTCCTTTATCTGTAAGAAGTGTGTAACTTGTAGCATTATTTAATTCATCATGATAAATGCTAACAGCTTTAACTTCCCCATGACGACAAACATTAGTTTGTAAATCTATAAATATAACTTCATCACCTAAGGAATATTTATATCCAACAGTATTAACTTTCTTATTTCCATTACTATTTAAATTAACTTGCATAAGCTAACGCAGAATTAAGAGCCTCAGAGAATACATTAGCTGTATGACCATATAGAAGAGAATCCATACGTTTTTCACCTTCCATATTAGATACATTACAATAATATCCAGTTATTGCATTATATGCACCCCATGCAGTTCCCGCAATATCTCTTTGAGCTATACCATTCATATAATAATCATACATACCTGCAATAGCATTAGCTTTTCTAGTACTAATCTTTGCAGCTTCGAGAGTAGGATAGTCTCTAGCAATTATACGAGAGAAAGCAGTAGCTTCGTTCTTAGTATAATCAATAGCCGCTATTCTTTCAGCATCAGTCAGATTAAGTTCACAAATATATTTAGCTACATCTTTATCTGTCATCTTAATTCCATTAAGATAATTATACATCTCAGCAACAGAATTAGATTGTTGAATAGCAGCAGCAATAATTTGTGCACCAATATCTAGCTTTTCTTTAACAGATTGTGTATGTCGAATACGAATGAAAGCATCAGCATTTCTTCTAGCAGCAGCCAAGCAATTAGTACAGAATACTCTAATAGGAGTAAACAAAATGTTTACACTACCACTACCATCATGATTATTACTGAACACAAGATAATTATCTATAGGGTCGTTACCTACTTTAATTGTATTAGGTAACTTAGCACTAACAAAAATCTTTTGTCCATAACCAAACATACCTGCTGTTTGCCATTCAGCTTGACCACATTTAATGACATCATCAAAGAACTTAAATGCATCTTCATTCTGAACAACAGTATATTTAGACTTAACAATTCCAAGAGGAATATTATAATCTGTCCTATATGTAGCATATGCAGCAGGACAATCTCTATATACTGCATTACCATGAACAAAATCTCCAGCCTTAATATCAAGTTTAAGTTCATCAGCTTTCTTAATACTAAATGGCATACGAGCTACAAGTTCACATTTATCAACTTGAAAGTCAAGACCACTTTTCTTCATTACTTCTTCAGTGGTTACACAATCTTTTACGTCTTTACCTATACCACAAGACCAAGGAAGACCTTTAATAGCATATTTACTCATAATTGTACGGTTTGTTTAAATTGTCTAATAATGTTTTGGCTGATATTTCAGCTATTTGTTTACTTCTACAAAAGAACTTTTTGATTGTTACATAAAATAGTCCTAAGACCAGCATTTTAACTACTGGTCTTGAGACTTTATATATACAATCATATTCATCACTACAAACATATTTAGTGACGTATTTAATTATATACTTAGGTTTTTTCATCTAATACTGATAGTTTTGTTATTAACTAACTTTGCTATATTATTTTCAGTAGTATCAGTTGCAACAAATTGTTTCTTCATATCTGTTTTGCTAACACTACCTTCAACAGAATATATTGCATTAGTATTAAGAAGTTGTTTAGCAAATTCAACTCCTTCATATCCAATTAACTTAGACAACGGCATAGTAAGTTTAATCGTAGCATTAATATCTTTATAATTCTCAGGAATAATATTAATTGGGTCAGGAACTTCTTCACCATTCTCATCAGTTTTAGTATGAGTCTTTCCTCTATCAATAAAAGATTGAATACTAAGATTAGCCTCATCCCAACCATTAGTCCAATTTAAGTTACTATAAGTATCCATGACATCTTTAGCAATAGCATTTACTGTATTAGTATCTACTTCTACTTTAGTTGTGTTACGAACACTAACTTTCTCATCACCTAAGTCTACATAAGCACCACCAGATTTAGTATGTTCACCAAACATATCTATAGCATTAGCTAATATTGCAGACAGTCTTTCTTTAACTTTAGCTTTAGAATCTTTATATGCTTTAAGACGTTTAACTTCTTGGTCAATACCAGCTATGTCTAAGTCAACTTGCTTGATTACATTAGCATAATCTCTAACTTTCTGTTTAAAGTCAGCTTGTGTAACAGTAAGAGCTTGTTCTAGTTCTTCTGTAAGTTCTCCACCATTCTCTTCTAATTCATTATAAATGTCAAGAAGAGTTTGACTAATTTCATAAATGTTCATAGTTCTAATATTTTATGCTTTTGTACTTCTGTTAATATATCCATCACTAGTAGGAACAAAGAAAGATTTAATCTTTCCACATTCCTTACATCTACATACGAAATTCATTCCAATAACTCCAGTAGTATTTTTAACTTCTAGAGTGTCTTGAATTTCAAGTTTGTGCATACCTAAAGCACATTTAAAATCTTGTCCCATATTAGTTTTATTATTAATTAGATTTTTGTTATAATATCTTCAATTACTTCATCATCAAGAGGTTTATCACTTATCATCCAAGAACATTCACTAGCTTTAAGATGATTTACTCTAAGAATATCATCAATTTTCTCAGATACATCTACATCATCAGCTACTTTTATAGTTACTCTACTAGGAGTAGAATAATCTAAAACATAAATATATTGCATATTATTTGTTATTAAATAGTTCTTTAATCTTATCAGCAATTATCTTCATATTAGGATGAACTCTGCCACTAACATTATCAGCTCTAAGTCTAATAAAATGCTTCCAATCATCATCAAAAGCCGTATAAATAGCTTGACTCTTAGTATTAAGATTAAGTACTTGTCTTGCTATATCATTAGGAACTTTATTTTCTTTAAGACCAAGATAAGCAAATTCAGCAGCTGATAAACCAAATGCATAATAAATTGAAGGAGTCCAATGATTTGTTTCATTATTAGCTATATCTTCACATAATTCATGAAAGAAATGAGAATCAATTGTAAATCCATCAAAATGTAAATCATTCATGCAATAAGCAAGAAAATCATTACTAGTATATGTGATTTCATTACCAAACTTATCAGCACTATAAGTACAATATCTAGTACTTTGTTCAGCAATACTATTTACTCTATGTCTATTTAATTCACGAGTAACACCAATATCAGTAATAACTGAAAAAGTAGTACGTCCAATATGTAAACTACGGGGATGTATAAACCACAAATCATCTTTCCAATTATTTTCAAGAATTACTCGCATATTTGTAGTTACATACGCATTATAATCACCATCAGATTTATTGATTGCTGCAACTCTCGAATATTTATTATTTATATAATTATCAATATTGTCAGAAAAATAAGTTGGTATAGTAAGATATATAGTACCATGTTCAAGCATTGCTCCATGACATTTATCAAAATCTATACTACCATCTTCTTTTGTAGCTGGTTTAAGAATAACTCTATCAACAAAAGCCTCATCACTTTCACCTTCTCTAGGTTTAGACTGATAACAAACTCTTGTAGCTTTAGCTATTTGATGCCATACTCCTTCAAGAGTAGGTTCTTGTTTCCATAATTCTACTTGTGGTTCTACTATTTTCATATTATTTATTATTTAATTCGTTAAGTTTATTTTCATACCATAGAGCTTTATGAACATCTCTTGCAATAGCACTATCACTACTGCCTTTATAACCTGCTCTATCACGATATTTAAAAGCATTAAGCTCACAGAAAGCTTTAACTTTTTCAATACCATAAAGTTTAATCATCTTATCAATAGTTTCCATTCCTCCATGATTATAATGAGAAGGATGATTAACTTCTGAAGTGGGTTCTTCACGAATAAAGTCTTTTACACGTTTTCCAATGTGATTATCATTATCTTTAGACTTACGATATTCGTCTACATCATAATCACTACCATTACTAAAAATAATACTATCTGCCATAATTATAAGATTTATAGTTTGATCTACACCCCCTTTAAAAAGGATGCAGAGTCAAACTTGTTACACATTATTTAATTCCAAAATCTTTTTCAAGATGATAATAATGAACAAAATCAATAAAATCATCAAGCCAAATATGATGACAACCAATACAAATACACCATTCTTTATAATTAAGAGGAACATTTGTATCAGTTACCTTATTTGTGTATTTAAACCAATTAAGTTTATAGTTTCCACATCTAATATTAAAGTTATCAAAATTAATAGTTATATTATCTTTATTATTATTTATATCTTCTATAACACTTTTTCTTGTAGTATCAACAACAAACAATTTATAAAGTCTTATAGCATCAGAAAGAGGAACTCGACAATGTCTACTAGTTTCTATAGTCTTATCATCTTTTAGTCTAAGCTGAGTATTGTTAAGACCAGAATCATATACTTCAATATCTTTCCAATATCCTGCATGACTAATTGTACTACAAACCCAATATTTATATGTTACAGTTACTCTTTTTCTTACAATACCTTTTCTCCAATTATTAACATCATCATTGTGTTTACTAAGTTCAGCTAATTTTATTTTAGCTTCTTTTTTGTATTTAGTGGATTTAGCTAAATTAATTGTATTTATATTATTAATTTCATCTTGCCAATCTTTATAAAACTTTCTTATTATCTCATGCCACTTAGGTTTATTGTCTTTAGGACAAGCATTATACCATTTGGCAACTTTACCTCCGTCAATAGCAGTAATTTTACGAATAAGTTTGTCATTGTATATTTTAGTATTATACAAATTATCAACTTGTTTGTATGTAAATCCAACAAGAGTACCTCTACAATATACACTATATAACATCTTCTTATCATAGATAAGTTGATGTTCTTCGTCAAATAACTTGTTATTAAGTATTTGACTAATTGTAGGAATTTGTTTTCTATCAAGTTTGATTGTATCAGTTGCACTCCATGAGTATCTGCTATAATATACTCCTCTATATTTATCTACTATATGAGTATTTAATAAAGTCTTACTTGGTTTAAGAATATCGACAGCCTCTACAATTCTTTTTGTAACATCATTAGGTTTATCATCATAATAATAACATTTATTATATGTTCCACAATAAGTTGCATCAGTATAAGCTAATCTAAATTTATATAGTGTAGAAGAAACATATTG
>JAEEGL012821159.1_pt1 | contig 11381 bp, 1 predicted proteins | sample 9134231 | NCBI WGS metagenome assembly JAEEGL01 (sample SAMN16246548, study PRJNA631951) | gut metagenome | biome: gut microbiome; feature: rumen; material: fiber-attached | host: Bos | place: Iran: Karaj | collected 2018-10
CAGCGCAAGGGAAAATTCAAGAAGACAGTCCATGGTTGAATCCAATGACCTGATTTACTTCGCGAGGATGTTTGAACTGAGAAAGGATTAAGATCATCGCTGAGACAGTGGGGACGGTTCTGTCACGGTGAGACAATGGGGCTGTCGCACTAATGCGACAGCCCCTCTGATTTGTATCATAACAATGAAAATGTTTGTTTTTTTTAACACGCTTTATGATATAATATTGCGCGGCAAATTTGATAATATGATGTTTATAGTTTGTGTGTGAGGTTAAAAATGAAGAAAACTTCTGTAAGGATACTGTGTTCTGCGCTGGCAGCGCTGTTGACGTTTGGATCTGTAAGCACGCCGTCTATGGCTGCCGACTATTCAGCACTGCCCCAGACAGAGGAGGACAATTCAACCGGTTCGGTTGATTCCGATGGCTTTGAAGACCTGAAAAAGCAGATAGAAAACCTTGTTGAAGAAGGGAACAACGAGTCATCCGAGCCTGACGAGATGACGACGAGTGAAACCGACTCCGAAGAGTCTGTAGGCGAAAGTGATTCGGAAGATGAAGAATCATCTGATGACGGTTTAATCGAAAGTGAAGATGTCGAGGAAGACATCGACGTAGAGGAGAATTCAGATAGTAAGAAGGATCAGGCAAAAGAGCTCCTGCAATCAGGACAGTGGACCTATTACCTTGATGAGGATGACTATGCTCACATCGCCGGCTATGCCAATACAGACATAGCATCTCTTTTTGTTCCCAAGAAACTCGGAAAACACTATGTCACAGCCATTGAAGAAGGCGCATTTGCAGACCTTACAAACCTCTCATCTATTTCTATACCTTTCTACACAAAATCCATAGATTCAGACGTATTTGGCTCTGATGTTACCATCAAGGCTTATCACGGCACTGCAGCCGCATCTTTCGCAGAAGAGAACGGCTATAGCTATATCAATCTCTCAGAGCTTGATTTCGTAGACAATGTAATTGATCTTACTGAGATCTATCGCGCGCACTACTCCCGTATTGCAGAACTGGAATTTGAATTTGACAAGCTTGAGGCCTCCTATCTTGAGGAGGGGGCAATCTTTTATCTTGCACCATCTGACGAGGTACCTAACGGAGATATTTACAAAGTTATCACTAAAGAAGAAAACGGTGATAGCGTTACTTTGCGTGTAGAGAGATCTGTGGGAAAAGAGGCTCTTAATTCACTTCACATTGATGAAGAGAACCTTAAACCTGACTGGTATACTGCAGTTTATTATAATGATACAGATGATGACGGATTATATGAAGAATACACCTTATCTGACTTACAGAAGGTTGGTGATGAGTATCTTCTAAAAGGATTTGGGCGCATTCAGATTGATAAAAATCCCAAATTTGGTCTGAGCTGCAATATAAATAAAGAAATAAGTATAAAAGATACCACGAAAGAGCTAAAGGAAAAATATGGAGGCACATTACCTCCCGGACTTGATAAGCTCCCATCAGTAAAGGCTAAAGTAAAAGTAACCGGTGAGCTCGATATGGAGAAGTCTTATTCAGTTAAAGCTGATATTGATTTTTTGAAAGCTAAGATCAACAGGCTTGAGTATCTTGAAACTCAGGAAGTATCGCATGACTTTACAGTTTCCGGATCTGCTGCAGTAACTATTCCCATAGCTAAGTATTCTGTTCCCAATCCGGGATTATTTGAAATAACTGCAGAAGCTGATCTTGTTATTGATTGTTCGGGAAAGATATCTGTAAAAGTAACTACATCAGGAGAAACCGGCATCAGGTATGTTGGTGACGGTAAGTTTGCAGATATAAGATCCTGTGACAGTGATAGAGATGTATCTATTTCAGGCACGTACAAAGTTTTTCTGAAAGCCAGCGTTAAGATGGAGATTCCGGATGTTACATCAATGGAATTGGAGTATAACCTGGGCATTAAGATGGAAATTGCTGATAGTCTGATCGCTGAATCATTGGATGCGACGTTTTCAGTCTTTTCTGATTTGAAATTCACGTTTAGTCTATCGCTGTTTGGATTTATTGATCACGAGAGTGAGATTACCTTTGCGTCGATGGAGCTTATCCTAAGCAGATCAACGTTGGAATCTTTTACTGTAGAGTTTATGACAGGGAAAACTTATGCGGCCGTCCCCTCTCAGACTGTTGTCAAAGGCGGTTTTGCTACTGAGCCTGATACTAATATTGCATATACAAACGGGGCAGGTAAAACCGTAGGTATAGAAGGCTGGTACAAGGATCCATCATATAGAGAAAGATTTGATTTTGAGAATACTCCTATCACTGAAAACGTAGTTATTTACGGAAAAACAGTTCCTACTCATAAGGTAACACTGAACTATTCCGTTATTGGATGCCCTGATTATACATTTGAGGCCCCTGAGGGAAAGCCGCTTTCAATAGATGGCACAATCAGAAAGATGGAGTATATTTTCAGCGGCTTTTATAAGGACGAAGCGCATACGGAGAGGTGGAGTTTGGTCGAGGATGTAGTTCCTGATCATGACATCACTTTATATGCAAATTATACCTATCAGAAAGGCTATAACCCATGGAATAACAATGTCCTTGAGGGAGTGAATCTGTGGGCATTCGGAATCCCGCATAGCACCAATGACTTTGAATATAATATTTTTGATTCAGATGAGGGTAAGTATGCAGTAATAACAGGTTACAAGGGCAATAGCAGCGCCATTGCCATACCTACGATGGTCAATGATGCAAATGTCAAAGTAAAGTCGGTCTCCACAAATGCGTTTAAGGATAATCTTAAAATAACCAGTGTTGTTTTTCCGAACGGGGTTACTCTGGAAACGGGTATCCTGGAGGGATGTATCAATGTCAGAAACGTAAAAATTGAAGATGTGGTATTTGAGGAAAACGACAGAACTTTTGAAGGGCTGAAGTATCTTTTTGACCAGCCCGGCGGCATGATGAGTGATTCGGAGATTTCATCATTGCACATGAAGCTAAAGAAAGTAATCTTAGGCGGAGATATAACGAAGATTCGTTATAGGGCATTTTGTGGCTTTAATTATCTGGAGGAGGTAGAGTATCCGAATACTGTAACAGAGATTGGAATCTTTGCTTTCTCTGATTGTGATGGTCTTAAGACACTTCCGATAACAGAATACGTGACAAAAGTAGGTGAGCTTGCATTTTCCGGTTGTGATGGGATAACAAGCATTGATATTCCGGATGGTGTTAGATATCTGGACAGAGAGTGTTTTTCCGGCTGCTCAAATGTAACAGAGGTACATATACCAAATGAAGAGATAGAAATATATTATCTTGCATTTAAAGGCTTGACAAAACTGACTGAAATAGTAATCCCTGATAAGGCTGTATGTTATAATGGAGCATTTAATGGCTGTACAGGTGTTGAAAGTGTAACTTTACCGGATGTCATGTTTAAATGTAAATCATGGAGTCCTACGGGATTGCTAAATCTGTTTTCTGCAACTGATTTAGTATTTGTAAATGGCAACCCGCAAATATCGGATTATCCAAATCTAAAGAAAGTAACTCTTACCGGGAAGATTACAGAAATTCGCGGTGATGCTTTTTATGATTGGACACAACTGGAAGAGATAAATTATCCCAACACTGTGACAAAGATTGACCATGGCGCTTTTTCAAACTGTGATGGCCTTAAAACACTTCCAATCTCTGATAATATCAGAGAAATTGAAGTAGGAGCATTTCGCGGATGCGATGGGATAACGACTATAAATATCCCGAACAGTGTCAAGAAACTGGCTTTTGATTGTTTCAGCAATTGCTCAAATGTAACTAAGATAACTATACCTGATAATGGAATTGTTATAAGAGGAGAGGCATTTGGGAATCTTACAAAGCTGACTGAAATAGAAATCCCTAATAGTGCCACATGCTTTGAATCGGCATTTAAGGGCTGCACCGGTCTGGAGAGTGTCACACTGCCGGACCTGACATTTAGAAGAGGCAATTACCCTGATTTGAATACATATGGGTTCTATTATCTCTTTGGCACATATACCTCAGGAGGTGCGGAAATAACTGATTACCCAAATCTTAAAAAAGTAACTCTCACCGGGAATATTACGGGAATCGGTTTTGAAGCATTCAGATACTGGACACAGCTGGAGGAGGTAAATTATCCTGATTCTGTAACAAAGATAGGACCGTTTTCTTTTTATAACTGTGACGGCATTAAGACGCCGCCTATATCTGAAAACATAACGGAAATAGGCTCATATGCATTTGGAGACTGCGATGGATTAACCGTTGTAGATATTCCAAATAGTGTAAAAAGTCTGGACAACAGTTTCTCAGGCTGTTCCAACCTTACAAAGATTTCCCTTCCGGATAATGGAATTATTCTTAACGGCGGAATTCGGGATTTGCCTAAATTAAAAGAAATTGTGATTCCCGATAGTGCTGTCTACTATCAACAGTTATTAGACGGCTGTAAGGCGATAGAAAGTGTCACCCTCCCAAGTCTGGTATTTAAGAGAGGAACTACATCCGAAGCAGGATTATTTTATCTCATCGGATACTATACCACTAATGAGGGAAATATCACGGATTATCCTGATCTGAAGAAAGTGACAATTACCGGGGATATCACACGTTTTGGCTATCAGGCATTCAAGGACTGGACACAGCTGGAGGAGATAAACTACTCTGACACAGTGAAGGAATTTGGCTATCAGGCATTTTTGAACTGCTCATCATTAAAACGCATTGTGATCCCTTCCGGTGTAACGAAGATCGATACCAGTGCCTTCACAGGATGTACCGGCCTTGAGGAGATCCTTGTTTACGCTGATGACCTCAACATCAGCAGTATTCCTATCAAGACCGATGAAAACGGCAATGGAATCACCAAGGTCTATGGCCATGTCGGTTCCAAGGCGGAGGAGTATGCGGAAAAGAATAACCTGCCCTTTGAAGATATCGACGAGAGCTTTGCTCCGGTAACCTATGTTTTCAATAACGGTGCCAATAATATTACAAGACATGAGAAGATCGGGCAGCTGATCAATAAGCCGTCAGATCCTTATTACAGCGGATTTGCCTTTAACAAGTGGTATTTCGATGAAGGCCTTACAGTGCCCTGGGATTTTGAGTACGACCTGATGCCCGCCTGCGGAATCACTCTCTACGCTGACTGGCGTGCAAATAGCAGCATTATAAATAACTTCACATATGAAGATAACGGCGATTATGTGACCATTACAGGTTATGTTGGAAGAAGCGCCGGTGTCATCATCCCGGACAAGATAGGAGGTCTTCCTGTTAAAAAGCTTGGGGACAAGGCCTTTGCTTATGATAAGGATATTTCATCCATAAGCATCCCAAAGACTGTAGAGGAGATTGCGGAGAGCAGCTTTATTGAGTCACCAAATTTAAAGAGCATAACTGTTTCTTCCGGAAATGAGTACTTTACAGCTGAGGATGGAATTCTTTTTAACAGGGATAAGAGTGAGCTGATCCTTTATCCTGCAAGCAGACAGGGCGATTCATATGCGATTCCCGATACTGTCAGCAAAATATGGGGTTACGCCTTTGCAAATTCGGTTCTCAAGGAGATTACCTGCAACGAGGGACTCGAAGAGATCGGAGAGATGGCATTTGCAGGCTGTGAAGCGTTGGAAAAAGTTACTCTTTCCGAAACGGTTAACACCTTTGGAAGCTTTGTGTTCTGGAATTCACCTCTTGTTCAGGTATACGGACCTATGGATAATGCAGACATTGAAGAGTTCATAGGAAAAGAGCTGGTGGACTACAACCTCTTTACCCTGACATTTGTAACTGATGGCGAGACCTGTGCTTCTTACAGGATTAAGGCTGGGGAGACTCTCTCAGATCGGCTTCAGGAGATGCTTTCTACAATAGGAAAGATGTCCTATGAGCTGGCTGCATGGACAGTACAGGGGGATGATAGCGCAAGAGCATGGGATTTTGAAAAAGATACAATGCCCATGGAAGACGTGACCCTGGCTGCCGACTGGAGGTGCGTATACAGCTACACTGTCGAAGAGAACAAGGTTACCCTTACAGGAACAGGAATTGATGCAAAGGACTACATTCTTCCTGAGGCTATTGACGGTTATGAGATAGTTGGTATTGCAGAAGGTGCTTTTGCAAGGGAGACTATAGAGTCAGTAACAATCCCCGCCACCATAACTGAAATTGCAGACGGAGCATTCCACAGCGATGCCACAATTATCGCGGATGATGATTCATCAGTAGCAACATATGCGACAGCGCATGAACTTGATTTTGTCAGGAGGACATACGCAGCAGTATTTAACTCCAACGGTGGAACAGACTGTGGTACAAGGTACTATGCAAAAGGAAGTAAGGTCGTCAAAATCCCAAATCCTATAAAGGACAACAATAACTTCAGAGCATGGTACGTCGATGAGGAGCTGACGACCCTTTGGGACTTTGAAACCGACACAATGCCCGGTGAAAGCATAACCCTCTATGCCGGATGGAATAAGATTGATGCAAACATTGAGGACGATGTATTTGCCTATGAAAAGGATGAGGATGGCAAGTTGACAATTACTGGATATACAGGAAAGTCATCTTTTGTCAAGATTCCTGAAACCATTAACGGATACCTTGTTACAGCAATCGGGGAGTATGCGTTTGCTTTCAATGAAGCTGCAGCGCAGGTTTTGATTCCTGATACTGTCACAGTAATTGAATCCAAGGCGTTCTATAACTGTCAGTCTCTGGAAAAGATCATTTTTGGCAAGAACGTTGAGACACTTGGAAGCTCGGCATTTGCCGGCTGTGGTTCCCTCAACAGAATCGATCTTACAGGAACTGAAGTAAAAGAGATCCCTGACAGCTGCTTTATGCAGGCAGTGAACCTATACTATGTTACACTTCCGGACAGTATAGTGGAGATTGGTGACAGCTCTTTTGCCGGATGTACATATCTTCAGGCTATTGAGCTGCCTTCCGCACTGGGAAGTCTTGGCAGACATGCTTTTTACAATGACAAGGTGCTGAAAGAGCTTACTATTCCTGCAGGTGTTGTCAGCGTGGGAGAAGGCTTTGCAGACGGTTGTTCGTCGTTAAAAGAAATAAAGACCGGCGGAAATGGTGAGTACAAAGCCTTAGACGGAATCCTATATCATGGAAACACTTTGGTAAGATGTCCGGAGGGCTATGCCGGAGATGTTGTAATAAGTGATAATACAGAAGTTATCGAAAAGGAAGCTTTTTACGGCTGCTCTCTGATAAACTCTGTTGCACTCGGTAAAAATGTAAGAACAATAAGAAGCGCTGCATTCAGTGGATGCAGGAACATGCAGAGTTTCCGCTTCGCTGTTGATAACAGGGTGACAAGCCTTGGCAGTTCAGTGTTCTATGGATGCAGCAGTTTGTCGGCATTTGAGCTTCCGGATGAGATAGCGTCGATCGGAAGGACATGCTTTGCTTACTGCACGAGTCTTGAAACGATTACAATAGGAGAAAATGTCACATCAATCGGAGAGTCGGCTTTCTTTGGAGATGATGGCTTGACAATACGCGGATATGCAGACTCTGCCATTGATAAGTATGCTCTGAAGAATAAGGACATCAAGTTTGAGTACATTGCAGATAAGGCATTTACTCCGGGAGCTCCCGAGGCTGAATCGGTAGTAAATACCACAATCACACTCAAGGCCACAGAAGGTTATGAGTATAAGATGAATGACGGAGAGTGGCAGGCTTCAAATGTATTTTCAGGTCTTGCGCCTGTTACTGCATACTTCTTCTATCAGAGAGTTGCCGAGTCTCCATATGCACAAGCAAGCAACAGCTCTGAAGCCGCAGTCATAAGGTCCGGCAGGAATAAGGGAAGGAGCGTTAAGATTCCTGTTATCAGAGCGATAACAAGTTCATCTGTTACCGTGGCTGCTCTTGAAGGATGTGAATACAGTATCGATGGTGTGAACTTCCAGGCTGACCCAAAGATCATAAATCTCAGGGCCAATACGCAGTACACTGTATACCAGAGAGCTGCTGAGACCGCAGAGTGCGATGCAGGAGAAGCTGCAGGTGTAAGCTTTACTACGCCGGCACATACCGGCTCATGCACAGTCATCTTTGACTTTGACGGAGGAAGTCTGGATGGTTATGATGACGGCTCATTTGCGGTTGTTTATGAGAACGGGGAGCTGGTGGCAGATCCCGGAGTTCCTGAACGCAGATTCTATAAGTTTGACGGCTGGTACTACGGAACTGAGCTTTATGACTTTGCAAAGCCCATAGACAACGATGTGACGCTGAAAGCCGGATGGACTGTCCATCAGCAGGTTCAGACACCTTTTGCAAACGTCGATGGATCCGAACCTTTAGTTCGTAACTCTAAGGTTTACCTGGCTACTAAGACTGTAGACGCAAGAATCTACTACACGATGGATGGTTCTGTGCCCACAACGGACAGCGGTCTTTACGATGAACCTATTATTGTGACATCTGATGTGACAATAAGGGCGATTGCAGTAAAAGAAGGCAGTGCTGACAGTGAAGTGATGACACTCGTTCTGGCAGTAAATGCTCAGGAAGACCTGGGCGATGTTGCTGAGGACGATATCCCGACATCAGAAGATGCAGGGCAGTCTCTTGAGGAGAGAATCCCCGAGGGGCTCTGGGTTGCAGGACTCGAAAAGGAGATGCCTTATACCGGAAGTGCTGTTAAGCAGCAGCTGAGAGTATACAATAATATGACTCTCCTTACTGAAAAGAAGGATTATAAGCTTACCTACAAGAACAATACCAAGGCTGGAACTGCGACGGTTACCGTTACGGGAACCGGAAGCTACAGCGGAAGCCTTAAGCTTGATTTTGTGATAACACCAGTGGATATAGAAGATGATCAGAACTTCAGGGCAGATGATATTTATGTGACCTACAACAAGAAAGCTCAGAAACCTTCAGCGGTTCTTTATCAGGGCAGCAAGAAGCTGGCAAGCGGAAAAGACTACACTGTAAGCTGGACCAATGATAACGGCAAGGCCAACACAGGCTGCACAGCTGCTGGTGAATACGAAGTCACCCTCACCGGAAAGGGCAACTACAAGGGCTCAAGGACTCTTACTTTCCATGTGACTGAGAGTACTCTTATCAGCAAAGTGACCCTCAAGGCCATCAAGGCACAGGATTATACGGGAGAAGCTGTATATCCTGATGTTGTTCTTACAGACAAGAAGTACACACTTGTTAATGGAACGGATTATCGCATCAACTGGCCTTCCGACTGCACAAGTGTCGGGAATGTGACACTGACAGTAGAGGGTTTAGGCAAATATGCGGGAATCAGAACTGCAACCTTTGCAATCAAGGGAACAGCCATTAAGTCGGCTTCAGTGTCAGGTATTGCTTCAAGCTATGGCTATGAGGGCGAGGCCATTGAGCCGGCAGGTCCTTCTGATGACAATAATAATATCGGAACCGCACTCCTTACGATAACTGACTCCAAGACCAAGGTTAAGACAAATCTTGTAAAGGGAAGGGACTTTACTGTTTCCTACAAGAACAACTCTAAGGCCGGAACTGCAACAGCAGTATTTACCGGAACAGGCAGATACACCGGAACCGTAAGCAAGACCTTCAAGATTGCAGCTTACAGCATGGCAAAGGATGTCGATAACATCACTGCCGTATATGACAAGTCAGTGTCATATGTGAAGGACGGCGTTAAGCCGCATGTCTCCGTATATTTCAGAGGCATAGAGCTTACAGAGGGAACCGACTACACCGTTAACTATGCTAATAACAACGCTGTGACTACTGAAGCTACCAAGAAGCTCCCTTCAATCACAATTAAGGGTAAGGGAAACTTTGCCGGAAGCTACAAGGCTCTCAATTTCAGTATTACAAGACAGGATATCTCAGGTATGAATATCTCTGTTTCGGACAAGATTTATGTAAACAAGGCCAAGGCATTTAAGTCCACGCCGGTGATAACCGATGCATCAAATCCTTCAGCCAAGCTTGTGGCAGGCAAGGATTACAACAAGAACATCACATACAGGTATGAAGAAGATGTACGGGTAACACAGGTCGTTAACAGGAAGTCCATAGAAATAGACCGGAAGAGGGGAGATATCGTTGAAGATGCTGACATTCTTCCTGTAGGTGCCGTTGTCAGGGCAGAAGTAACCGGAATGGGCAACTATGAAGGAATCCTGACAGCCTGCTACAAGATCATGAAGACCGACATAGCAAAGGCGACAGTCAAGGTTAAGAACCAGACCTATACCGGCCTGGCAGTAGAACCCGGAAAGGATCAGATATCAAGTATTAAGATCGGAAAAACTGTACTTACCAAAGATGACTATGAGATAGCAGGCTATTCAGGCAACGAAAAAGTCGGAACAGCCACCATGATCATCAGAGGAAGAGGAATCTACGGAGGGACCAAGAAGGTAACTTTCAAGATAACAAAGAAATCTTTCTGATCATTACCGGGCAGTAAGATAATAGGGGAAAAAGAGGGGGCTGTCGCACTAAGCAAATTAGTGTGGCAGTCTTTCCTTACGCCCAGCCCCAAGGTATCCATTTGAAAATGCTTGTGTTCGTCTGCGGTGTGATTTTAGTACCATAAAAGTGTAATTGATTGGGAGTAATTACCCCTATCAGTTACACTTATTTTTTATAATAAGGGGAGTAATTGGCCTAACATTGTGATTTTTGGGTCATTGCATCCGTCTTAGAAACTGTTAGACAACCCCTTATTATAAGTATTCGATTAAGCAGGTAGGGAGAAACACCCGTGTAACCAACTAAACTGAATGGTAATAAGTGTGGCTGGAACAATTACTAATTACAGGTGGAGGAGGTTCAGAATGATAAGTGTAGGAATTGACGTTTCAAAAGGAAAAAGCACGGTATGCATACTTAAGCCATATGGAGAGATAGTGTGTAGCCCTTTTGAAATGCAGCATGTTGAAAAGGGGTTAGAAGAACTAGATAGTATTCTTCAGAAATTGGATGGTGAAGTCCGTATAGTCATGGAAGCAACGGGTATCTATCATTTGCCAGTACTAACATACTTTTCTGAGAAAGGATATTTCGTATCTGTTGTAAATCCCTTTGTAATGAAGACATATGGAAAAGATAACAATTTTAGAGGTGTTAAGACTGATAAGCTTGATGCGATCATGATTGCTAATTATGGAATCGATAAGTGGTTTAAACTCCAAAAGTATGAAGGCACTGAAGCTGTTTATTCTGAACTAAAGTTGCTTGGGCGTAGATATCGGTATTATATGGAACTCCATGTTAAGGCATTACAAGAACTGACGCATATACTCGATTATGTCATGCCTGGAATAAAGAAAATGTTTAAGAGCTGGAATGACTTAACCAA
>JAEEGL012979266.1_pt1 | contig 11381 bp, 8 predicted proteins | sample 9134231 | NCBI WGS metagenome assembly JAEEGL01 (sample SAMN16246548, study PRJNA631951) | gut metagenome | biome: gut microbiome; feature: rumen; material: fiber-attached | host: Bos | place: Iran: Karaj | collected 2018-10
ATATTGCAACTAAACTAATTTCTGGAATATCAAGACCTTCTCTAAGCAAATTAATACCAACTAAAACATCAAACTTATCAAGTCTCATGTTTCTAATTATTGCAGCTCTTTCTAAAGTTTTTATATCTGAGTGTAAATACTCAACACGTACCCCTGCATCTTTTAGATATGCAGTTAGTTCTTCAGCCATACGTTTTGTTAAAGTTGTAATTAAAACTTTTTCCTTCTTTTCAACGACTTTATTGATTTCAACAACCAAATCATCAATTTGATTTTTTGTTGGTTTTACAAAAATCTCTGGATCTACAAGACCTGTTGGTCTTATAATCTGCTGAGCCCTAAATTGTTCATGGCTTTCCTCATATTCACTTGGTGTTGCAGACACAAATAGCATTTGATCAATTTTATTTTCAAATTCATTAAAATTTAAAGGTCTATTATCAAGTGCCGATGGAAGTCTATATCCATATTCAACAAGTGTTGTTTTTCTTGATCTATCACCTGCATACATTGCGCCGATCTGTGGAATGGTCATATGAGATTCGTCTATTATTATTAAATAATCATCAGGGAAATAATCCATAAGTGTATATGGAGGGGCACCAGGCTCTGAAAAGTTTAAGTGCCTTGAATAATTTTCTATACCTGAGCAGCTTCCAAGTTCTCGGATTAATTCTACATCATATCTTGTTCTTTCTGATATTCTTTGTGCTTCAACTAGTTTATTTTGAGACTCAAAAAATTTAACTTGTTCGTTCATTTCAGAAAGTATATTGTTGCAGGCTAGGTCTATTTTATCTTTTGAAACCACATATTGAGTTGCTGGAAATACCACAATATGCTTCATTGTAGATATGACTTTTCCAGTTAAGGTATCAATTTTTTGAATTTTATCAATTTCATCAAAATCAAAGCATATTCTATAAGCTTCCCCGGCACTAGATGCTGGATATACATCTATAGTATCACCCTTAACCCTAAATGTTTCTCTTTTAAAATCAAACTCATTACGGTTATATTGCATCTCTACAAGACGTTTTACAACATCATCATAAGTCATCTTGCTTTTGGGTCTAAGCGACAAACACATTTCTTTATAATCTATAGGTGAACCAAGACCGTAGATGCAAGAAACAGAAGCAACCACAAGGCAGTCTTTCCTCTCTGTTAGAGATGCTGTAGCACTATGTCTTAATTTATCAATTTCATCATTTATTGAAGAGTCTTTGGCAATATAAGTATCAGTTTGTGGAACATAGGCTTCTGGCTGATAATAATCATAATAAGAAACAAAATACTCAACAGCATTTTCTGGAAAGAATTCTTTGAACTCAGAATATAACGGTGCTGCGAGAGTTTTATTATGTGCAATAACAAGAGTTGGTTTATTGAGCCGTTCAATAATATTGGCCATTGTAAATGTTTTGCCAGATCCAGTTGTACCAAGCAATGTCTGGAATTGTCTTCCAGATTTAAAACCAAGTGTTAATTCTTCTATTGCTTTTGGTTGATCGCCAAATGGTTTATATGCACTATGTAATTTAAAATCCATAGTTAAAGACTTTTTACTACCTCTGTGATATGTTCTGCAGTTAATTTAAATTGTTTTTGTAGATAATCTTGTGGACCTACTTCACCAAATACATCTTCTACAGCAACATGTGATACTTTTACATCTTCACCACACAATAAATCTTTTACTGCAGAAACAAGACCTCCAATCCTATTATGATTTTCAGCTATTACAACTTTTTTACATTTAAGAGCATGTTCTAAAATTAATTTTTCATCAAGAGGCTTTATAGTTACAGGATCGATTATTGTAACTTTTATATTTGATTTTTCAAGTTCTGCCGCAGATTTTTTTGCTTCATTTACCATAATACCAGATGCAACTATCAATGCATCAGATCCTGCAGAATGGATTACTTTGCCTACTCCAAATTCAAAATCAGTATCATCAGAATATACAGCATATGAATCTTTCCTTGGAACTCTAAAATATTTTATGCCTTTTTGATCTATAGATTTTCTTAGAAGACAATTCAACATAGCAATATCTGTAACATCACATATTATGCTTTTGGGAATTAATCTATAAAGTCCTGTATCTTCAAATGGCATATGTGTCCCGCCATTAAATGCTGCAGTTACACCAGGATCTGTTCCAATGACAGTAATGCTATTTCCTGCATATCCACCTGATAAAAATATTTGATCATAGCATCTTCTTGATGCAAAGGGACCAAAAGTGTGGATAATGGGTTTCATACCAGAACTTGATAAGCCTCCTGCAATTCCTGCCATATTAGCTTCTGCTATACCACAGTTAATAGCTCTATCAAACTCATTTATCAGTTTATTACATCCAATACAACTAGATAAGTCACAATCTAAATAAACTACTTTTTTATCTTTAGTTAAGAGGTCTTTTATAGTCTCACTGATTGCTGTTTTAAATTGTCTTTCATCTTTATTTCCATTATAAACTATAGCCATTATTTATTACCTCCCATAAGTTCAAGTTTTTCTTTTGAAATTTTAATCCATTCTTCCCACTTTTCTTTTGGGACGGTCATGCTGTGATTAGACATTGTGTCTTCTATTTCTTTAACGCCATAACCTTTTATACTATCAAGCACAATTGCTTTTGGTTTTTCAGTTTTTTTACTAAGTGCGTTATAAATCGCCTCTACATCATGTCCATTTACAGTAACGGCGTCAAAACCAAATGCTCTAAATTTTTCTTCAATATTAAAAGTCTCAAGAATATCAGATGTATATCCATCAAGTTGTTTCTTGTTCCAATCTATAATCCAGGTTAAATTATTTAATTTTTTTGCTGATGTGAAACTTGCGGCCTCCCATACTTGTCCTTCATCTTGTTCACCATCACCAACTATTACATATGTTTTAGCATCTCTTCCTGATAATTTATCACCAAGGGCAAGTCCAACTGCAAGAGAAGTTCCTTGTCCAAGAGATCCTGTTGTCATATCAACTCCACTTGTTTTATTTTTGTCACAATGACTTGGCAAGTCAGTTCCAGGCTGGTTTAAGGTTAACAATTTTTCATATGGAAAGAATCCTTTCAAAGCAAGTGTTGCATAAACCGCAGGCCCTGCATGTCCTTTTGAGCATACAAGTTTATCTCTATTTAAATCATCTTTTTTTTCAGGTGATACGTTCATAATACTGCCATATAAAACTGCAAGCACATCTGCTATTGACAAACTACCTCCAACATGGCCAAAACCTCTTGATGCAATACACTCAAGTATTCCGACTCTGATTTTTTGGGCTAATATTTCTAAATCTTTTTTATTCATAATTCCTCCATATTATTTAACTCTTGGAAGTGTTGAACCGCCGTAAGGCATAACAATCACTTTTGAATTTTCACCATATTTTTTAAATGCAATGTCAAATGCTTCTTGAACAGTATTTCTTTTTGTCAAAAAGATGTTTTTAACCAATTCACTATCTAGTGATGATACAAGGTCAATGTTTGCATGCTTTAAAACCATTGCAATTGCACCTGCTTTATGTCCACCAAGAACAAATTTATGCTTTATGCTTTCAATAATATCTTCATATTTACTTGCACCCATTAAATATTCTTCAAATACTTTATTACCAAGACCGTCACGGCACTCGCCAACCAAAATTATTGTTCCATTATCTTTTACAGCAAATTTTGCATTATCAAGTGCCTTTTGAAGTTGATACAAATTTATATCTTTTGGGTAGCCACCTTGAGATACAATGACTATATCAGCTTTTTCATCAATATTTTTTAGATACATTTTATCTAAATATTTACAGCATTCTCTATGCGCTTTAATATAGTCTCCTGCTGTAGCATAAACAATATTTTTATTTTCATCAAGGACTACATTTATTATATAATCAATTCCTACAACAGATGCCGCTTCCTCAATATCATCTCTTATTGGATTAGCTAAAATGCGCCCAACGGATGCATTTTCATCAAGCATAAGTCTATGGTTGTGTTCAATTGCGCGTGTGCTTGATACCCCAGGAAATAGTGCTTTGGCACCTCCTGAGTATCCTGCAAAATAATGGAATTCAACGTTTCCTATACATATTATAAAGTCACTTTCTGCAACTGTTTTTGAAATATCAATTGGAGTGCCTCTCTTTGTTGTTCCAAAATTAATTACTTCATCTGGCGTGCTGTCAATACATTTATAGTTATCTAATATTTCTGATCCAACTAAATTCTCCATTTCTTCTTTAGTTTGATTTCTGTGGGACCCAACTGCAAAAACGATTGTAATATTTCTTGAATCTATTTTTAAGCTTTTAAATATATCTAGAACAGCTGGCAAAATTTTTTTACTTGGTACGGGTCTTGTTATATCTGATGTAATAATAGAAAATTTTAAATTTTCTCTATTTTCTAATTTATTAATTTTATCAAATAGTTTTTCATCACCGATTGGGTTATTTAAAGCATACAAAACAGCATCTTCATTTAGATTTTTATGCTCTATTTTGCTTGAGTGCAAAACATCAATTAAATTTTTATCTGGCACATCAACTATTGCAGTCTCCTTGCCATATCCTAATTCAATTTTCACTGTACCCTTTACAAAAAAGCAATAACTTATATGTTATTGCTTAGATATTATTTACTATCTTCTACTTTCTCTAATAAAATTTTATTGGCGTATGTCCCACGCTTTTTAGCTTTTGTTTCTCTATATTCAAATAAGTCCTCATCTGATATATTTCTTGCCTTGGCAATCGCAAAAACAACTTCTAATATATCAGCAAGCTCTTCTATACTATTAGATTCCATATATTCGTATACTTCTTCTTCAAGTTTCTTATCAAGAAATTTGATGTATTCGTCATCATTTAATATACGAAACTTTGCAATTTTCCCGCTGGCACTTATTTGTTCTGGTATTTTATCTCTAACTAATTTATTATATTTCATAAAAACCTCTACATAATTATAGCATATATTAGGAATAGTTATAAAGAATATATATTTATATTGTATAATTATTTAATAAAATGATAAAATATAATAAATGTAATGGAGCAATTATGGAATCAAATAATGAAGATTTAAAATTCAATTTTGGGTGTGCGTCTTGTGGATACAAAGAAGTCCATGGTCATATAGATACTGAACGAGTGCTAAGTAAACTTGATAGTATATTTGATAGCAATAATCTTACTGAAGCAGAAAGACTCCTTTTATTTTGGCAAAATGAAGCAATTAATTTAAATGACAAAAAAGGTGAGCTTACTATATTAAACGAGCTAATTGGTCTATATAGGAGAACAAAAGATGCTGAAAAAAGCAAAAATGTCGTAGATAGATCCATAAAGATTATTGATGAACTTGAATTAGATAATAACATATCCACTGCAACAATTTATTTAAATATTGCTACAAATATTAATTCATTTGGAGATGCAAAAAGCTCTCTTAAATATTATGAAAAAACATATAAAATTTATAATGAAAACTTAAATAAAGATGATAAATTATTTGCAAGCTTTTATAATAATTATGCATCTGCTCTTGCAAATACAGGAAGATTTGAAGACGCAAAAGAAACTTATCTTAAAGCCATTTCAATTTTACAAAAGCAAAGCATTTCAAAAGCTGAAACTGCAATCTCATATATCAATGTTAGTTATGTATACGAAATGTTAAATCAAAGTGATAAAGTATCTGAATGCATGGATAATGCATATAAAAACCTGACAGATATATCTAATGAGAAAAATGGTAATTATTATTTTGAACTTTCAAAATGCGTAGAACCATTTAGAGAAAGAGGCTATATAGAAATTGCCGATACTTTTCAAAATGAAATCAATAACTTCTATAATAGTAATAAAGTAAGATGAAAGGATTAGAGTTATCAAAATCTTATTATGAAGCATACGGCAAAGATATGATATCTGCAAATTTTCCAGATATAGAAAATAGAATTGCCGTAGGACTTGTTGGCGAAGGTTCTGAATGCCTTAGTTTTGATGATGATGTTTCTTTAGACCATGATTTTGAACCAGGATTTTGTATGTTTCTCACTGATGAAGATGAAGCAATATATGGATTTAAACTACAAAGAGCATATAATAATCTTCCAAAAGAATTTAATGGGCTTAAGAGAAATCTTGTAAATCCTGTTGGAGGTGCAAGACATGGGGTGTTTAGTATTTCTAATTTTTATTCTAAATATCTTGGATATAATAATATTCCAGATTCAATTGAGAAATGGTTATATACTCCATCTTCTATGTTTTTAAACGTTACAAATGGTATGGTGTTTAGAGATGACCTTGGAGAATTTTCTAAAATAAGAGATACTATAAAACTTGGATATCCTGAAGATATACGACTTAAAAAAATTGCAGCAAATACAATTTTTGCAGCTCAGTCAGGTCAATATAATTACAAAAGAGTGTTAGATAGGGGCGATATAGGAGCATCAATTTTATCACTAAATGAATTTGTAAAAAGAATAATCTCTATTTGCTATTTATTAAATAATAAATATGAACCATTTTATAAATGGGCTTTTAAAGGACTTAAAGAACTTAATATTTTAAATAATATAGATATAGATCTTTTATCTCTTGATTATTCTATAAAATCAAGCGATAAATCTTATAATTTAAACTTAATTGAACAAATATCAAATAAAGTAATCAATGAATTCATTAATCAAAATATCACTTCTGCGACTTGTAACAATCTTGACAACCACGCCTATTCTATATCCGACCATATTAAAAATATTGATTTAAGAAATTCTAATATCATGCTAGGAGCATAAAAAAACCAGCAGATTTTACTGCTGGCTTTTAATTAACTTTAGTAAATTTTATAGTGCAACAATTGCTTCAATTTCACAAAGGACACCTTTTGGAAGAGCTTTTACAGCAACACAGCTTCTTGCTGGCTTACCAGTAAAATATTTTCCATATACTTCATTGAATGCTGCAAAATCTCCCATATCAGCAAGGAAGCAAGTTGTTTTAACAACATCTTTAAAATCAGCGTTTAAACTTTTAAGTAAAGCGCTTACATTCTTACATGCTTGTTCTGCTTGAGAAGATATATCAGATCCAACTACATTGCCATCTTTTGGATCAATAGGTATTGCTCCTGAAAGAAAAGCAAGGTTTCCTGCAACGATACCTTGACTATATGGACCAATTGCTGCAGGTGCATCACTTGTGTTAACATATTTTAAATTTGCCATAAGATTCTCCTTAAATTTTATTTATTAAATTTTACAATAATTGTAATTAAAAATCAAATTCTGCCTAGTAACAATATACCTGCAAGACTATAATATGTAATTACTGCTACAAGATCATTAATAGTTGTGATAAGTGGACCGGATGCAACTGCTGGATCAACTTTAATCTTATGGAAAAACATAGGAATTATTGTTCCAACTAAACTTGAAATTAACATTGCAAAAAATAAAGAAACACCTATGCATCCCGAAATCCAAAGTGCCCCGCCCCAAGGATATAATTTAATGACATGTAAATATATACCAACGAAAATGAAAGTTAATCCACCTAGCAATAATCCATTGGCAGCTCCTACTCTCATTTCTTTTAAGACAAAAAAGAATTTATCTTTTCCAGAAACATTTTCATCCATAAGGACTCTTATTGTAACAGCAAGTGACTGTGTCCCTACATTTCCTGCCATATCAAGAATTAATGACTGGAAGCATATAATTATAGAAATTTGTGCAACAATAGGCTCAAAAACACCTACAACACTTGAAACGCCAAGCCCAAGGAATAATAATAAGAAAAGCCACGGAATTCGCTTTTTCATACTATCAAAAAGTGATTCTTTTAAATCTTCTTGTTCAATAAGACCTGCCAGTTTTGCATAGTCTTCTCCAAGTTCTTCGTCAACGGCTTCAACTATATCTTGTGATGTGATAACGCCAATAATTTTTTTATCTTTATCAAGAACAGGCAGTGAGTCTTCGGCATATCCTTTAACATCTTCAATGCAATCACTAATTTTTTGATCGGCCATTAAATAAGGATAATTTTTACTATATACATCTTCTAGCTTTGTGCCTTCCCTTGCAAGTATTAGATCTCTTAAGTCCATTGCACCGCAGTAAGTTCCAGATTTATCTATAACATAAATTGTGCTTATATTATCATTTTCTTCAGACTGCTTAATGACTGATTTCATTGCTTGCTTAACGGTGTCATCATTTTCAACTGCTACATAGTTTGTCGTCATCATGCTACCGACACTATCTTCATCATATGAACTGATAAGACGGACGTCTTCAGATACTTCTTTGTCCATCAAAGAAAGTAGTTTTTCTTTCTTTTCTTCACTTTCTACATTTTCAAGAGCAGCGGCTGCATCATCAGAGTCCATGTTTTCAAGGACATCTGCGGCTTTTTCCATTGAGAGTTCTTCAAGGTATTGAGAAACGTCATCTATGTATGCAAATATATCCGATACCTTTTCAACGCCAAGTATCTTATAAACTTTTTTACGAAGAGTTGGTGAGAGTTCAACTATAGCACTTGCTATATCGTTATCGTGATATTCTTCAAGTAATTCCTTAATTTCAGAATCAGGTCTCTTACTATTTATAATATCTATGATTTCTTTTACTGGATCTTGCTTTTCTATAACTTCTGGGTTTAGTTCTTCAACTTTATTTTCTAATTCATCTGCCTTGCTTTTTTGTTTCATTAAAAAACCTCCCCAAATATAATATATTAATTATACTTTATTTACCTAGAATATACAACATTATTGCTTACCAATACTATTTAATCTTTCATTTAAAATCACTTTTGACCTAGCGATAATCTCATCTGGGACACCAGCAAGTTTTGCTACTGCAATTCCATAACTCTTATCGGCCCCACCTTTTATAATTTTTCTAAGGAAAATAATATCATCATCTTTTTCAATAACAGAAATATTATAGTTCTTAACATTATCATATATATTTTCAAGTTCGGTAAGCTCGTGATAATGTGTTGCAAATAGAGTTTTTGCTTTAATTACTTTTGCTATATACTCACATACTGCTTGTGCAATACTCATGCCATCATATGTTGCGGTGCCTCTTCCTATTTCATCAAGAATAATGAGTGACTTATTTGTTGCGCATTTAACTATATTTGCGACTTCACTCATCTCAACCATAAATGTTGATTTGCCTTGTGCCAAATCATCACTTGCTCCAACTCTTGTAAATATTTTATCAACTATAGAAATATTGGCACTAGTTGCTGGAACAAAACTTCCAATATGAGCCATAAGTGTAATCAGTGCAACCTGCCTCATATAAGTTGATTTACCAGCCATATTAGGACCAGTAATTACAGAAATCAAATCTTTATCTTCATCAAGATATGTATCATTGGATATGAATTGATCTTTACTAATTTTTTCAATAACAGGATGTCTTCCTTCTTTTATATCAATAATTCCATCATCATTAATTAAAGGCCTTGTATATGAATTATTTCTTGCTACATAAGATAGAGATGCAAGAGCATCAAGATTTGCAATAATATTTGCTTGTTTTTGAATCCTCAATGTGTTTTTTGCAATTTCATCTCTTATATTACAAAATAATTCATACTCTAATACATATAATTTGTCTCTTGCATTCAATATATTGTCTTGAAGTTTTGATAGCTCTTCTGTTATAAACCTTTCTTCAGTAGAAATAGTTTGTTTTCTTGTAAAATAATTAGGAACGAGCGAAAGCTGTGAATTCGTCACAGAGAATAAATAGCCAAATATTCTATTATATTTAATTTTTAAGTTTTTTATCCCAGTTTTTTTTGATTCTTCTTCCTCAAGTTTTGATAGCATTTCTTTTCCGTGAAGACTTATATTCCTGTATTCATCAACGCCTTGGTTATAACCATCTTTTATAATATTTCCTTCTCTAGATATAAAAGGAGCAGCTTCGAGGATTGCATCATCAATCAATTTATATATATCTGATAAATCATCAAAACTTGACAATAGGTCATCTATGAGTTTTGAGCCATCAAATGAGCCGAGAAGACGTTTAATATGCGGAAGAACATTTAAGGAATTTTTTATTGCAATTAACTCTTTTGGAGATATAGTTTTTAGGTTTATGCGAGTGAGTAATCTTTCAAGATCATATATTGAATCTAAATACTCCATAAGTTCACTTAAATCTATATAATTATTAATAAAACTTTCAATAGCATCTTGTCTATTAATAATCTCATTTTTATCGATTAGAGGTTGTTCAATGGCTCTTTGTAAAAATCTACCGCCCATTGCTGTTTTTGTTTTATCAAGAATATATAACAATGAACCTATTTTTTCTTTATTACGCATTGTTTGAGTAAGTTCTAGATTTCGTTTTGTATCTTGATCTATAATAACGAAATTATTGTTTCTATAGAACTTTATAGTATTAATTTGTCCTGCAAATGTTTTTTGTGTTTTACAAATATATAAATATCCATAAAGACAGGCTTTAGATCTTATATCTGATGGGTCAAGACCATTTTCAAGTATGATGTCATTAAAGTGAGATATGCTATCATTTAAATCAATTGAATAGTTTGAAGTATTATCAAAGTCTTTAGAAACTATGGAAAGATCACTTTCACTTACTTTATTTATTTCTTTATCAGATACACCATCTTCTTTTAAAAGACCCATCATTTGCATAAAATTGTTGGAATATTGGTAATTACTATTTAAAGATTTTGGCGATGAGTGCACATTATTAATTATTTTCTCTTTAGAAACACGTTTTTTTGTAAAATCATTTTCAGATATAACATTATATTTATTTTGTAAAATATCGCATAGGATATCAAAATATTCATCATAACAGTTTTGATTTAGGACAAATTCACTTGGGTTAAATGATAAAATTTGGTTATATACTTCTGTTTTACCATGTGCAATAGTTGCAAGGACTTCGCCTGTCGAAAAGTCAATAAAGCTTATACCAAATTCATTACTAGATTTTTTTTCTAAATATATAGAGCATAGAAAGTTATTAGAGTAATTATTATCAGATTCAGTTGGCATTACAGTAGATGGAGTTATGATTTTTACGATTTCTCTCTTTACTATCCCTTTTACCTGTTTTGGATCCTCGACCTGTTCTGCTATTGCAACTTTATATCCAAAATCTATAAGCTTTTTTATATATTCATCACAACTATGATAAGGTATTCCGCACATTGGGGCTCTTTCAGAAAGTCCACAATCCTTACCCGTAAGGACTAAATCTAGCAATTTTGATACAAGGATAGCATCATCAAAAAACATCTCATAAAAATCACCGAGTCTGTAAAACAATATGCAATCC
>JAEEGL013056695.1_pt1 | contig 11381 bp, 5 predicted proteins | sample 9134231 | NCBI WGS metagenome assembly JAEEGL01 (sample SAMN16246548, study PRJNA631951) | gut metagenome | biome: gut microbiome; feature: rumen; material: fiber-attached | host: Bos | place: Iran: Karaj | collected 2018-10
CGGGATCGGAGTGCATAACGCTGACTATTTCGTTCGAGCGTTCTTCAAGCGAGCTGAATACGGGCGCGTTATCGTCTACGCGGTAACCGATATCGGCTATCGTATCGCCGTCAATGATGCACCAGCCGCGGATCTGGAAGTTGTCTCCGGTCGTGACTACGTTGTCAAACCAGGGCTGAGTTACCGACGCCGCGTTTGCGGATACGGCGAATACAGCGGCGATCAGCAGCGCTGCGAGTATGATCGCTGAAAATTTCTTCATTTTGTTTTCCTCCTTAATGATGTATTTTACGTGTCAAACACAAAATGAATCATTACCGTCACAGGCGCTTTGTTTTGGAAAGCCGCCTGCTGTATCGTATATTGTATCACGTAAAAACGAGAATTGCAACCCGTTTTTGCAAAATATTTAACTTTTTTTCGATCTTTTTTGAAAAAACGTCGGCTTTTTGCCGCCGGTGAACTCATTATATCCGATATTTCGCCGAGTATTCACTCTTTGCCGTAGTATTCGTCGAGGACTTCCGATACGACCTGAGACCAAATGATGAGGTTTTCGGGCCTGTCGCCCACGGTGCTTATGTCTTTCAGCGTTATATCGCACGGGCAGTTGTATTCGAGGCACGCCCTGACCGTCTCCTCGGCTTCTTTTCTTATCTGTTCCGGGTCGACCGCGGACGCGACGAACGCGGGATTCGGCTTTCTTGACAGTACGAAATCGCCTTTTATCTGCTCCGCCGTGCTCCAAACGTCCGCCCACGGACTGCATCCGATCTTTCTTAAATTCGGTATCTTTTTTATAACGTCTATCCTGTCGTGCAAAGGCTCGCAGCAGCCGTAATAGGTGTACGCGCATTTTTCGGCGATCGGTATGGTGAATTTTATATCGTATTCGTACAGATCCTCGGGCGATACGGTAGAAAGCATCTGCGCCATGGACCGGTACCACGCGCCCGACAGCCGTTTTCTGTCGCGGCTGCCTTCCGGCATCGTAACGCAGGCGGGCGTGCAGTGCAGGTCGGGGGCCGTGTTTTCAAGCAACCCGAGCGCGTCCATCTGGGTAAGCAGCGATTCCGACGCGTCGGCGTAAAGCCGCCTTATCTTCAGCAGATACTCCGGGCGGTCGTACATATCGTAAAGAATGTTCTGCACGCCGCGCAGTCTCGCTATCCTGTCCCACGGCGCGTCGTATATTCCGTGCCCGCGCAAAACGACGGGGATCGAGTCGCCGACTATCTCGCGTATGCGGTCCATGTTTTGCTCGTCCGCTTCGGGATAAGACGTCACGACGGGCAAATGAAAATGCTCAAGCGCCGCCTCGTCTTCCAAAACGTCGTGATATTCGTGCGATTTTATATCCGTATGAAGCGCGTTTTTCACGTTTTCTTGAACGAGCGAGTCAAGCCCGTTTCCGGTCGACGAAAACGCTTTGTGCACCACCCAGCAGGGCTCGATGAAATTGTCGCACTTGAAATATTTTTCGCGGAAAAGCGCGACCCGCAGGCCGTATTCCATTCCGCGCAGTCCCGCGTCCTCGCATACGCAGTCGAGGGCGTGTTCGTAATTCATCTGCTGCCACGGTATCTCTTCGATTATGAGCGGCGGACGGACGGTTTTAAGATCGTTCGTGTCTTTGAATCTCCGCCGCATCTTCACGTGTCTTTCCGACTCGGCGATCTCCATATACTTTTTACACAGATCGCGTATGATCTCAATATCTTTTTTTAAATACATAACGCTCGGCTCTCAGTTCGCCGTAAACAAATATTCTCCGCCGCCGACGGTGTATATAAATTCGCCGTCGCCGCCTCTGCCCTCGTATCTTATGCCGTCGCCGTCACACTCAAAAACGCTCTTGCCGGATTCAGTCACGCTCTTTGCGTCGGATAACGGTATAACGACCGTTGCCGTCGTATTAGTCGGAACAGTGATATTCCATGTTAGCACGCCGTTTTCATATCTCCAGTCAGATACGCATAATCCGATCAAGGCGTCTATTGAAGAATTGACGTAGGTAAGCCCGCTTTCAATGCCGGGGCGGTAAGTTACGGTTCTGTAGCCCGCGCCCGTTTTTCTGATACCGCCGAGCCCTTCAAACATCCAGCACGCCGGACCGCCGCCGAGCATCACGTGGTTCTGCGAATCGAAGTAGGCTAAAAAGTCTCCGGCGTTGGAATTGAAGTTCTTTCCCGCAACGTCCCAGTATTCCCAAAGCGACGTCGCGCCGTTGTCGATCATAAACCCGAACGAGCCTTTTTCCGCCGATATCGTCATATCAAGCAGGAGCTTATGCTCGTTTGCCTCGCTCAACACGTCGTAAAGCGATTTCGTGCCGAGCACGCCCGTACCTAAAACGCGTCCTTTTTTATCGCATATATCGATCAGCTTATCTGATACGAGCGCCTTATTTTCGTCGGTGACAAGGCCGAAATCAAGCGCCATCGATAAGCACGTCTGGCTCTTTTTGGCGTAATAACCGTTTTTGTAGTATTTTTTCTGTATGGCGTCATAGACCTTTTTCATATGAGCGTCGTGCTCTTTGTGATCTCTGCCCGCTATATCAAGCATTTTTGATAACAGCATACCGCAGTTATAGTAGCAGGAGGCGGAAAGATAACCGCTGTCGACAAGTCCCTTAGCGTTGTCAAGCCCGACCCAGTCGCCGTAGACGTTCTGCGTGACCAAACCGTTTTTTTCATAAGATGCCGCATATTCAAACACTTTTATCAGAGTGTCGATACTGTGTTCGATATAGTATTTATCGCCCGTCTGCATATAAAGCTCGTATGGGAAAATAAATATCGCACTCGCCCACGTTATGTCGTATTGCGCGCCGCTCTCGGTCCCCGTTGGACGCGGGACGACTATTTCGGGACGACCGTCGGCTTTTACGTCCATAAGCATCGCGTCAAGAAACGCCTCGGCGGTCGTATAATCATTCAACAGCATAGCCGCGGATTCCTTTGTGACCGCCGCGTCGCCGGTCCATCCGTTCTTTTCGCGCTGCGGACAGTCGGTATAGTTGCCCATCATATTGGAGCGCTGCGAGACGTTATACATTTCAAACACCTGATTCAACCGCTCGTTTGACGATTCAAAAAATCCGGTTTGCTTCACGTCGTCGCTTGTAAAGCACGCGGTGAAAATATCGGGGTCGAATTCCGCGTTATCCGGCGCCGTCACGCGCAGGTAGCGAAAGCCCGTATAGAAAAATCTCGGTTCAAATACGTCGTCGCCGCCCGATAACGTATATATCGAAACGGGCTTGTGCGCCGTGGTGTTCGCCCATATGTCGCCGTTCTCGTCAAGCAGCTCGGAATATTCTATTTTATATTTATCGTTTTTGTTGCCCTTCAACGTCATTCTTGCGTAGCCCTGCATATTGACGCCGAAGTCGAGTATGAAGGCTTTTTTTCCGCCCGACGTTATTTCATTGCATGATACGGGCTTTATCTCTTTTATGACTTTCGTTCCGGTCGGAGACGGGACTATCTCCGCCTCGCCCGGGAAATTCCATTTTTCCGTGTCGACAAAATCAAATTCGTCTTCCCAGACGACTTTGCCGTTTTGCGTGACGGTTATCCTGTCGTATGACGCGACCTCGTTCAGCGCGGAGCGTATGCCGAGCGCGCCGTCCGTCTGGCTCTGCGGAAGGTTTACGGTATGTACCTTGTTACCGTTTATGTACGTGGTGACCGTGCCGTCAAGTATCTCGATCTTCATCGTGACTTTTTTGTCCTTGCCGAGACCTTTTGCGGACGGAGTGTCTATCTCCGTCCAGCCGACCTTGTGGAGCCTTAATCCGGAATCCGTGACCTGCCACATAAGCGGGCTCGAGACGCCGTCCTTCGCTCCGAACATAATGGTGCCGAGGGTCTTTCTGACCGTTATGACGGCTTCTATCGTGTAGTTTCCGCTGAAGCTCCGATACGTCGTGAAAATGCCGGAGTTATCGGGTATCGTAAGCTCGCCGTCGACCGAACCGAAGCTGACAGTTGAAACGTCCTTCCAGCTTGCATCCGTTCTGAATCCCGGCGTGTCCCATTCCGTTTTCTTCGTCAGGTCGATATCCTCGCCCTTCGACAGATCCTCTTTTACGATCTCCGAGGCGGCGCACGTTTTCCAGCCTTTCCCGGTGCTGACCGTCTGTACGCTTCCGTCTTTATACTTTACGCGCAGCATGCCGCACAGGTCGTGATTCATATACGTGCTGCCGCTTACGTACGCGCCGACGCAGTTTTCGCCGTCTTTCAGCATAGACGTTACGTCGAATGTGTTATAATATGCGACTTTATCGGAGACGCCCTTGCGCGGTCCCCAAATGAGATCGCCGACCTTGCTGCCGTTCAGCCTGATCTCGATAACGCCGGTGCTTGCGAGGTAACAACGCGCGCGCTCGATATTGGCCGCGGGCTGGTCGAGGCTGAAAACGTATCTTGCCAGCCTTTCCGCGGCTATCCACACGCCTTCCGGCTTATCGGGCGCGGTCTCAAACGTAAACGGCTCGCCGAAATCGGATTCGGTACCGTTTTCGTCTCTTATTTTGACCTTTGCGGTGTATATCGTTTCCGGTTTAAGGTTTTGCAAAACGATACCGGTCTGCTCGTTGCTTTGCATCCAGTCGCTGTCCCAAGCCAAAGCGCCTTGCTCGTCTTCAACAACGCATCTGTACGCAGTCTGATACATGCCGCGTTTTTCTGTATTTATACGCCAACCAAGCCTTACGTTTTTACAATCTATACCCGTATCATACGCGGAAGATGTCTGAAACGTTTCAACCTTAACGTCGCTTTTTATTATGGGATTCATATCTGTTGTCGTTTCCTCTGTTTTTGTTGTTATTACATTTTCCGTTTCCACAGTCTCTGTTATCTCGGACGTAATGTCGCAAGATAACAGTAAGAGTAAAGTTAACAAAGCAAGCACAACAGATATTATCTTTTTCATATTAAACCTCAATAAATGGTTTTCAGTACCGGGTATAGCTTTTTATAAACCTCAAACCCCTTGTTATATTTTTCGTGTATTTCTTTATCATATTTTACCGCGAGCTTCTTTTTTACCGTCGTGGCCGCGCAGGTGACGAGGTCGGGGTATTCGCCGCAGCCGGTCATCGCGAGCATCGCCGCGCCGAACTGTTCGGTCTCCGTGACGTAAATGTCGACGCCGAGAACGTTCGATACGACCGCCTGCCACAGCGGGCTTTTCGCGCCGCCGCCGCATAATACGGCGGAACTTACGCTGACGCCGCCCGCCTCGATACAGTCGCGCAGAGCGTAGGCGACGCCCTCGTAAACGGCTAAGCACATATCCTCTCTCGTCGTTTCGGACGACAAGCCGACGAACGCTCCGCGAGCGTTCACGTCGTTATGCGGACAGCGCTCTCCCGTAAGATACGGCAGAAAATATACGCCGGTCTCTGCCGCGCGGTCAAGCGTGAATTTATCGTAATCTGTCTTTAATATCTTTTTCGTCCACCAGTCGTCGCAGCTCGCGGCGGATAAGATACAGCCCATCAGATGATATTTGCCGTCGGCGTGGCAGAAATTGTGTAAGACCCTGCCCGCGCCCGCCGCATATTCGCCGCACGGCAAAAACACCGTGCCGCTCGTGCCGAGAGATATACTGCAGTCGCCCGGGCAAAGCGTGCCCGTGCCGACGGCGGAGGCGGCGTTGTCGCCCGCGCCCGCGCACATCACGGCGTTTTTCAGACCGAATTCCGGCTTCAGTTTGCTCGTGACCTCATAGCTTTCATAAAGCTTCGGGAGCATGCCGACGTTTATCCCGCATATCTCACACATTTTCTCCGACCACTTTTTTTGCTCGACGTCGAGCAGAAGCATGCCCGCCGCGTCGGAATAATCGGTCGAGAAAACGCCCGTGAGCATATACGCAAGATAGTCTTTCGGCAGACAGATCCTTTTGCATTTCGCAAAGTTTTCGGGCTCGTTTTCCTTGACCCACAGTATTTTCGGCGCGGTGAAGCCGGGAAAAGCGGTGTTTCCCGTTTCGTTGAAGGTGTCTTCGATACCGTTCAGATATTCCGTCTGCTTTACGCTTCTGCCGTCGTTCCAGAGTATCGCGGGGCGTATTACGTTATCGTTTTCGTCGAGCATGACGAGCCCGTGCATCTGCCCGGCAATGCCGACGCCTTTGATATCGTCTCCGATCCCGGCTGAAAGCGTTTTCAGTATTTCGACCGCCGCTTTGTACCAATCAAGAGGATCCTGCTCGCTGTAATTTTGCGCGGGATTGCTCACGCCGTACTTTACGCTGTGCGTACCGTAAACTTTGCCGTATCTGTCGACGACAGAGCCCTTGCACGAGCTCGTGCCGAGGTCTATTCCTATATAGTAATTCATTTTTTCTTTTCCTCCCGCTACGAGTAAAATCTTATTCCGAGTACGGCTATGAAAGTGCCGGGGGGATGGTGAAGCGCGACCCATACGTCGCCGTTATACGTTACGTCCGAGAGGTCGACCGTCGCCGTCCTTTTGCCCGTCGCCCACATCCTGTCGGAGAATACCATATCCGTATGTGCTATATCGCCGTCGAAATTATCCGTTTTGTCGACTCCGTAGGTCGAATCCTCGCTCTTGAGACCTATCGCAAGCGACGACGACGATTCAAACCGCTGCCGCGTTACGTCGGAACCGTCGCAGCAGTAATCGATCTCGACGCGTGAATATTTTGAGAGGTCCGCGCTGCCGAGATATACGTTAAAACCGAATTCAAGATACATAAACGGCTCGTATATCCCCTGCGGGTGACTTTCTTTAACGTATCCTCTCTGATCGCTCATGGCGGAAATATCCGCCGTCCACGCGGGCAGCTCCGTCAGCCCTTCTTTCGGAGTGATATAGCAGAATTCATGATCGCCGGCAAGCGTCAGATACGGTTTTTCGCCGCCGCATTCGGCGTATTCCGCGCGTATTCTGTGATAACCTTTTTCAAGGATGATATTTCCTTTTGCCGTCTTTGTTTCGCCGGCCGATCCCGGATCGTAAGAGCCGTCCGCGACAAGGCGGCCGTCGATATAAAGTTTTACGCCGCCTTTATACGTTATCTCAAAACCGTATTTTTTGTCCTCGTCCGCTTTGAAATAACCCTCGAAGACCGCGCCTGTATTTCCGCCCTCGGGCAGCGCTTCCGCCGATATCTTGTCCGTTTCCGTATAACCCGAAAACAGAGCGTCTATGAGTCTGAAATCGGGCTCTGCCGGATAATTTTCGGGCAGAGGATAAAGCGACAAAAGCAGGCCGCTTTTCAGTTCCGCTTTTTCTTCATCCGTCAGAACGACCCCGCGCATACCGGATATACCGTTTTCGCGCGGCGGCAGTATTTTTTCGCTTCTGCCCGTGTACGCGACGCCGATCCGCGCGGCGTAATCGTTGCGGCGTTCCGGCGCGCTGTCGCCCGTGGTGAACCACGAACCGAGGTCGTAAATATCGGTCACGTTATCGAGCCAGTGGAAATTGATATCGACCGCCTCGCCCGTAAGGCCGAGAAGCGATCTCGGCACGGTGACCGTCATCCTGTCGCCTTTTACCGCATAAGCCGCCGTTCCGACCTCCTGCCACACTCCGTCTTTATATGCGCAGAGCGCGGTCGCCGTATCGGATATGACCTCGTAGTTTATAAGAAAATCATACCCTTCCCAGCCGGTCGATTTGCTGTTGTCGGAGTCGATGAAGAGAAGCATCCAGTTTGACGAAGTTTTATAAGGCGTGATATCCCCGGCGGTGCGTACGAAGAAATATACGTTCGATCCGTCCGCTGTTATGCGCGATTCGACCGTGTCGTTTCTGCCCGTGTCGTTGACGTACCGTATATTGCCGGTCGTGTCGGAGTGATCGCGGCGCGACGTGTCGCCTTTGAAATCGGTATAAACGGGGCAAACGGTCTCCCATTTTTCAAAAACGGCCGGATCCGTTTCATCCATCTTATGCGAGCCGGACGCGCCGTCGGCGGGCAAAACGCCTTTGAAGCGGCGGATGATCGAGCACATCTGATAGAAATAATTGTCGGTGTAACCGCCTTTCATCGGCTCTATATCGCGTGAAAATTCGGGGTTGAACTGGTCTACGAAGCCCGTGTCCGTATAATGCTCGAGGGTAAAGTTCTGAGCGACCCACTCGTTCCAGCGCGAGATCAGAAGCACCTGACATTCGGGGTTTTTCTTCATGAGCTGTTTGAACGCGTCTTCGAATACGAGACCCTGCCCCATCGTTTCGGTTTCGAGAAACGCGTTGAGACGTCTCTGCGACGATTTTACGCCGCTTCTGCCGCTGCCGAAATTTGCAAAGCCCGCACAGCCTATGCCGGCGCATTCCGCCGTTTTTTCATCCTCGACCCAGCCGTAACCGTAACCGAAGTTTACTATGCGGTTGTCTTCCCAGTACATTTCGCTGTATTTGTCCGGGCTTACCCACGACTTGCGGAAAGTGAGTTTGTCTTTATAGTATTCGTCGTCAAGTATCGGGAAATCGCCGTCGTCCGTCGGTTTTATCATCGCGAGCGGCTTGCCCTCCCAGTAAAACCACAGATCGGCGTACTTCTCATCCGTCATGAACAGTTTATAGACCTTGCCGATGTCGCCGCTGCCGTTCGACGTACCGAACCCCCAAGGGACGATATAAGGCGTCATCTGCCCTTCGGCGCGCAGTTCCAGACACGTGTCGAGAAAGACTTTGAACGTATCTTCATACAGATAGCCGTTTGTAAAGTCGATATAGAGAAAATCGACGCCCGCCATCGCGAAATAATACATATCCCGCTTTATCTGCCACACGTCGTCGGCGCGGTGATATCCGGTCTCCGGCTCGCTCCACCAGCAGAAGCCCCAGCGCGGACCGAAATCGGGCTTTGACGGATTTGCCGCTATCGCCTTGGCGTTATCAACGTCGCAGGTCGCCCCGGTCGTCCAGATCAGATAGAACAGACCGACGTATTTGCCCTCCTTCGGCAGACCCGCCTCTTCAGAGGTCGGCAAAGCGCGGCCGAGCGCGTCGGTCGCGACTTCGTTATAATTGGTTATGAGTATCTGCGGAGAAGCGCCCTTTCCGGTCAAGACCTGCTTATCGGGCGAAGCGGGCGTGAAAGTCAGAAGATCAAGACTTACCTCCGGCACGGTATCGTCGTCCGGCTCGTCCGTTACGGGCGCGGTCGGCGCTTCGGCTGTCATTTCCGTCACGGAGGTCACCTCGCTGTCGTTTGCGTTATTGCACGATACGGTTATCAGCAGAGCCGCGGCGAAAACGCAGAGCAACGCCCGCTTCAGCACACTTTTGTTCATTTATATTCCCCCGTTGAAGAGTATCTCATTCATCACCGCTTCGAGATATTCCTGACGTCCGCTCGGTACTTTGATATCTTTGAGATCCGCGGCGTAGGCGGCGAGGGTCTCGAGCGTTTCTTCGCCGTCGACTATGCGGCGGCCGATACCGGCTTCATAGGATGAATAACGCTCTTTGATAAAGCCATCTATCCTGCCGTCGTCTATGATCTGATACGCCTTGAGAAGGCCGAGCGCGAACGCGTCCATGCCGGCGATGTAAGAGAGAACGGTATCTTCAAGCGTGTTCGACTGGCGGCGGGCTTTTGCGTCGAAATTGAGACCGCCGTTAGTGAAGCCGCCGGCTTTTATCACCTCGTACATCGCGAGCGTCGTTTCGTAAACGTTCGTCGGGAACTGGTCGGTATCCCACCCTAAAAGCGTATCGCCCTGATTGGCGTCGATACTGCCGAACATGCCGTTGACGGCGGCGACGCGCAGCTCGTGGTTGAACGTATGCCCCGCGAGCGTCGCGTGGTTAGCCTCGATATTGAGTTTGAAATCGTTTTCAAGTCCGTTTATACGTAAGAAGTTCGCGCAGGTCGCCGCGTCGAAATCGTACTGGTGCTTCGTCGGCTCCTTCGGCTTCGGCTCGATATAGAAATCGCCGTCGAAGCCGTGAGTTCTGCCGTAATCGCGAGCCATCCGCATGAACCTGCCGAGATTGTCGAGCTCCAGCGCCATATCGGTGTTGAGAAGCGTGTCGTAACCCTCGCGGCCGCCCCAGAAGACGTAGCCTTTCGCTCCGAGCTTCACGGCGGCGTCTATACCGGCCTTGACCTTGCCGGCGGCGATCGCGAAAACGTCGGCGTTCGGGCTCGTAGCCGCGCCCGCCATGAATTTTTTATCGCCGAACATATTGGCGGTGACCCAGAGCGGTCTGATACCCGTTTCTTTCTGCTTCTGCAACAGATAATCGGTCATTATTTCGAGATTTCTGACGCTTTCGGCAAGCGTTTCGCCCTCGGGCGCGACGTCCACGTCGTGAAAACAGTAGTAATCTATGCCGAGCTTCTGCATCAGTTCGAACGCGAAATCGGCTTTCGCCTTGTATTTTTCCATACCGGACAAGCCGAAAGTCTTGTCCATCGTGTCGCCGCCGAACATATCGGTGCCGGAGGCGTTGACGGTATGCCACCAGCTCATCGCGAATTTGAGATGCTCACCCATCGTTTTTCCGTTTACGACTCTGTTTTTGTCATAGTAACGGAAAGAAAACGGATCTTTGCTTTCTTTGCCTTTATAACTGATTTTGCCGATATCGAGATACATGGTCTGCCCCTCCTGCGTTATTCTTTTTTTTTCATTATACAATATAAAAAAGCGTTTTTCAAGTATTTTTTCTGTAAGAAAACGGCCATTTTTTGCTTTTTTCAAAAAGGATAAACAAAACGGGAGTGTTTTTATCCGCGTATCTTCAAAAACAAATAAAAAACCGCCCGGTGGAGACGCTTGCGATAGAGCGGGTGCCCCTCGCGGTCGTTATACGTGTTTATGGCAAAAGTTTCATTCATTCATCTGACAGTATAACGCAGGCGGGGAGAAATCCCCGCCTCGATATAAACTCAACTTTTTTTGTATTTTTCGATCGTCGCCTTATACGCGTCATTTTCAAGCAGTTTTACGTTCCGTGGATTCTTCCACGATAACGCGCTGTTCGCGCAGTAAGAAAGAAGATCGTCTACGCCGTGACTTTTTACGCACGCATCAAGCAGCGATTTGTCTGTTTTTGACATCTCCTGCAATTTTGAGACGGCTGAAAGATACTTGTCGGTGATCCTGATGATATCTTCTTCTTTTCCACCGCGAAACTCCCGGGCAATCAGGTCATTTCGAAGTCTTCCGAAAGCGACATAAGCCTGTTCGACAAGATACGCATCTTCAAGTTCACAACCGAGCCGGTATGCACCATCTGCAATATTTTCAACCTTTTTCACCATTGTTTCATACGAAATCTCTGAATCATAGAAATACGACTTTACGAGTTTATCTGCGGCGAATTCGGTAAGCTCATACATATTGCGTTTTGCCCAATACAAAAACTCAG
>JAEEGL013986325.1_pt1 | contig 11381 bp, 5 predicted proteins | sample 9134231 | NCBI WGS metagenome assembly JAEEGL01 (sample SAMN16246548, study PRJNA631951) | gut metagenome | biome: gut microbiome; feature: rumen; material: fiber-attached | host: Bos | place: Iran: Karaj | collected 2018-10
ATCTTCATATTACAGTCTACGGCAAGTACGTCCGCGCCCATGCGGTACAGATTTTCCGAAAGGCTTTTTCCGTATTTTCCGAGACCTAAGATTGCAACCGATTTTTTCATATATTCCTCCTAACCGACATAGAACTTTCCGTTTGCGTGAGTGATCGAATTTTCACCGCTGTTTCCTTTTGCAAAGAATATGGCCATTGAAATGGGACCTATTCTTCCGAGATACATCGATACTATGATTATTATTCTTCCGACAGTGTCGAGATTCGGAGTTAATCCTCTTGATAATCCGACGGTACCCAGCGCACTGACTACTTCGTAAAGCGAATCCGTATGAGATATTCCTCGTGACATGAGAAGCATGTTCATTACGAAAATTGCAACGATACTGAAGAAGATGATCGCAGCGGATTTACGCATGAGGTCTTCCGGTACTCTTTTGTGGAAGACAACATTTTCCGATTTTCCGTTTATATAGGAATAAGCGTTTATGAGAAAAAGAAATGCCGTCATGGTCTTTACGCCGCCGGCGGTACCTACGGGAGATCCGCCTATGAACATAAGGATGTATCCGGCGGTGCAGGAGATTTCGGTCAGCTTATCCTGAGGAATTGATGCAAAACCTGCGGTTCTGTATGTGACGGACTGGAACACGCTGTTCATTATTTTGCCGCCGAGGCTCATCTGCCCGATGGTGTCGGGATTATTGTATTCTGCCGCAAAAACTATGATGCTGCCTAAGGCTATGAGTCCGGTAGTCATCAGAAGAACTATCTTTGTATGCTCGGGAAGACGGGAAAAACCTTTTTTAAATCCGTAGTGATATGCGATCGCATTCTTGATTCCCTCGATAACATCGAACCATACGACGAATCCGATACCGCCCAGTATGATGAGTGTCATGGTTGTGATCATAAGAAGACCGGAATCGCGAAGATCGATCATGCTGTTCGGACCGACGATATCCATACCTGCATTACAGAATGCGGATACGGACTGGAAGATCGATGCCCAAAGGCCTTTGAAGAATCCAAGCATAGGGATGAATTTGACCGCGTAGATGAAAATGCCTGTAACTTCGATGATGATGACACCGCGGAACATTCTTTTCAGGAAATGAATGAGTCCTTTTTTGCCGTCGACGTTAAGAGAGTCTCCGAGGAGCATGCGGTTTGATAGGAAAAGCTTACGCTTGGTCATGACCATGATCATGGAGCCTACTGCCACAACCCCGAGACCTCCGATCTGGATCAGGATTAAGATAACGAGCTGCCCGAAAAAACTCCAGTGGGCATATGTATCAACGACTACAAGTCCTGTTACACATACGGATGTTGTTGCGGTAAAAAGTGCGGTGAGAGGATCGGTCATTTTTCCGGACGCACTTGAAATGGGAAGCATCAAAAGAATAGTTCCTACGATGATAGCGATGAGGAAACTGGCAGGAATATAATGTACGGGTTTTAACTTTTTGAGGTTCAAGATAATACTCTCCGATTTTTTAAAACTCTAGTAATTATACCACAATGGGACCATTGGGGACGGTTCTCTTGGTCCTTGAACCATGGACCAAGAGAACCGTCCCCGTTGGTCCCCGGCAAAAATTTTCCCCATCTTGGTGGTATAATGTCTTTATCGGAGGATAAAGACTTGAGCTTACTCAGACTTATAACCGGACCTTCGGGTTCGGGTAAGAGCAGAACCGTATATGAAGAGGTCATCAGGCGTGCCGGAGAGGAAAGAAACCGTAATTTCTTTTTCATAGTTCCCGATCAGGCCGCCATGTCCGCCCAGAAGGCACTTGTTGAACTCAGCCCTGACAAGGGTATTCTCAATATAGACGTACTCGGATTCGGAAGATTATCACACAGGATCCTGGAGGAGACCGGTCAGGAAGAGATTCCCGTACTCGATGATATGGGTATGAGCCTGATCCTCCAGAAGATCGCTGCGGCACACGAAAAAGACCTTCCGGTTCTCGGATCGCGCCTTCAGTCTGCAGGCTATATCGCCGAGGTTAAGAGCGCACTTTCCGAATTCATGCAGTACGGTATCTCCCCTGCGAATATGGACGAACTTATCGACTGTTCCATAGGAAGAGGAGTTCTTAAGGGAAAGCTTGGGGACCTCAAGACCGTCTTCGAACTTTTCGAAGAATACATTTCCGGTCACTACATAACGAGAGAAGAAAAGCTCGACATCCTCTGCAGTGCAATCCCGGAATCCTCCATTCTTCCCGACTCTGTTATCGTATTTGACGGCTTTACCGGTTTTACTCCGGTTCAGAATAAAGTTATCGGAGCACTCATGGGCAGATGCTCCGAAATGATCGTTACACTCGAATGCTCGGCGGGAGAGGATATCACCACGCCCGCAGGAGAGGACGAACTCTTTTACCTCAGCCATAAAGCGGCTGCAGGTCTTATTAAACTTGCCGGTGAAAACGGCATGGAAGTATCCGCACCGGAGATCTGCTCTCATAAGATCTCCGATCCCGACATAGCATTTCTGGAACAGAATATCTTCCGCAAGAAGAGAACGGTTCCTGCTACCGCGCATTCAGGTTCCGTTCACATCTCCGAAATGACCGATCCCGCAAGGGAAGTTCATTATATCGGAGTAAAGCTCAGAGACCTTCTTTACGAGAAGGCTTATGCTTACCGCGACATTGCTGTTGTATGCGGCGATGTGGCAGGATATGCTCCATATTTTGAAAGGGAATTTTCTCTTATGAAGATTCCTTATTATCTCGACTGCGTAAATCCTCTCAGGCTTGATCCTCTGCCTGAGACTGTTTCCGCATATCTGGATATATTCGTTAATGATTATTCCGCATCCTCCGTAACCAGATTCCTCAAAGCAGGTCTTTCGGGACTTGAAACCGAAGAGATCGATCTTATCGATAATTATTTAAGACAGACAGGAATCCGTGGATATAAGGCTTGGCACGAAAGATTTAAGAAGACCGTGCGAAGCAGAAAGAATGATAAAGAATACCCCGAACGCATCGATGCCATCAGGGAAAAGATAGTTAAACTTACCACCGTATTTGAAGGTGAAGATTCCAAAGCTCCTTCAAAGCTTACCGCCGGAGAATATGTTAAGCGTCTCTACTCGGCACTAATCGCAATGGATGCTCCCGAGAAACTCAGAAATCTCAAGAGAGAGTTTGAAGAAGCGGGTGACCTTGCACGCAGCAGGGAGTTCGGCTCCGTATGGAAGATGTTTGTCGACCTATTCGATAAGATCTATCTTCTGACGGGAGACGAGGAAGTCAGCCTTAAGACTTTTTCCGAAATGATGGAAGCGGGAATCGGTGAGATGAAAGTAGCCGGTCTTCCCCAGAATGTCGACAGAGTCCTTATCGGTGATATCGGAAGATCCAGGCTCGACAATGTGAAGGTTCTCTTTTTTGCCGGAGTTAACGACGGCAATATTCCCACGGCAACATCGGGAAAAGGAATCATCTCAGACCTCGACAGGGAATTCTTAAGCGATAAAGGAATCGAACTTGCACCCACTCCCAGACAGCAGATGTACACGCAGAGACAGTATCTGTATATGAACATCTGTAAGCCTTCGGATGCACTTTTCCTTTCATATTGCAGAGTTAAGTCCGACGGAAAATCGACACGTCCGTCATATTTGATTTCTCTTATCAAAAGACTTCTTCCTTATACAGCGGATATTTATCTGCCCGAGGAAGACAGCGTAGAAAACAGAGTAAGCACAAGGGAAGACGCACTCGGTGTGCTTTCCGTTTTGATGAGGGAATATGCGGACATCAAGGAAAACTACGATAAGACCGGGGAGACATTTGCGCTCTATACCGCAATCGGTGATTCGGAAGGAAGCAGAAAACTCCTTCTTGATTCCGTTTATAAGAAGTATCTGGATCTTCCTCTTTCGGATGATGCAGCGAAGAAGCTTTATCCCGATGATCTTGTAGGAAGCGTAAGCTCGCTTGAGACTTATGCCGGATGTCCTTACAGATATTTCCTTGCATACGGTCTGCACATAAGTCCCGTTGATGAAGCTGAGATCCAAACATCGGACAGAGGAGCTCTTGCCCATGACATCCTGAAGAAATTTACAGAGAGGTTAAAAGCTGACGGACTCGACTGGACTTCATTTACCGATGACTATGCTAAGAATGTAATCCCTGAACTTGCAGCGGATGCCGCAACCGAATATGTGAGCGGATTATATCTCGACAACAAGAGAAATAAATACAACATAAACAGGCTTTCAAGACTTGTAGAAAACTCTGCGCTTTTCATCAGGAATCAGCTTGCCGCCGGATCCTTCAAACCCGTGGCATCCGAGGAACCTTTCAGCATGGATATCGCTCTTCCTAATGGCAAGAATCTTCATATGAGAGGAGTTATCGACAGGATCGATACCGCCCCTGGGGAAGACGGAACCTATATCCAGATAGTTGATTACAAATCCGGAAGTAAGGATATCAATCTTTCCATGCTTCTTGACGGAAGACAGATGCAGCTTCCTCTTTATATGTACAGCGAAAGTAAGAAACGCGAAGGCATCCCCGCATCGATGCTTTATTTCCACATACAGGATCCCATGGTTGATGTCGGAAGCGAAGCCGGCATTGAGAAGGCGCGCGAGGAGTTTCTTAAGAAAATGAAGTCCAAGGGTGAAGTCCTCGGTGAGGAGGAGGCGCTTGTTCTTCTGGACAGAGCATTCGAGGGGATGCCTCCTTCCGCTGCGTCCAAATATCTGAATGTGGCGTTAAAAAAAGACGGGGACTTTACCGCAACAAGTAAAGTTCTCAGTGCGCCTGTGATGGAAATGGTTCTTAAGGAAGCTGTGGACGTTGCGACCAAGGAGGCCTGTGAGATCTTAGGCGGAAAGATATCCATCGAGCCTTTTAAATCAACCTGCGAATATTGCCCGTACGCTACGGCATGCGGAATAGATAAGAAGATACCGGGATATAACACTAAGAGCGAGAAGAATAAAAAGCGCTCCGAAGTAATAGATGAGCTTATGAAGAAACATTCAGAGGGAGGTGAAGATAATGGCATTTGATCTTACTCCCGAACAAAGACAGATAGTAGATGCAAGGCATACCAGCCTCCTTGTCAGCGCTGCTGCGGGAAGCGGTAAGACTGCGGTCCTTGTCGAAAGGATCGTATCCCTTGTTTGCGATGAAAAAGAACCCGTTGATATAGACCGCATACTTGTCGTTACTTTCACCCAGGCAGCTGCCGCGGAGATGAAAGAAAGAGTCTTAAAGAGAATCAACGAAAAGCTCGAAGAAGATCCGGAGAATGAACATCTCCAGAGACAGGTTACCCTCGTTCATCAGGCTCTCATCACGACCATAGACTCATTCTGTCTTGATGTTGTAAGGAATCATTTCCAGGAAGTGGGAATTGAACCTGATTTCAGAGTAGCGGATGAAGGTGAAGTTAAGCTCATCAAGAGAGACGTCCTTTCAAAACTTCTTGAAAAAGCATACGAAAACGAAGATCCAGGATTTGTAAACTGTGTTGAAACATTCTGCCCGGGCAATGATGATGCGGCACTTGAAGATCTCATCATCTCTCTTTGTAATGTAGCGGATTCCTATCCCTGGCCCATTGATTATCTCGAAGACAGAAAGCTCGACCATGACATTTCGCGGGCCGAGGATTTCAAGGGTTCGAAAATAGAACGTGCCGTTTTGGATGCATCCTACGGATACGCTCTTTATGCGATCTCTTATATCGAAAGTGCCATCAGACTATGCGAAGATCACGAACTTCTCGAAAACTATATCGAAACCTTTGATGAGGACAGAGTGTATTTTGAGAAGGTTTCATCAGTATGCTCATCCGAGAGCGGAACGCTTGAACAGGTGTATCTGATAATGGGTGAGAAGGATGGTGCAAAGAGTAAGCTCAAAGCTGTCAGAGCAAAGACAGACGAAGATAAAGAGATCAAAGAAACTTTCGGAGAACCTGCGAAGAAATACAGGGACGAAGCTTGGAAGATGATCGATAAGATGATCGAAAAGTACTACTCCTTCCCCCTTGAAGCTCAGGCTGAGATGATCTCCGAAAGCGGAAAGGCAATAAACGTACTGATCGATCTGGCGATTTCTTTTGCCAAGGATTATGCGGATGAGAAAAGAAAGAGACATGTTATCGACTTTTCCGATATGTCCCATATGGCACTCGGCATTCTTGCAACGCAGAAGGTCGAAGACGGTAAGAAGGTTGTTGTCCCCACGGATGCAGCACTTGAATACCGCGACAGATTTGCCGAGGTTATGACGGACGAGTACCAGGACTCCAACCTGATACAGGAACTCCTTCTTTCCGTGGTTTCTGCGGAGGATATAGGAAGATATGACAGATTCATAGTCGGCGACGTAAAGCAGAGTATTTACTCTTTCAGACAGGCGCGCCCCGATCTGTTTATAGAAAAGCAGACTCAGTACGAGAAGATCCCTCCCAGAATGGAAGTCGACTTATCCGGTAACTTCAGAAGCCGCGCCCAGGTCATCGATTCCGTTAACAGGATCTTCGAAAGGATCATGCACAAACAGACAGGCGGTATCGAATATGATAAGGATGCCGCACTGATTGCCAAGGCAAAGTATCCCGACAATACCGGATGCAAAACAGAACTTCTTGTATACGATAACAAGATGATGGAAGAAGCAGCGGAGGCTGAAACCGAAGGATATAACGATGCGGGCGAGGGCAGTGAGTTTACCGCGAATGCCGCAGACTTCATGGATGATGTTTCCGATAAGAGCGAACTTGAAGCAATCATAGTCGCATCCAAGATCAGGGAACTTATGAAGACCCAAAAGGTATCCGACGGAAATGAAGGACTCAGGAATATTTCCTATAAAGATATCGTCATCTTACGAAGAAGTACGAGTGCGGTATCGGAAGTATATCGTAAAGTTTTTGCGGATATGGGAATCCCTCTTTATGCGGAGGGTAAAAACGGATATTTCAAGACAACGGAAGTAAGTCTTCTTCTGCAGTATCTGAGGGTTCTGAGTAACCCTCTTGATGAAGTGCCTTTATATGCCGTAATGCATTCTGCCTTTGGCGGATTTGATGAAAATGAGATCGCGCTTATCCGCGCCGGAAGACAGGGCTGCCCTTTATACGAAAGCCTTCTTATGGCAGCAGACAGAAAAATCGATTCCGAAAAAGCGACACCACTGTCGGAAAAACTTGCAAACAAATTATCCGCCTTTCTTGAGAGCTTGGATACATACCGCAGACTCAGCGGATATCTTACAGTAAGACAGCTTTTAGAGAGGATAACCGCGGACTTTAAATACATTGAAATGGTCTCAGCACTTCCCGCAGGTCAGGGACGTGCCGCCAATGTTCAGATGCTTCTTGTAATGGCGTCCAATTATGAAAGCTCCAGTTACCTCGGACTTAATGACTTCATCAGATATATCGACAGCATGGAGAAATTCGAAGTTGATGCGGGTGAAGTCGGTTCTTCATCGGAGAGCGCCGATGTCGTAAGACTCATGACCATTCATAAATCGAAAGGTCTCCAGTTCCCCATAGTTCTGTTTGCGGGAGTCGGTCGCGGATTTAATTTCAGGGATCTGACCAATCCTCTACTGGCTGATGATGAACTCGGACTCGGATGCAGATATGCGGATACGGAAAGAAGACTTCGCATGAAGACTCTTCGCTACAATGCCGTATCGGACAGAAAGAGAATAAACCTCGTATCGGAGGAGATGAGGCTTTTGTATGTTGCAATGACAAGAGCCTGTGAAAAACTCATCATGATCGGCGGACTTAAAGACGCCCGTAAGAAGATGGATGACTGCCTTGCATATCCCGATGAGAACCTTTCCTACGGATATTTCCAGAGTGCAGATTGTTACCTGGACCTTATCCTTCCCGTTATCGGATGCAAGGAAGTTCTTGAAACGATCGATTTTAAGATGATCGACGGTGAGAAGCTTTATCTCGAGGAAAAGAAAGCGCTCGAAAGCGATGCCGGAAGCATAACTGAATTTACCATGGCTGAAAGCGGTGATTTAAGTCTTGCAGATAAGAAGTCTTTGGAAGAACTCGAGAAGAAATTCTCGTATGTATATCCTTACGGATATTTCGAAAACCTCTATACCAAGACAACCGTAAGCGAACTCAAGATGGCTGCGATGGCAGAGAAGGATGAGGGAGCTTATGATCTGATGGAGCACGGCGAAGATGAAACCGCTGTTCCCGTTTTCGCAGGGGGAAATACCAGCAGGATCTATGATGATAAAGAAGACTCTGCACATGAAGGTGCGGCAGCAGGCGTATCGCCTAAGTTCATAATCACCGGAACCGAACGCGGTAATGCATATCACAGATGCATGCAACTTTTGTCATGGGACCGCATCCTCGGACCTGTGATCGGAAGCGTTCCTTCAACATATAATGAATACTCGAAAGCTTTATCCGGAAACGAACCTTCGGTAAAAGAATACATTGAAAAGTTCTGGGCGGAGGAACTGACCGCAGGACATATCTCGGAGAAGACCCATGCTGCAGTTGCTCCTTACAAGATTCTCACATTCCTGAAGTCGGAATTGTCATACAGGATGTGGAGAGCGGAAAGCTCAGGACTTCTTAAGAGAGAGCAGCCCTTCGTATACGGAATCCCCGCATCGAGACTTCTTGATCCCGAGCACAGAAATACTGGATCCGAAGCATTAGATAAAGAGATACTTATGATCCAGGGTATCATCGACGGATACTTTATCGAAGATAATAAGATCGTGCTTCTTGATTACAAGACTGATGCCGTTAATTCCATGGATGAACTCTGGAAGAGATATGAGACTCAGATGGACTATTACAAGGAAGCTCTCGAGTCCCTCGAACACCTTCCCGTGACCGAAAGATTCCTGTATTCTTTTAAACTCGGAACCTGTTAAAAGAAGTGCCGTGATAGTATAATAGTTTCCATATGAAGCATGCGGGGCAGAAAGTTAAGAAAAAGAGTCGCCTCCCGGTTTACATCGGGAGGTTCTTTTTGTGGGTTTTTGTCACCCTTCTGATAGGAGTGTTCGGATTATACTCGATGCTCTTTTTGATCAACCGCGGACCCTCGGATCATTTCAGGGACCTCTTTGTGGTTTCGGTCATGGAATCGAGTGCCGGAGGTATCCTTGCGGAGATGTTTTTGAGTGATGAAGAGATCACCAAGATCATGTCTCAAAACAGAGTCGAGGAGAGCACCGAAATTACCGATACTTCACTCATAAATATCCCCGGAAATTCTAATGACATATCGTCAACAAGCGCACAAACCGCGGATTCATCAGCATCTCAGGACTCGGAAGCTGAAGGCTCGGAGTTCGTCTATGACGACCCTGACGGAGACGGAATCGAACTCCATGAGGTTCACGGAACGACCTTTTCCGGCATGATGATGATCGTTTATGACCCATCCAGAGTTGTCGTTTCTGCCATCCCGGAGTTCTCTCACGGATACCACGGCTGGACCCTTGAACAGCATATCGAAAATAACGGAGCCGTTGCCGGAATAAACGGCGGAAAATATGAAGACACCAACGGACTCGGTGCGGGAGCATGGCCCGAGGGCATAGTTATATCCGGCGGTGAAGTCAGATGCGGAAATGACGGTGGAACATATGGTGTCTACGGATTCGATAATAACAATGTCCTTATCGTAGGAAGAATGACTGCGGCAAGAGCTATGGATATGGGCATAAGGGATGCCCTTACTTTCGGTCCCGCTCTCATTGTAAACGGTAATCCCGCAACACTTGCAGGTGCAGGAGGCGGACTTAACCCCAGGACCGCGATCGGACAACGCTCGGACGGAGCGGTTCTCTTACTTGTTATCGAAGGCCGTAAGACCTCGTCCCTCGGAGCTTCGATGGCAGATCTTATTGATGTATTTCTGGAATACGGCGCGGTAAATGCAGCCAATCTCGACGGCGGTATGTCGTCTTCCATGTTTTATAACGGAGAACAGATAGTTGATAACTGTACGGTGCGTGATACGAGACGTATCCCCACCGCTTTTGTAGTGCTTCCTCAGGAGACATCGGATACGTGAGCAGATCGACGGAAGAGCTTAGTGAGAGCGTAATTGCAAAACGCAGGAAGGGCGCAAGGCTTTACAGGATCTTTCTTTTATCCTGGATCCTGTGTCTTCTTGTGGTGCTCACTGCAGCTCTCGGTAAGTTCAACGATTATCTCATAAGATTTGAAGCCGCATACAGGGCCACGCTTCCGGATTATGTTGCGGCTGACCTTCTCACTCTTTTCCGTACGGAGGATACCGGTTCTTTGTATGATCTTGCAACGGAAAGGCCTGAGCACGGCACTTATGAGACAAGGGAAGACGTTGTCATTTATTTAAGAAACTTTCTTCACAACGGGCCGGTTTCACTTGAACCCGTACGTGAAGAGACCACCGACGAGCACAAGGTATTTCTGATAGATTCCGGGGATCTTACTGTTGCCAGAGCCGAGTTTGTCAAAGAGCCCGTGATAGATGAGCTTGAGATACCTAAGTGGAATCTGGTTTCGCTTGTCCTTTATGCTGACGAACCGAGGGGAATCCATATATCCGCCCCCGACAATGTGAGACTTTTGATCAACGGAATCGAATATGTAGAAAACGGAACTCCGGGGGATGAGCCCGTCGCACAGAGATTTATCGGCGACTATGAAGAGCTTCCCAGGATGAATGAATACGACGTGGACGGCTTTTACTATCTGCCCGATGTTGCGGCGATTTCCAATGACGGAACCAATCTGCCGGTTCTCTGCGATATGAACACCCGGACATATTATGTGGACTATCCCAGGGATTCGGCATACAGAGTCGAGGTGGAAGCTCTCGCAAAAGAAGCCGTCAGCGCATATGCGAACTTTATTTCGGGCGATCTTCCCGAAACGGAACTTAAGAAGTATTTCACCGCAAATAACGTATTTCTCTATTACATGGAGCATGCGGAGCTTAAGTGGTTTACCAGGCATCGTGCGTCCGAAATCCACAGTGCGGAGGTCGTGGATTTTATCGCTTATTCAGATGACGTCTGCTACTGCGAGGTCATTGTCGAGCAGTATCTGACCATGGAATGGGGCCCCAGGGAACCCGAAATCATCACCACGGACGGTAAGTTTTATTTTGTAAAACAAAACGGGGAATGGAAGGTCCTGGGTATTGAATTTTAACAGGCTTTGCTATATCGCAATTTGTGCAATTTGAGCGGCAACATTTGGTTATCTTTTTCCGAAAGGAATGTGATAAAATCGTTTTCGTAGGTCCCCATTTTAAGGGGAAGAAAGTGTACAGGAGGTACAATATGATTAATGTTCCCAAAGTTCGTGTAGGAATTGTGGCTGTAAGCCGCGA
>JAEEGL015534189.1_pt1 | contig 11381 bp, 16 predicted proteins | sample 9134231 | NCBI WGS metagenome assembly JAEEGL01 (sample SAMN16246548, study PRJNA631951) | gut metagenome | biome: gut microbiome; feature: rumen; material: fiber-attached | host: Bos | place: Iran: Karaj | collected 2018-10
AATAATTTAATAATAACTATAAATTATCTAAAAATATATTAGAATCTAATAATCCAATATTTTGTTCTATAGTATTACATTTAGTAGCATTAAATAATAATTCAATATTAGGATTATTTTTTAAAGAAGAAAAAATATAATTTTTAAAAATTAAATGATCATCCATATTTAATACCATATATTATTTCTCCTTTTTAATTGTTTCAAAATGTTTTTCTAATTTATCTAAAACCCCATTGCACCAAACACGAATAACTCCTAAATTTGTATTATAAAAACTACCAGTATCAAATTTTCTACTATAAAAACACTATTGAATACCATATAAATATAAATTATGTCTTAACATTTTTTCATAATCTTTATATGATGAATCTATCTAATGATTTTGTAGTAATAAATACATTAAGTTTAATGTATTAGCATATAATAATGAAAACTAATAACATTTATAAGATTCAAACATATTTATAAAATTAGTAATCTATTCTGAAGAATCTTTTAAATAATTAGGATAACAATTTTGATTTATTAACTATAATTCAGCTATTTCTTTATCAATTCCAGTTCTATTTAATATATTTTTTTCAGTTAAATCAAAAATGGCGTTATGACAATAAAGCAATGTACCATCATATCTCATTTTTAAAACAGTTGTATTAATATTACAAGCATAATTAATATTAATAGTATTATTAAATAAACTATCACTACTATAATCAAAATTATAATTATCAATAATTTGCTATGTTATATTATGCTAATTAACGTCTTTAATATATCGAGAGATAAGGAAAAAAGGAGATAAATAATCTACTATATCATGGTTCTCATTTTTATAAAAATTATTAAGACATAAATCTGTATAAGTAGCAAATAATTCTCCTTCTGCTTTTGTCCCATTATACATTGTAGGAGTAAAGGCACTATATGGTTCTAAATAAACTTTTTCATTATGATTTAAATTATTTAATTCTAACATTAAATCTGTTATAGACTACCAATAGCTATTAAAAGTATTATTTTGTACCTAATCCTTTATTGTTTGAAAATTAATAACTCCATGTAAATTAATTCTTACATAAAAATTATTATTAAATTTTATATTATTTAAACTATTAAGTAAAAACTTAATATTATTAATAATAATCTATGGGTTAATTCCCCTCTAAATAAGAGTTTCATTAAAACCATCAAATGAAATCTATAGTTTAAGACATAATTTTCTATTATTATTATAAGAATAATTATTTAAAGTATTAATAAAATTAATAATTTTCTAAATATTACTTACACAATTAGTTGAAAAAAATATGCTTGAAACATTTTGTAACCAATCTAAAATATTAGAAATTTCAAAATCAACTGCTTCTAAAGTTAAAGTAGGCTCCTAACCCCAGAATTCAATTTCTTGAATTTTGCTTATGTCAATATTATAATCTTTACAAAAATTTTTATATAAATTTAAATATTCTCCAGTATAAAAACTATCAATTAATTTTTGTTGATTTAACTAAATATCTTGATGATTAGCTCTTTTGGCTATTTCACAATAAGAACAATTTAAATTACACGCTTCAGAAGTAATAAAATTAATTTGTTTTATATTTTCAAACATTGTTATGAATTACCTTAAATGATTAATAATCTTTAAAAATCTCAGCTGCTAAATTTTTATATCTTTCCAACATTGTAGGATCATTCATCCAATTATTTAAGAAAATAAAAGTACAAACAATTCCATGATCTGCAGGTACTAATTGATCATATTGAGTAATTGGAAAATAAGCACATAAACTATTAATAAATTCTAATCCTAAATTACCCATATCAAAAACAGCAATATCTTCATTATCTGTTAATTCTATATTCATAATATCCTCTTCTATGAGAATCTTTTCCAGACTTTTAAAGAAATTTATATCTTCTATTTTATCTAAAGGCAAATCATTTTCATTTTTAATAGTTAAATTACATAAATGTATATCTTCTTTTTGATAAAAGAATAATCTATATTCCCAATTCATAGAATTTCCAAAATTATAAGTAAGCTAATTATTTTGTCCATAAATTATTGTTATTGTCATATTTATTCCCTCATTTACTTATATCAATGTATTAATTGTTATATTATTATCACTAAAATTAATTCTAAAGACAGATCCAAATTTAGTAGAAATATCATTAGAATATTCTAATATACTATTTTCAAAAGTGCATGATAACAATATATTATCAAAAATTAATTCATCATCTTGATATAACTAATATTGTACATTATTATATGGGGCTGAAAACTAAGACTATGATTGATTAAAAAAATCAATAATATTATTAGTCTATGATACATTAGTATATGGATAATAAACTCGTAACTAATGAATATTTGTATTATTTACAAAAAATTCAATTTGATAAAACCAATTATCACTAAAATTAAAAGATATAGCACTATTTTCTTGCTATGTATTTTTTACAATTAACGTAAACATTTTTTATCTTTCCTTTACATTAAATTAACCATAAGCCTCACCAAATCCACCTGTACCAAAATCTCCACGATCACCGCAATTAGAATTATTACTTTTAGGAGTATGATGACAAATTCCCCACATATTGTCTAAATTGGTTTGAATTCGTTCAATTAAGTCAGGATCAATTAAAGTACCAACAGTAGGATTAGCAACTGCTGTATATGTTGCACTCTTTAAATGAGTTTCAGGACGTAATGAATTAATAATTTTATTATTAATTCTTGTTATATCAGTTACTTCTATTAAATCTCCTCCATCAGCTTTTGATGGAACAGTCACAGTGCCTTGAGCATGCGTTGTTGAAATAGTATTTAATCGTGAATACAACTATTGAATTGCGGCCCAAGTAGCAGTATCTCCAGAACTAAGATCTATCCATGATAATTTTGCCATATTTTATCACCTTTATTATATTAATTTTATATTATTATTTATTTTATTAAGTTCAATATGAAACATTTGTAATATAAATAACTAATATTTCACTTTCACTAAATATTTTAATATATATTCAATATATGCTAATGTAGAAAAAGTTCTTCCTTCTATTTTAAAGTTTGTAATATTTATATCCTTATAAATAGTTAAAATATCATCAATTGAAATCTCATTTCTGGCTTTTAAATCATACGGATATAAAGCAGCTTTTTTCGCATAGCATACGGGTAAATGATAAGTTTTTCCATAATTTAATGAAAATAAACTATTTAATTTATAATGCTCTTTACGTGTAGGGCAATTGGCCCCGCAAACAGGATTAATTAATAATTCTACTTTATCTTTCTAATCATCTGATAAATTTTTTAAAAAATCTATATTATGATTTAAATTATAATCTAAACAAACTTTAAAATAATTACAATTTAATTCGTCTATTGCTTTTTCTTTATTAGATAAACATTTAGTTGTGGAAGAAATATATTTATACTAAGGATAATTTTCTCGTAAATATTCTTCTAATATATTAGAATTTACAACTATTTCATTTAATTCATTTTGACAAATACTAGTTATAATATTACAGTATTTATCTTGTAACTATTCTTTAGTGCTAATTTGATTATTAGTATAAATAAAACGCATTGGAATTTTATTTTCAACATTATAAAAAGACTATATTTCTTTTATCTACTCTATTGGAGTACATTTATAACTAGTAAAAATTCTTCCACCATCCCAAATGCAAAACTAAAAATTACCATAAAAAGCAGTAACTTTAATATCTTCATAAAAACATTCTGGATATTTTTTTTGTAACATAATTAAAATACGATTAACATCAAAATGTTCATACAATCCAGGTAAAGCAAAATTAATCATCAGTAAAAAATTCCTTTGTAAATGTAAGTATCTTATCTTCAGACAATAAATTATGAATTAAATATTGTTTAAACTATTTTAATTTATTGCAAGGAGGAGTATCTACTTTAAAATGAGTATATCCAATTGCTTGAAATTTATCAATTTCTTGCTAAATTTCATTACTATTATTATACGAATTAATTTTTAAACAATCAGAATATACAGATGTTTCAAAATAAGTATTTTGATAACTATGTTCTTGATTAATACAAGATTGAAAATTATTACAAGATGATAGACATTTATTACAAATTTTAAGTTCAATTTTATTTTTCTATTTTATATTATTTAAAATAGAAAAATCTAAATAACTTGGTAATTCAATTAATTGTAAATCTTTATTTTCTACTAATTTATTTAATAATGTTATATCAATAAATGGATTTGAATAAATAAAATAATAATTAGGGTATTTCTATTTAATAAAATCTAAAACTGATAAATTATTTATTTCAATAAAATTACCTTTATCATGCCCATAAGATAAAATTAGATTAAAATAATTATTCTATAAATCTAAATTATCAATGAATAAATTAGTACAACTTAATCTAAATGGTATTTGTATTGAATTAAAAAAATTATAAATGTTAGATTCTAATAAAAAATTATTATTACGACTATTTAAATTAACTTCTCCATTTAAAGTAAAAAAAGGAAAAGCTCCATAACAAGAATTTATATTTAATTCTTTAATTTTAAATAAATATTCTGATGAAGTATATAATGTAAATTTATTATTAAATGTTAAATCATCTTGTAAAATAGGTAAACATAAATATATCATTATAATTATAAAACCTTTATAAAATATTAATTTTTGTTATTATTATCTAATACTATAACCAAATTCTTGTGAACCAAATATTTGTTGATAATATTTTTCTCTTTCATTAAGCTATGAAGGTAAACACTCTTCAATAATTTCAAAAGTAAAATTTTCAGCTCCAAATTCTAACATTGCAGGATATAATTTATTTTGAGTTGGTGGATCAGCTCCCACTCCTCTTTTAATATGTTGTTTCCAACGTTCAGCAATATTATTACTTTGTCCAACATAAGTCATTCCATTTATAAGATTAGTAATTTTATAAATGCCTATATGAGTTCCTGTACCTACTACACGGCCAATTAAATCTGTATATGGTTTTTCATAATATACTTTCCAAATAACTTTATTTAATGGTTCTTTTTTTCTTAAATATGGTTCAATAGAACGAATTTTTTTAATTTCTTCTATATCTAAATCAGATAACTATAATCTATAATAATCTTTTTCTTCACGAGATAATTCAGCTTTTTTATTTGATTCAGTAATAGCTTGCGCTTTTGCGGCAGCTTCATTAAGTTGAGCAATAAGAGTATTCATAATCTAAGTAGTTTCTTCTGATTTTTGTTGATAATTCTACATTAGTTCTTTCATCATTTCTTCATATTGCTCTTGTGCCTATTCACTTAAATATTTACACTGATTAATCTCTAAATCTGCTCGTTGAGTAAAATCTTCTACCATTAAATCATAAATTTTTTCTTCTAATGATTTAACAGTTTCAGAGTTCTATTGATCTAATGTTTCAATAGTTTTTTTCTTTTCTTCAATTTGACTTTCTAAACCAGCAATATTCTCTTTTAATTTCATTTCAGCTTGCATCAAAGATAAATTCTAAGCTGTTTTTTTATCATTCCATTTCTAATAATCATCTTTTAATATTTGCGTTTGCCGCATCTATTCTTTTTCAAAATTATTAGAAAGTTCACTATATTCTAATTCAGCTTCTTTAATAGCAAGTTGTATTTCCTACTCTTTTCTTTCTATTTCTTGGTTTATCTTTCTAACTTTTGTAGTTTTTATTAATAAACTTATCAAGAAACCAAGACAAAGACAAGTTATCCCTACAATAATTGTTAAAGACATATCTAAAAAAATAAAGGGGTAAATTAATACCCCTTATTTATCTCTATTCTATTTCTAGAATTATTCCTCTTCTGCATCAGGATCAAAAGCCATACCAGCGTCAGTAAGACGAAGGAACTTTACCTGCTTATGAGAACCATCATCAAGCTCAACTTCAGCAGGAACACGAACACCGAGACCCTTGCGCTGAAGAGCACTTGTAAAAATACCATCTACCTGGCGCTTCTCAAGGCCGAGAGCATCAGCAACATCAGCAGCAGTTACATCTGCGCCATTAATTTGCTTAAGATAATTAAGAACATTTCTACTATTTTCTTTCATAGCCATAATATTATAATCTCCTTTAAAATACATTTAATTAATTTTTTTTATTGTGTAAATATTATACGAAAAAATTTTTTATTTTTCAAGCATTTTCGCTAATAGCTCTTGGACCATTTCATCTATCATATCCAAGTCTTCAAAACTATGAATCCCACTCGAAATCTTCATAATTTCATCGCGCGCCTAATCTTTTTCATAACTATCATTACTTGTCTATAATATACATTCGCACGAAGCGATTTTCTTTGCGAGATTTTTTAGTTCTTTTTTCTTCATAAAGTTTTTTTCTTCCTTATTTACAAATATATTATATAATTTTTTTTTCTGAAAGTCAAAGCATTTCCGTTAATTGGCTTTCTGTAATAATAGGGATGTTAAGCTATTTTGCTTTTTGATTTTTAGAAGAGGTAGAATTAATATCATTATTTACTAAATAATTAGTTTTTTTACTAACACTATCTACAACTTTTCCACCAGCAGCTTCTATCTTTTCTTTTGCTTCATCTCTATTTTTAAAAGTTACTAATTTTCCTGTTATACAAAATACTAATCCATTTAAATTATTATTTTCATTTTGCTGATTGTATAAAGAATTCTTTAAATGTAAAATTTCAAAAGCTATTTTATCTGCTTCTTCATAATTAAATGAATGAAGAGATTTATCCATTTCATAACCAAAATTATCCCATTGTGTAAAGTCATATCCACCATCAATATCTTCACGAATATTAAACCAATCTGACTCATGTTTACACATCTCTTTTGCATATGTACTACCAATTAAAGGGATACTTAAAGCAGAAATGAATTTCCATAATTCACAATCTTTAGCATCTTCAATCGCAAAAAGAATATTATCTACTGACTTAGTGCCAAATCCTTCTTTTTTATACCATTCATCTTTATGTTGATATAATTTAAAAATATCTGATAAACAAGTCAACCATTCCCAATTAATTAATTTTTGAAGAGTGGCCTTTGAAAGTCCTTTTATATCAAGACCTTTTTTCCCTACAAAATGATCAAGTCTATTAATAAATTTACCTTCACAGTTTGAATTACTACAATAAAGGAAATCATCTTTAATATAGGTTGGTTCACCACATACTGGGCATACATCAGGAATCCGCAAATCATCAATATAATTTTCTTTTTCCGCTTTAACAATTTGTGGGATAATTTGATTTTGTTTACACACCCAAACTTTTTGACCTTTATATGGATAAGTTCCTAATAATTGTCTCATAATATTTAGGTTATGAAGAGAAGCACGAGTAATTACACTTTCTCCATCATCTACTGGATCAAAAATAGCAACAGGTGTAATTTGCCCAGTTTTTCCCATTGACCATTCAATATCTCGAAGATATGTAGGATATTCTTCATCATAAAATTTAAATGCTAAACCACCACGAAAATGATGACCTGTATATCCAAGAGATTGGTAATATTCACAATTATCATATTTAAAAACAATACCATCAATAGGATATGAAAACTCTTTTGCCATTTCTTGAATCAAATAAATTGCATGATGAATATGATCTATATCTATCATATCATTTAAAAGTGAAAGGTAAGGAACAAAAATAAATCCATATTTATTTAAAGTATATAATTTTTCATTTAATGTTTCATAAGACTCTAACCCTTTAATACAATCCCAAGCTACAAAAGTTAATTTGCGCTTTTCACATACTCTTGCATCAAGTAAACGGATAGATCCTGAAGCAAAATTGCGAGGATTCGCATATTCTTCAGAGAACTCTTTGAAATCATCATAGGTGCAGATAACTTCGCCATCAATAATTACCTCATTTTTAATTGGAATTTCTAATGGGACTCCCTTACAAAAAACTATATTATGAGTGATATTTTCTCCTATTAACCCATTACCACGGGTTTCAGCAGAAATAAGTTTTCCATTTAAATATCTAATAGAACAAGTTAGTCCATCCATTTTTGCCATAGCAATGGCATCATGGCCAGATAAAAATTTTACGACTTCTTCTTCACTCTTTGTTTTGTCAAGTGATAACATTGGATGATTATGCTCTACTTTTTGAAGAGAATTAACTATTTGATAATTTACATTTGCTGTTGGAGAATTTGATAAAATTACTCCAAATTCTTTTTCTAATTCTTGTAATTGAAAATACATATCATCCCATTCTTTATCGCTAATAGCAGGATGACCTTCATCATATAATTTTGTATAATAGTTTAATTTGTCAATGAGTTCTCTCATTGTATCAAAATTATGAATCATTTAACTTCCTTATTTCTTCTATTAAAAATAATATACTATATTTTTTTCTTTTTATCAAATCCAAATAATTGGTATATTTTTTATTATATCTTTATGTTTTGTTTTAGCAGCAGAAACTGCCTATTTAGATACATTTAAATAATTTGCTATATCCTAAATTCTTGGAAATGGAATTTCATCAATTAAAGCAATAATTGGCACTTCTATTTCTTCTGGAATTTCTTCATCAAGTTCATATGCTCGAATAAAAATATTTTTATAACTTTTTCCACTTTTAACAGCTTCTGCTAACTAACTATGTTTTAAAGTATCATTTTCTAATGCTTTAATAGTTTTACTAGTAGTCTATAAATGACCATAAACGTCATAAACGGCATACTATTTTTTACTTCGTTCTGCTGGTGGTAATTCTCCACGTAAACGTAAAGTTTTTATACTAAATAAATATTTTTCTTTTATCCAATAATATTCAGGTGGGTCTCGCTATTTTTTAACATAATTATTAAAAACTTCATCATTCTATTTATAAATTTTTTCTCTAACCATTATTGGATACTCATTTGAAGGTTTTGGATATTCTTTTGGCTTAATAGCTGGGGTTAATTTTTTATCTAATCTCATTATATAAATAAACTGTTTAGTCCAAGTCTATCTTAAATCTTCATACATAGTCATTAAATCAGGTAGAAATGTTAAATTAGGATTATGCTATGTATGTCGATACCATAAACTAATCTAATGACGCTCTTCTCCATCAACCAACCAAAAACCAGGAGAGATAAAGTAACCTAAATATTCCCAATTTGTTGCTTGATAAATATAACCATAATTACCTTCTTTTCGGCCACTATATGAAACTAATAGTTTAATTTCTGGTAAATTTTGTTTAATCCATTTGATCCCTAATGAGATAGCTTGACTTTCACAATTTTTACCTTCACTATCTGCCATACAAAATCTATTTAATTCTAAATATGCTGATTTATCAATTTTTTCTTTAACATATCTATCTAATCTAATATCATCAGCATATGAAGTGCCCCACTATAGAACTCCTACTAATAACTAATCAGTTTTTCTAAATATTCCTAAATTATATTTAGCTTTTTTAAATCCTGTGCCAGAATAATGATATGCCTCTGTAAATCTATTTGCTTTACTAGAATGTATCTAATCTATAAAATATATCTTATTTTCTAACATTATTTTTCAATATACTAAATAGAAGGAATGATAAGTTTTTTAAGTGGAATTATTTTTGCATATATTCTTATAATTCCTTCTAAAGTCTCACATATCGGAGCATAATCTCCTGATTTCGCATCTATATCATTAAATGTAACAAATGCCATACCAGTTTCATGTATTTGATCTAATTTAATATCAAACTAATATGGATAATCTATTATTCTATTCGATACTATCCAATCACTTATATTACATTCAATATTTTCAAAAAATCGTGATGTATTACCCCATTCAATCATACTTTACTCACACTCAAAATATTATTATTTTTTAACATTATATTACCTAATGCTGTTCGACCAGTATCAGGAATTTCTTTTGCTAAAAGACAAATAGAAGTTTTATCTCCAATTAAAAGAACGGTATCTTCATTGTTGATTAGTTGTGCTGCTGTAGCATGACCGCTAATAGTATTATCTTTATATCCAATAACACCTTTTCCACTCCTCTTTTGAAGAGGAATATCAGTTAAAGCAATTTTCTTTCCATATCCACGAGATGAAAAGATACCAAGACTATCTTCAGTATGTCTAATAGGAAGCCCTGCAATAACTTCATCATCATCTGCTAAATTAATACCTTTAACGCCTGCTGTTAATCTACCAGTAGTACTAATTTCTGTTGAATTAAATTTAATTACATATCCTTTTTTACTTACTAAAATTAAAGGTTCATCTTTTACAAGTGATACTGCTGCGAGCGCATCTCCTTCTTTGATGTTAATAGCTCCAATACCTTTGGATTTTTTTGTTCCAACATATTCAGAAAGAGCCGTTTTCTTAACCAAACCTTTTTTAGTAATGAATAATACATACTTTGCATCAGTATCTCTATATATAGAATAAATAGTTTGAACATTTTCATCAGCCTCCATTTCAATTAATGCCCGCACTGGAGTTCCTTTGGAGGTATTTGTTCCTTCTGGAATGTTATCCACAACCAGTCTATACATTTTACCTTTATTAGTAAATATCATTAAACTATCTATTGTATTAGTTCTAATTACACAAGAAGTAATATCATCTTGAGTTTTTACTCCTTTACCGCCTTTACGCTGTGTTCTAAATGATGTTGATGGAATACGTTTTAAGCTTCCACCTTCTGTCATTACAACAACACATTTTTCGGGAGGAATTAAAGATACTTCTTTTTCTTCTTTTGTTTTAGGTTCTTCAATTTGAGTAAGCTCTGTCTTACGAGCATCCCCATATTTACTAACAAGTACTCCAAGACGACGACGAATTTCATCATCGGGATTAAGAAGAAGAGTATTAAGTCTGCTAATTTCTTCTGCTAATTCAGCTTTTTCATTTTCAATTTCAATACGTTCCAATCCTGCTAATTTACCAAGTCGCATATCAACAATTGCCTTGGCTTGTTCTTCATTAAATCCATATTTTTGCTGTAAACCAATTCTGGCTTTTGCTGAACTTTCTGATGCTTTAATTAAAGCAATTACATTATCAATATCTTCAAGAGCTTTAAGTAAACCTTCAACAATATTTAATCTATCTTTTGCTTTTTTAATATCAAAATTAATTTCTCTAATTAAGCAATCTCTATTGTGTTCAACATAAATTTTACAACAATCTTTAAGATTTAATTCAATAGGTGTTTTATCAATTAAAGCTACTTGATTATAAGAGAAAGAAGTTTGAAGGTCTGTGCTTTTAAAAAGTTGCATAATAATTTTTACAATATTAGCATCTTTTGCACATTCAAGAACTAA
>JAEEGL015732727.1_pt1 | contig 11381 bp, 11 predicted proteins | sample 9134231 | NCBI WGS metagenome assembly JAEEGL01 (sample SAMN16246548, study PRJNA631951) | gut metagenome | biome: gut microbiome; feature: rumen; material: fiber-attached | host: Bos | place: Iran: Karaj | collected 2018-10
AACTAGCTGCTATGCAAATTAAAACTATTATGCTGTTCATATATATCCTCTTTTCCTTACATATTTAATTATACAAAAATTTTGTCAATTTTTAAAGCATTATTTGTATATTTTATAAATAAAAAAGAGCAAATTTTAATTGCTCTTATGGTAATATTTTTTTAACTATTGGTATTTTTCTTGTACACCAGGTTATTAATATGCAAATAGGTATAATTATAAATGGTGCCCCCAGTCTATATATAATACTTTTGGCATTTATTTCAAACAAACTACGCATTGTGTCTAAAATATACCAATGAATTAGATATATTGCGAATGTGTAATTTGAAATTTTACTGATAATTTTATTAATTTTTACCTTTTTGAATATTTGTTTTGCAAAAACAAATATGCTTGTAGAATATAATATACATGGCACATTTGTATATCCTTTATATGTCTGAATAATAGAGTTTGCATTTATCGACAAAACATATGTTCCGATAATATGAGCAAACAATCCTAATATACCTAGTACATATATAATAATTCTAATTTTTTTCTCAACCTCATTATTATCAATTAAATATCCTACCAGAATATATATTAAATAATTACTACAAACCATTACATAGATTGAGGAATTTATATTAATATTAAATATTTTAAAAATGAATGGTAATAAACTATTTAATATGAAACCAAGAATAACTAAATATAAAAAAACTTTTGGTTTCTTTTTTTTATCAACTGAAGCAAATAAAGGTATACATAAATAAATGCATATGAGTGTAGGAAAGAACCAATATATTGAAATTGCAGATCCATTCAACAGTGCATTAAAAACATATATAATATCAACATTTAATATTGATGTATGATTCTTTAAGCAAAGATAGATTATTCCAAATAAAGACCAAAAAAACAAATGGAATTATGACCTTTTTTAATCTCTTTATGAAATACTCCTTTGTTGAATATTTTTCTTGATAATTGATAAGATTCGCACCAGTAATCATAAAAAAAACTGGAACCGCAAAATAAAAAATAGATTCAATTATATTCGCAGTCAACCAATACCTTTCTTTACTAAAAGCCCAAAAGCAACCATTAGTATGCAAAAATACAACTGCTATAGCAGATATTACACTTAGAAAAGTAATATATTCTTTCTTATTCATAACCATACTCCTAACAAATAAAATAATATTTATACTAATTTTTTTATATTTTTATTTTGTTTTTTTTAATATACGTATTGTCTCCTCAATTCTAGAGTTAAAATTCTTCTTTACACTATAACCTAATTCATTGATTTTTGAACTATCCATTATAGCCTTAGTAGCTGTTGAATAACCTGCTTTTTCCGCATCAGTTGGAATATCAAAAACAACCTGTTTATCAGAAGATTCAGCACATACTTTTGCAAAATCCCTTAAAGTAATATCAAATTTTTCGTCGCATATATTATACGCTTCACCGCATTTACCTTTGGTTAAGCATATTAATAGACCTATTACGGCATCGAAAACATAACTATACGAAAAATATTGTAACCCTTCACTTTTTAGAACAATATCTTCTCCGTTAACTCCATTTTTTATAAATTGGGAAGAAGCTTTAGTATCATTCATAAGCATAGTTGGCCCAAACACTCTAGAAATTCTAGCTATTACAGCATCTATTCCCTTTTGTTTTATATATGCTTGGCAAAGTGATTCGCCCGTTCTCTTACTTTCTGGATATCCCGCGCGTAATGTATTACAGTCAATATACCCTAGATACTTTTCATCAAATTTTTCTGTATCATTTCTATTTTCACCATATACTTCAACTGAAGAAGCAAATAAGAATCTTTTGGTTTGCATTTTAGTTGCTAATTCTAGTAAGTTATATGTGCCCATAACATTCGCAGTAATTGTTTCAATGGGAAAATTCGAATACAAAAGTGGGTGTGTTGATGAAGCTGCATGCAAAATATAATCTATTCTATCGCAATCAACATTTACACTTCTTGTAATATCATTTTCAACAAAAGTGAAGTTCTTATCACCAAAATACTCCCCTAATCTACTTTTTGCTTTTTCTGTATTTCTTCCAAGCGCAATAATAGTACAATTTAAACCATCACTATGATTTTTATGCATAATAATATCTATTAAACATTTGCCAATCATACCTGTTGATCCAGAAATTAAAAATGTCTTGTTTTTAAGCAAATTCCAATCTATATTATATTTAGAATAAGTTTCAATCTCATCTAAATATTCATGAATATCAGTTAATTTTGACATTATTTCACATCCTTTGTTGTATAAATATTATTTCTTTTTAGTCCCATATTCTTTTATTATATAGTCATAGAAACTATTGCCATGTTTCTTTGAAAAATCTGCCTTTTGAGTTAGCTTATGTATACTAGACATATTGCAGATTTCATTCCATCTTTCTTTTGAATATTCATCCGTAATTTCAAATTGCAAAATATGAGGTGGTACATTGGAAAATCTATGTACTTCTTGCCATTCTTTTTCATATTTTTCTGTAGCCAATGTAAAAAATATATGAAAAAAGTAATAATTTATTAATATGTCATTCTTTTTCCAATATTCAAAAACTAAATCTCTAGTTAATGACACAATCGGATTATTTGATTCTGATGTAATAAACCAATTAGATAATACAATTGCCTTATCATCTTTTAGAAAATTGCTAAATGCAAATAATGGTTTATCATAAAATTCTTTTGAAAAACCAGTACATAAAACCGAAGAATCTATCCAAGTCCCACCATGAGTAACTAATAATTGCAATCTTAATATATCTGAAAAGTGTGTTCTAGTTATTATACCTTTCTTATATTTTTCAATTATATAATCCGGCAATTCAACGTAATCAGAATAATTTTCGTCTGTAATTACAATTATCTCATGCTCAGGCAAATTTTTTCTTAATGAATTCAAACATGCCTTACATAATTCAGGAGCCTTTTCTTCACCTTGGAGCCAACACCACCAAATTTTATTTGAAACAATTCCAGGTTTCAGTGTTCTATGTTTTTCAATAACATAACTATATTTATTCTTAAGATACTTATATACCTTCCAATTAAAACTGGCTTCTTTAAGTTGAATATTAAGTCCAGGATTAGCAAAATATCTTATATATATTTTTTTTAATTTACGTCTTGATTTATAATAAAATTCTTTTATAGTCATCTAATTATTCCTCCTTAATTTTGCTTTAATAAATGCCAATATTTCTTGATAGCACTCATTCTTTGTAATTTTTGATAATGCCACAAAGTATACTACACCTGTTAATATCTGAATAATTAATGTTAAATATTTATTCAAATCCAAGAAAGATATTGAATAAACTATTGCAAACATTGATAATGACATCAATAAATTAGGAATAATATCCGATAATTGTTCCTTTAATGAATAATTCAAATATTTTTTGTTTGGTATTGTGTTAATTAAAGAAGCAACAACATCGTATATCAATCCTCCTACTGCCATCGCAAAAGGACTTATCATCATTGTTATAATTACCATAATTATAAACAGAGGTTTCTTAATGAACTCTAATTTTAAAATAACATTACTTTTACCAATACCCTTTAATGCCTGTAAATTAACTGCACCAAGTATTGAAAAACTATATTGTAAGCAAAAAACTTGTACAAAAGGTACGCATGAAATCCATTTTTTTGTCAGCAAAACTAAAACTAGAGGTTTCGCTACGGCAGCCAATCCTAAAAGACAAGCAGATAAAACATAGCAACTCATTCTAAGCATTTTTCTAATTGCACTTTTGACCCTTTCTGGGTCATCTTGTAATTCTGACAAAGTTGGAAAGAAAACCGACTCTACTGTAAGACTCACATTATTGTTTATTAAAGATGGCATTTGATCTGCTTTATTATAAAAAGCTAAGTCTGCTGAGGTATATTTTTTACCAATGATCATTCCTTTTAGTTGGTTAAAAACAGTTCCTATAAAACTAGAAATCATAATTTTCCAGCCAAATGAGAATAAGCTCTTAAACCTCTTGAATGAGAAATAGAATTTTGGTTTCCATTCAAGAATAAAGAATAAAACTATTGTATCAATTGTAGAATTTGTTAGATATTGACCTACCAAAGCCCAAACACCATAACCTTTTATAGCCATATATATGCCTACAATCGCAGATATAATAGTTCCGAATAATGTAGATACGAAAAACTTTTTATATATCATTTTTTTCTGAACATATGCTTGTTGAATAGAATTAATTGATGCAATAGGTATTCTTAAACCCATTACCCTGATCAGTAACGTTAATAATTCCTTGTTATAAATTTTTGCTATAAATGGTGCACAAAAGAATATTATTACATATAAAACAATGGATAAAACAAAACTGGCATGAAACATTGTCGAAAAATCTTTTTCATCATAACGTTTTTTTTGAACTAAAGATGTGCCTAATCCATTTGTTACGAACACATTTGCAATATTAATAAAAATTGTGGTTAAAGCAATAATCCCATACTCTTTTGGAGCTATTAATCTAGCAAGTACAATTGATACAATGAAAGTTATCAATTGTGCTGTAATTCTTTCACCAAATCTCCAAAAAACACCAGAAATTGTTTTTTGTTTTAATGATTGCTTTTCAGGTTCCATCAGTTCACCTCCTATTTTTCTAATTCTTTTAATATTAATTTTACAACTCTTTTTGACGCATTTCCATCATCACACAACCCATATTTCTTAAAAAAGTTGTTTATTTCCTTTTTATAATTTTTTTTTGAGAAATCTTTTATACAAATTTCTAATTCGTCATTATTAGTCACTAACGGAAAAGGTAATTTTCTTATATCAAATAAGAATCCTCTATCGTTAGAATATTTATCAACGTCTACTGCATATAGTATAATTGGCTTCAAAAGATATGCGTACTCAAAAGTAAGTGATGAATAATCAGAAATAAGCATATCACTTGAAATCATCAAATCATTCAATGAAGAATAATTCGAAACATTTATTATATTTTTATTATTTTTATCAAAAACATCATAATCAGCGATGTTCGGATGTAATCTTATAAGTACTTTCCACTTTTGTTTTGTATTTTTTTCTAAATTTTTGATCAAGCGATCATAATCAATATTGTAACAAGATGTAGTCCTATCATCTCTGAAAGTTGGCGCATACAATAAAATTTTTTCATCACTGTTTAGTCCTAATTCTTTATAAACCCTTTTGCGAATTGAAGAAAAATTTTTTTCATCAAATAAACTATCATTTCTTGGTAATCCTGTTTCTAATATTGTACCATTATAATAAAAACAGTCTCTAAAATACTTTGTATACCATCTCGAATTTGATAATAATACGTCAATATTATTAGAATCATTCTTAGCTATTTTTATATATGACTTTGGAAGCAAACCATCAGCATCCTTTTCGATTCTTTTAAAGCCAAATCCACCATGCCAAGTTTGGATATAAAATTGCTCCCTTCTTTTCTTTACGCAAAAAGAATTACGTACATTATTTATCCATATTTTAGATGTAGCTAAACAATATAAAAATTTTATGGAGTCTTTTTTTACGCGAGTTACCCCTTCTGGAAGTTTTGAATCATACACTTTTTCATCTAAAACCCAGTATATATTCAAATTTTTTTTTGTCTTTAATAATTCGTCAATAATGGCTCCTGGAGAATCACCATAGCCTCTACCAAAGAAATTACTTGCTATAATAGCATTTCTTTTAATTGGTAACAACTGGCAAAAATAATAAACAAGTCGACGAAAAATAGACTTTAATTTTGTTACAATTTTATTCATAAAACCTCACACTCTCTTTTTATAAATCCCTTCTATTACTCTTCTAGGCCACACATTAAATTTTGTAAACATAAGAAAGAAATATAACATTTTTTTAATTTTGCTTTTAGATGCTTTTCTCTTAATATTATATTCTTGAAATTTACAATATCTAGAATATACTCTTTCATATTTTTTAGAATCATAGTATTTTTTAAATTCATCGAAAGAAACAGTTTTACAATTTCTATAATTTCTACCAATAAATTCCGCTATCACTCTTTGCTTTATAGCATTTTTTCTTGATATTCCATCTTCAGATAGTCTATATCTCAATAACACCTCTGGAACATTTCCTATCTTAAATCCATTTAAAATGGTTCTGACTAGAAAATCATAGTCTTCACAAGTATAAATATCTACATACCCATTATTTTTTTCAAAAACATTGCGTTTTGCAAGCCAAGTAGGATGATAAACACAATTATAATATTTCAAATTCTTTTTTATTGAATTATATTCTACAGGTAATACTACCTTTGTTTTAATTTTCTTTCCATCAAAAAATTCTAAAAACGAACCACACATGTCATATCCGGTTTTATTCAAGAAATCCATTTGTTTTTGTAGTCTATCAGGCATAGAGATGTCATCTGCATCCATTCTTGCAACATAATCTCCTGTAGCATAAGTCAAAGCCTTGTTTAAACTATTTGTTAACCCGAAATTTTTTTCATTAACATAGAATTTTATCCTATTATCATGATACGAATTAATAAGATCTTCTCTCCACTTTTCTTCAGGGTTATCCAAAATAATAATAAACTCAAAATTTGAATATGTTTGTTTTAATATTGATTCTATCGATGAACGAAGTTGTTCCTCAGGTTCCTTATACACAGACATAATTACCGAAATTTTTTCTGCCATATTAATTCTCCTTTTTATAACATTTGCTGATACTATATATATAACCCATTATAAGCCAAAATAAAAATGTAACACAATTATTAACATAGAATATTTGTGAAATCAATAATGATGAAACCAAAACAGATATTAACATTAATGCTAAAAATATATATAAATATGTACAAGAACTATCTTTTTCTTTTATTAAAAGTTTTTTGATCATTTTAATATTTATTATCGCAAAATAAATAAAAATTATCAATGCAATCACAAATCCAACAATTCCTTGAGAAGCAAGCAAATCGATGTATGTATTATGGAATGCTTCAAATTTTTTCACAGTTATATAGGAATCAGGCATTTTTTCAAGCGAATATTTCAAAATGTTACTGAAACCAATCCCAAAAATTTTTTCGTTTTTAAATATCTCAATGCCGCATTCCCAGATTGATAATCTACCATTTGAATAGTCACTCTCATAATCTGTTCGGCCTAAAAGAAGTTCATCCTCAGTGGTATAATCCATTTCTTCATCTATAACTATATTAGAATTTATATCATCATTTGACTTTTTAATATTTTTTGAATCAACTTTTTTAACACTATTATTTTTTTCTGCATTATTCCCATACGATAAATAATTATACAATTTTAAAGATTGCGTTGGTAAAACAAAAACAAGAATAAAAAATAAAATGCATGATATAGCTATCTTTTTAATATCGAATTTTTTGATAACATTATTGAACAATATAAACAATGCGAATACGACTGCAAATGCAAGTAATCCAGTTCTAGATTGCCCCAAATATAGATACACCAATTGTAAAAAAACGGACACGCATAAAAGAAGTTTTTTTACTTTTGATTTGCATATTATAAACATATATACAGCCATTAAAATCGCACAAATAGAAACTATGGAAGTATAATTTACATCGTAAAAATTCCCATAAAATCTTCCCCATTTAGTCAACCCCATTGGATGCAATTTGCCGCCAAAATCAGTAACTGTAGCTTGAATATGGTTAATAAGTAAATACAAATTATGAATATTAAATACTGATAAAATTAAAATTAAAAGGTCAAATGCAGTATACGATTCTTTCTTTAAGTCATTTATGCTTTTAATATAACTTGTATTAAAAATAAAAAACATATGTAAAGCGGTCCAAATAAAGACCTTTGTCGATCCAGTAATATCATATTTTTTCATTAATAAAAACGAAATTATATAACTTACTAAAAATGCAAAAAATAATAAATATATTTTAATATCCTTTGATTTTGTTCTGAAATATTCAAACTTTTTTGAAATAAAAATAATTGGTAGTAAAAGTCCACACAATACCATTAAATAATTAAATCCGTTATAGAACACAGTCAGATTCAATATATAATGAACCACCAATAATAATTTGAACAATAATGACGGAATATTATATTTTCCACTAAAATTGTTCATTATTTTATTAAACTGTGCTTTATTTTTATCTAATTTATAATTTTCAGCATTTTTATTTAATTTTGTTTTCTTAGAAGATATGTTTTTTGCCCAAATACGAGGGTCATTAATTGGTAGCATAATACTATCGTCAGATATCAAACTCATCTTAGATACTTTATCCGAAATAATACATTTTACCTGACTAAATTGTGCTTCAAGAGCAACTATTGGTAAGCCTTCAAATCGTGAAGGTAGTAAAAAACAATCAAATGATTGGATCATTTCATTAACATTATCTATGGCACCTGTAAAAATTATTTTGTCATAGATTCCTAATTTCTTCGAATAATCCAAAATTTTATTATAATCTGGTCCATCGCCAACACAGATTAATACTGATTCTGGGTTTTTTTTCAAATATTCATTAAAAATATCTAATAAAAATTTGTGATTCTTTTGGTATGAAAATCTACCTATATGTCCAACAACAAATTTGTCATCTATCTTATATTTTTCTCTAATTTTTCTTCTGATATTCATATTAGGTTTGAATTTTTCGTAATCTATCGAATTATATATAATTTCATAATCATAATTATCATATACATTTCTTGAGAATAACCATTTTGCAGCTTTATCTGAACAAGCTAAATTTAAATCCGAGCATATACTAATTATTGGTTTAAATAAATAATTAATAATCCTACATATTAAATTAATAATAATATTGTTCTTTTCAATACTGGAAGAATGAGAATGAACAATAACTTTCTTGATTCCAAATAATTTAGCTGCTATTATACCCACGCAGTTAAAGCTTTCGGATATATTAAAATACGCAGCATCATATTTATTAGATTTAATAATTTTTTTCATTTCAATAATTTGTCTAATAAAATGTCTGTTTCTTGATACCTTATATAAATTATATCCTCTCTTATTTAGTTCTTTTTTGGCAAAGTCAGAATCACCTCTGGTCAAAAAATCAAATGCGATATCATCATTTTTAACGCTATCAATATAATTTATAATGTACTTATCAATCCCACTTGTACTGCAATCACTTACATATCCAACTAATACCTTTTTCATATTATTCCTACTTTCTTATTTGTGATTGTCTTATTTTACATATTAATGCTGTTAAGAAATATAGTTTAGATTTAATAGTAAATAATGTAACTTTTCTTGATAAAGATAAGTTATCATAATTACTATTCTTAATAGCATTCTTATATATCTCCATTCTGCATACTTCTTTTAAAGATGCATATTTATTATCATTCTTTGGGTTATAACAATAATTAACGCATATAAGCATTAAATGATAAACTATATAATTAGATAAATTTAATTTTACTAATTCATCATTTTTATAATTGCTATTAATATACTTAGTCATTGTTTCCATTGAGTCAGTATATTTGTTTACATAATTATCATCATATCTTCTTACTACAGAATCTAGATTAACTCTATAGTTATATAAAGGTTTATTAAAAATAACTACTTTATCTAAGTTCTTTGTTAATTCTATATTAAATAAAGCATCCTCTCCTACTACTAGAGATTCATTAAATCTAATTCCTTTTAAAACATCTTTTCGAATTAATTTCATATGAACAAAACCATAACTTGTTTGAACATTTAAAAGTGAAATTAAATATTCTTTTCTATCAAGTGTTTTTTCTGTCCCATCCGCATTAATAGATTCTTTATTATTTTGATAAATCTTATAATAACCACAGCATACGTATTTCGAATTAGTTTCAATTGCTTTATTAAGCATATCTTCTACATATGTTTTTTCAATATAATCATCTGCATCAACAAATGTAATCCATTCTCCTCTAGACTTATCTATTCCAATATTTCTTGCAGATGATACTCCACCATTCTCTTTATGTATTACTTTGATTCTTTTATCTTTTTTAGCCCATTCATCACACATTTTTGGTGAGTTATCTGGGGATCCATCATCTACTAAAATAATTTCTAAATTTTCATATGTTTGATTAACTATAGATTCAATACATCTATCTAAATACTTTTCTACATTATATATTGGAACAATAACACTTATTAATGGCTTCTTTTCCATATTATTTAACCTTCGCTTTCTTTCTATTTCTATCATATGCAGTCCATGCTGTTTTAAATGTTTCATAACTTACTGATAATAATTCTAAGGATGCTCTATCTCTTTTAGGTAGTCTTTTATCTTTTAATACTTCTCCAGCATGTTCTTTTATATATGTTAATATTTCTTTTCTACATTTTTTATTATCATTTTTAGATCTTGCTAATACTGATAATGTGCTTAAATAACCATGCATTCTTCTTCTAGCACATCCTTGTTTTAAGTCAGGATATTTCTTTTCAATGTAATCACACATTTCATTAGTAGATTGTATTAAACCCATTCTTGATTCATCAAAATCACTAGTTGTTATAGAGTTTTCTCTAATAACATAGTGATATATTACTAATGAATTTAATACTATTAATTTAGCTCTATCCATTACTTTATATGTAGTAGCAGTATCTTCATATAATCTTCCTTCCGGGAATCTTATACCATCGAATAATTCTTTTTTAAATAATTTGCCCCATGCAGATACATCAAAATCTTCATGATACATTAACATATCAAAGCAATCATGTGGTGTATATTTATATAAATTACCTGATGCAGTACTAAATGACATATTAGGATAAGTAACCTTTTGTTTACCCATTGATATATCTGCACCATATGCGTGTAAATTATAATATAAGAAATCAATATAATTCTTTTCAACATAATCATCACTATCTACAAATGATATATATTCCCCCGTTACATTATCTAATCCTGTATTTCTAGCTTTAGATACTCCTCCATTTTCTTGATGTATAACTTTTATTCTATTATCTTTACTAGCCCACTCATCACATATCATTAGCGAATTATCTGTTGAACCATCATCTACTAATATTATTTCTAAATTTTTATATGTTTGATTCACTATTGAACCAACACATTTATCTAGACATTCTTCAGTATTATAAATTGGAATAATTACAGATACTAATGGTTCATTATTAACAACTTTTTCCATATTTCTTACCTGTAAATTTAGCTATTAAAAAACCAAACCCTTTCTTAATCCAATTTATATGTTCAATTTCTACAAATGGAATTTCTTTAAACTTAATATTATTTGTATATAAATA
>JAEEGL010499662.1_pt1 | contig 11380 bp, 11 predicted proteins | sample 9134231 | NCBI WGS metagenome assembly JAEEGL01 (sample SAMN16246548, study PRJNA631951) | gut metagenome | biome: gut microbiome; feature: rumen; material: fiber-attached | host: Bos | place: Iran: Karaj | collected 2018-10
AGGCAAAGCTTTCCGTCGCGGCGCAGATAATGTGCACATTGTGGAAACTCATCGGCAGTATCAGGTAACAGAGAGCGCAATTTCATCCATTCGCGTTCCTGCACTGTTAGTGTGTTTCCCATACGGTAGTCAAATATCTCTCCGTAACGCTCAAGCGCTGCCATGGAACGTTCACTGATATGCCTGATTGCTTCTTCATTATTTATGATGTCAAAAGGCAGATCTGCATAATTACGCTTCAAGGAAACAACTGCACCCAGGATCGGATTACTCACCCTCTGTTCCCTCCTCTTCCTTTAGTGCGCGTATTGCATCGCGAAGCTGTGCAGCGCGCTCATAGTTTTCTTCATGAACAGCAGAAAACATTTCTTCGCGCAGTCTGTCTATCTGAGTCTTTGCTTCACTCACAGGCTTTTCCGTCTGATTCTGAATCTCCTCATGCAAGAATTTTCCGTTCAGTTGTTCCATCAAGGGCTGAATAAGCGGAGAAAACGCTGAATAGCATTCCGGGCATCCCACATGTCCATTCCTGATCAATTTATCCGATGTCCATCCGCAGTTTCTGCAGCTGATTGTCTCTTTAGGTTTTTCCATTGTTCCAAGCATTGCCATCTGTGCAGCGTAAGCATCGCCTCTCTGCAATTTGCGCATGCATACAGGACAGACGCGCCTGGTTACAGAGTGCCCATTAGCAATCATTGTCAGCATAGCAACTGCATTACGTTTTTCACATACGTCACATTTCATATTATTTCTCCGTAAATAATCAAGAAGATCTGCGCTGCATCACGGAAAGAAGCATACATCGCAGAACGCGCGCTCTCAATACGTCTTTCATGCTTTCGGGCACAGGTGCGGAAAAAGCTGTCTGAGAAGTCGCAGCTATCATCAGATAAGCATCGTCCGCTGTAATTGTTCCATGCTCAGCAAGCTGCTTGCAGACGATCTGGGCATCATTTGCTGAGATCGAATCTCCGATTCTCTCATTCAGAAGGTATTTCAGCTGATCTCCGTTTTCTCTTACAATCCTTACGATCCGGATATATCCTCCGCCACCGCGTTGTGAACTTATAACATACCCGTGATCTGGCGTAAAACGCGTAGACAGGACATAATTGATCTGCGAAGGAGCACAGTGGAAATATTCTGCAAGTTCATTACGTTTCAGGTCTATTTCTTCCTGTTGATCCTCAACCATCATGTCCTTAATAAACCGTTCTATGGCATCACTCAGCCGCATACATTAATCACCTCGCACGTTATCAAAGTCTGACTTACTTTGACTTTTAAATAATAACATATTATTCAGAATTGTGCAACTTTATTTTTGTGAATATTATTGACAGTATCATCTTATTATGGTTTAATTAATCTCAGCCGAAAAGTTTAGTTATTCTAAACCGGCTACATTATCCGAAGTTTAGTTTTTTTAAACCAAAGGAGGCGCTGTATTTGAATATTGGAGAACGGCTTCGCCGTCTTCGCCTGCAGCGCAGTCTGACCCAGGAAGAGCTGGCTGACCGCTGCGAACTGACTAAGGGTTTCATTTCTCAGGTGGAACGTGATCTAGCATCCCCCTCCATCGCCTCTCTGACTGATATTCTTGAATGCCTCGGAAGTGATTTAAAATCATTTTTCTCCGAAGTTGAAACAGACGAAAAGACTGTTTTCAGCAGTGAAGACATGTTTGAGAAGACCGATGATGAAACGCTTAAGGGAAGCATTCTGTGGTTGGTTCCAAGTGCTCAGAAGAACAGTATGGAACCTATTCTTATGCAGATCGGGCCCGGCGGTTCTTCCCAGGAATTTCCGCCTCATGAAGGTGAGGAATTCGGTTACGTTCTTTCCGGGTCTGTAACTCTGATTATCGGAGAAACAAGACAAAAAGTCAAAACCGGTGACAGTTTCTGTCTTCATCCTTCCGCTCCCCATCACATTGAAAACCGCGGCAAGCGTCCCGTCAAGCTTCTTTGGGTCTCTACACCGCCAAGTTTCTGATAATAATATGAATTAGGAGGTTCGTCGGTCATGAGCGAACAGCCCCGTATGATACATCTGGAGAATATTTCCAAGGAATACGACGGTGTAACCGTCCTCAGCGATATCAATCTTTATATTCTTAAAAAGGAATTTGTAACTCTGCTGGGGCCGTCCGGATGCGGAAAAACAACTACGCTCCGAATAATTGGCGGATTTGAATACCCGACGACCGGCCGTGTGATCTATGAAGGCAAAGACATCACTGATCTTCCGCCGTACAAACGCCGCGTCAATACCGTTTTCCAGAAATACGCGCTTTTCCCTCATTTAAATGTACACGACAATATCGCGTTCGGTCTCAAGCTGAAAAAGATGCCACGCGCGGAGATCAACCGCCGTGTTGATAAAATGCTTGATCTGGTCAACATGAACGGGTATGGAAAACGCAGTGTCGATTCGCTTTCCGGCGGACAGCAGCAACGCATTGCCATCGCGCGTTCCCTAGTCAATGAGCCCGACGTGCTTTTGCTCGATGAGCCGCTGGGTGCACTGGATCTCAAACTTAGAAAAGAAATGCAGCTGGAGCTCAAGTCCATGCAGCAGCAGCTTGGTATTACTTTCCTTTATGTAACACATGACCAGGAAGAAGCTCTGACCATGAGCGATACGATCGTTGTCATGAACGCCGGCCGTATTCTCCAGATTGGCACGCCGAAGAACATTTACGATGAGCCTAAGAACGCGTTTGTTGCCAATTTTATCGGTGAAAGCAACATTATCCGCGGTACGATGATCCACGATGAACTGGTCAGTTTCTGCGGCGCAGATTTCCCCTGTGTCGACAGCGGCTTTGGTGAGAACGCCCCGGTCGACGTGGTCATCCGTCCCGAAGACATCGTGATCGTTGGCGAAGACGTGGGGCAGATTACCGGCATCGTCAAGAGCGTACTTTTCAAAGGCGTTCATTATGAAATGATCATTGAAGCAGGCAACTTCACCTGGAAAGTGCATTCTACCACAATGCAGCCGGTCGGTTCCAAAGTCGGCCTTTCTGTCATTCCTTTCAACATCCACATCATGCAGCCAATGCGGGAGGAAAAGCCGAATGAATAATCTGCATCTTCCTGCATGGGCAAGTTGGGCAATGCTGATTGGTCTTGCCCTGTTCATCGGGTTGATCGTCCTTTCCGTGCGCAGGAATCACGGAATAAAGCGTTCACTGTTCGCTGCGCCTTATTCTCTGTGGATGATCATTTTTACCCTTCTTCCCTGTGTCCTTATCGCATATTATGCGCTCACAGATGCCAACGGCCATTTCACTTTAGATAACTTCCGTTCCTTCTGGGACAGCAACCATCTGATGCGCGAAAACCTCCGCAGTGTTGCCGGTGACGAAGTCGCTGCGACGGTCACCCGTGGTTCCGTGAATGTTGACACGCTTGTCTATTCACTCTGGATGGCATTTCTGTGCACTGCAATTTCGCTTATTCTTGGATATCCCGCAGCTCTATTCATGGCAGACCGTCACATGAAGCTTGGCAGCACGCTTGTCGTCCTGTTTATTATTCCCATGTGGATGAATTTCCTGCTTCGCACCATTGCCTGGATGAGCCTGCTTGAAGACAACGGCTTGATAAATGCTTTCCTGGAATGGATCGGTATAGGACGCGTCCAGTTGATGTACAATCAGCAAGCAGTACTTCTTGGCATGATATACAACTTCCTACCATTCATGGTATTTCCTGTATACACTTCACTCAGCAAACTTGATCCAAAGCTCAGTGAAGCCGCACAGGATCTGGGCTGCAACGAGTTCCGCACACTGCTAAAGGTCACTCTGCCTCTGAGCCTTCCCGGCGTTATCAGCGGAATCACGATGGTCTTTATGCCTTCTGTCACAACATTCTTTATTCCACGTGTCCTGGGTGGCGGCAATACTCGCATGTTTGGTGACCTGATTGAAAGCACATTCCTCAAAGCAGGCGACTGGAACCTGGGCAGTGCCCTCTCTCTGATCATGATGATCCTGATCCTCATTTCTCTTTCCATCTTGCGCAAGGCTGACCCGAACGGAGAAGGGAGTGGGATTGCATGAAAAAGATTCTTAAAAAATCTTATCTCGCGCTTGTTCTTCTATTCCTGTATGCCCCAATTGTCGTACTGATCGTCCAGTCATTCAACAGCGGAAAGAGCCGTGCAAAATGGGAAGGATTCTCCCTGCACTGGTACGTTGATCTTTTCGGAAACGCCTCTATCATGAACGCTCTGTGGGTGACAGTTTCTGTTGCAGTAATCGCCACCATTTGTGCCACAATCCTCGGCACGCTCGCAGCGATTGGTATTTACAGCATGAAGAAGCGCCCTCAGGCTCTGATGATGACAGTTACCAACCTGCCAAATACGATGCCGGATATCGTGACAGGTGTATCGCTCATGCTGCTTTTCATCTTCACTCGAGTAGAACGCGGCTTTGTCACCATGGTCCTTGCCCACATCACATTTGACGTTCCGTACGTAGTGCTATCAGTTCTACCCAAGCTGAAGCAGATGAACAAGCACACGTATGAAGCTGCCCTTGATTTGGGAGCTACACCCACCTATGCGCTGACACATGTCATCATTCCGGAATGCCGTCAGGGAATCGTAACCGGAGCGCTTCTTGCATTTACGCTTTCTCTTGATGACTTCACGATCAGTTATTTCACAACAAACCCGCTTGTGCAGAATCTCTCGACACTGATTTATTCTGCCACCAAGCTTGGTATCAGCCCCGTATATTACGCACTGTCTTCCCTCATGTTCATCGTTCTGCTCGTCCTGCTGCTGGTTGTTAACCGCCGCACGGCCGACAGTAAGGAATAATTCAATATAGTTTCATTGGAGGTAAAAACATGAAAAAGCTCATCTGCACTCTCCTCATTGCTGCCCTGCTGCTGCCTGTCTGTGCGCTGGCTGACGAAGTCGTCAACGTTTTCAACTGGGAAGAATATATCGCCGAAGAAGCCCTTGACATGTTTTATGAGGAGACTGGAATCAAAGTAAACTATATGCGCTTTACCGATAATGAAGAAATGATGATCTCCCTTGAAGCCAACCCCGGTGCCTATGACGTCGTATTCCCTTCCGAATACTGCGTTCAGCGCCTCATGAAGAAGGGGCTGCTTGCCGAGATCAATTATGACAATATCCCGAATGTGCAGTACCTGCGTGCAGATTTCCGCGACTGCGAATACGATCCGGGCAACGCGCACAACGTTCCTTATATGTGGGGCACACTCGGTATTCTTTACAATACCACTCTAGTGGATGAAGCAGATGTTCAGACCTGGGATGTGCTCTGGAATGAAAAATATTCCGGTGAAATCCTGATGATGGATAGCCTGCGTGATGCAATGGGTATCGCCCTGTGCAAGCTGGGTTACAGCATGAATTCCACAAACTATGCTGAACTTCGTGCTGCAACTGATCTCCTCGTATCACAGAAAGCATCAGGCATGGTTAAGGCATACGGTCTGGATGAGTTCAAGGACAAGATGGTAGCAAACGAAGCCGCAATCGCTATTGTTTACAGCGGTGATGCCCAGTATGCAATTGAGCTGAATGAAGACCTTGCCTATACTGTTCCTTCCGAAGGAAGCAATGTATGGATCGACAGCGCTGTCATCCCTGTGACTGCCAAAAACAAGGAAAACGCAGAGAAGTTCATCAACTTCCTTTGCCGTCCTGACATTGCTGCCATTAACGCTGAAGCCATCGGTTACTGCAGTCCGAATGCGGATGCCATCACTATGCTGGATGAAGAATATCAGAACAGTCCCGTGACAAATCCGACAGACGAGATTCTTTCCCGCTGCGAAGTTTATATTGACATGGATGAAGTCTGGCTGAATGTATACAACACGCTGTATGAAGAAGTTCACAGCACCAAGGTACAGAAATAATGCGTTCTTATCTACGATTTATCTTGATTGTAACTCTTTTGTTCGCGCTGGCGGCTCATGCCGCCGGCGCGCTTGGCGTTTCTGAATACAGAACACTTCAGGTCGGCAGCTATGGCGACGACGTTCAGGCGCTGAAAGAACGCTTGTATACGCTTGGATATTTTACCAACAATCAATTCAATAACCGTTATACAGATGACACAGCCAAACGTATAAAAAAGTTCGAGAAGAACTGTTCCCTACCCGAAACAGGCATCGCCTCGCCTGCTCTCCAGGAATTGCTGTATTCTTCGGAAGCAGTGCGCTCCGGAGCATCTGCCGTCCGCACATTGCCAGAAATCGAATCTTCGTCTTACCGTACAATCGGACCTGATTCAAACGGTGATGATGTTCTGGCTCTCAAAGTCCGTCTGAAAGAACTGGGTTTCTTTGATGCCAAAGCTGAAACAGGTGCATATAACTTGACTCTAAGCCGTGCCATTCAGGATTACCAGCGTTCTCTTGGTCTTGAAGATACGGGGATTGCAGATATTACATTACAGCAGCGTTTATTCGATGTCACGGAATCCCTGCCTTCTGAAACACCCGCACCAGCAAATCATCCAAAGGAAACCAGTTCACGTGACAGTTCCTATGCGCCTGTCGCTACGCCAGTACCTTCTAAGACGACTTCCCCTACGACCACGCCTATCGTGCCATCAGCTCTCCCTGATATGCCTCAGCGTACTGTAGAAGGATTCCTTGCAGATCCGAACGCTGCACCATTCACTTATTCAAGTCGTGATCTCGGCCGGTGGTATTATATCAGCAACGATCTTTCTATTGAGATCGTACGCATGTATAACAAGCGTCAGAACATTACATGGTTTGAGGTAGATATTCACTGTACTGCCGATACATTACCGCAGGCATTTCTGGCTCGTGGATCACGAGATGACGGGCACAACTATCTGAAGCCGAAAGAAATTGCTAAACAATACGATGCTATCTTTGCAATCAGTGATGACTTTTATGGTTTCAGATGGTATAACAAGCTTAAGCAGGGGGTCATCATTCGAAACGGTTCAATCAAAGCAAACGAATCTCAGCCCGCAAACAACAAAAAATGGCCATATCTTGAGATTCTCGCCTTGTTTGATGACGGATCTATGCGTACATATGAGAGCGATGAACACACGGCTCAAGAGTATCTTGATATGGGTGTAATCGATACTTTTGCCTTTGGACCCATCCTTGTTCATGATGGAGTCATAGACCAATCTCTATATGACAAATCCGTTCTTCGTTATACGGATGATGAGCCACGGATGGCTTTAGGCTGTGTTGAGCCCTATCATTATATCATTGTAACCGCCAAAGGACGTACAAATGATTCCGAAGGCGTTACAATGCACTGGCTTGCAGAGCGTATGAAAGCACTGGGTTGTAAGTATGCCCTGAATTTGGATGGCGGAAACACAGTTGCCATTTACTTTATGGGTGATGTTCTGAACAAAGTAAAAAGCTCGACTTCATATCGAGACATTTCCAGCATGTTCGGTTTTTCCATATCTGAAAACTAAGATACCACACCAACGTTTCTTTGCTGTTGAGCACTGTCAGAAGGAATGAAAAACGAAAGATCCGAAAAAACTGATTTTTGTTATTGACATTCTATTTTTAAAGTGCTATATTACTATTCGGCGTCAGGAAACAGCATCGCACTGTTTCCAGATGCATCTGGGTGTAGCGCAGTTTGGTAGCGTGCTTGAATGGGGTTCAAGAGGTCGAGAGTTCAAATCTCTCCACCCAGACCAAAAGGACGGGTTTCCGTCCTTTTTTGTTGTTCTCACCCTAAATAGCTTGACAAAACGACTTTTATTCGCTAAAATACTCTTTGGCTGCAAGCGGCAAGCCACTTTGCCGGTGTGATGGAATTGGCAGACGTAGTGGACTCAAAATCCACCGCCAGCGATGGCGTGCCGGTTCGAGTCCGGCCACCGGCACCAAAGCATCCCCGTCTGCGCTTATCGTAGACGGGTTGTTCATTTTGAAGAGGTACCAATGCGCAGGTTAATTTCTATATTCCTGATATTCTCTGTAATCATTCCTTTCTGCTGCGCCAGTGCAGAAAGCACCGATCAAGTCGAGATAGTGCTTTCGCTTGCTGGTGACTGTATTCTTGGTTCTGATGAACCATTGCACGGTGCGGCAGATTCCTTTGTAGGGATTATGAGAGCAAACGGAAATGATTACAGCTATCCCCTTTCTCTTGCCCAGGATTTTTTCGCAAATGATGATTATACATTAATCAATCTCGAATGTGTCCTGACTGACAAAAGGCAAGGCCGCAACAATGAGCTTTTTACAAACTTCCGTGGTCCTGCTGATTATGTTAATATTCTGATTGAAGGCAGTGTCGAAGGCGTCAGCCTCAGCAACAATCATGCTTTGGATTACAGTCAGCTCGGTCTTGCTGATTGTCAGAAAAACCTTGATGCTGCCGGTATCCAGTGGGCTTACAACCAAACCTACTTTACATTCGAGCGTAAAGGAATCAAATTCGCTGTATTCTCCTTCAGGCGCTATTATATGGAAACATATTACACGTGGCTTGAGAAGGAAATGCAACGGCTCCGAACAGATGAAGATGTCGATTTCATCGTTGTCTGTCTTCATCACGGTGTTGAGTATGAGCCCAGGCATAATGACTATGACCAGGAACGTTTTGCGCACCACGCAATCGACTATGGTGCAGATCTTGTTGTCGGGACGCATCCGCATGTTCTTCAGGGCATCGAGATCTATAAAAATCGTCTGATCTTCTATAGCCTTGGCAACTTCAGTTTCGGAGGAAACAAGGAAGTCAAGGAAGCGGCAAATCCAACTGCTGTAATGGAAATCCGTCTGACATTCAGCCAAAGCGAACTGTACTCTTCTCAGCTGGTCATTCATCCATTTCACGAATCCGGCACTTCCCCCAAAAACAATTACCAACCGACTCCTGTCAGCGGGAATGAAGCTCAGGATGTCATGAAACGCTTACAAGACGATACCCCCTTCACCCTGAAACCATATATAGATGGCGAGGGTGCTGTACAGGATATAATCTATGCTAATTAATTCAAAGGAGTGAAATTCATGGTTAAAGTAAATGTTATCTCCGGATTTCTGGGCGCAGGTAAAACCACTCTGATCAAAAAACTGATTGCAGGTGCTATGAAGGGTGAAAAAGTTATCCTTCTGGAAAACGAATACGGTGAAGTCGGTGTAGATGGTGGCTTCATGAAAGACGCTGGTATAACCGTGACCGAACTGAACAGCGGTTGCATCTGCTGCACGCTTGCAGGCGATTTCCAGAAAGCAATTGATGAACTGATCGACACATATCACCCGGATCGTCTTCTTGTTGAACCTACCGGTGTGGGTAAACTGAGTGATATCCGTCGTGCTATTGAAGAAGCGAAAGAAGAGCATCCTGAACTTGAAGTAACTGGTTGTGCTACTGTTGTGGATGCAGGCCGCAGCCGCATCTACATGAAAAACTTTGGAGAGTTCTTCATTGATCAGATCAAGAGCGCCGAAACTATTATTTTCAGCCGTACCCAGTTGCTTCCTGCTGAGCGCGTTGAAAAGAGCCGCGCACTCGTTGCTGAGCAGAATCCTCAAGCGCGTATCATTACTACCCCCTGGGATGAGCTCGACGCGAAAACAATTCTTGAAACCATTGAAAATCCCGCTTCTCTTCTGACTGTTGCTGATCTGTTTGATGAAGATGAAGAGGAAGAAGAGCATGAGCATGAACATCATCATGATCATGACCATCATCACGAACATCATCATGAGCATGATGACGAGGATGAAGACGAGCATGAGCATCATCATGACCATCATGACCATGACGATGAAGACGAGCATGAGCATGAACATCATCATGATCATGACCATCATCACGAACACGAGCATCATCATGATCATGAGCATCATCACCATCATCATGGTCACGATGCCGATGAAGTATTTGATAACATCGGTGTCGAGACAGCGAAGCGCTTTACTGAAGATGGTCTTCGTGAAGCCCTTGGTAAACTCACTGATGAAGAAGAGTACGGTTCTATCCTGCGTGCAAAAGGAATCGTACAGGCTGAAGATGGTCGCTGGCTGCACTTCGACTATGTTCCCGGCGAGACGGAGATTCGTTATGGCAGCGCCGATTATACCGGCCGTCTGTGCGTAATCGGTACGCATATTGACGAAAGCGCACTTCACCAGCTGTTTGGTGTGTAAGGAGAACGAAATGCGGGCATCCGATCAGATTATCCCAATTTATCTTGTTGCAGGATTTCTTGACAGTGGAAAAACAACGCTTGTTCACAACATGCTGGACGACGACAGCTTTTCTCGAGGTCAGAAAACTTTGCTCATCGTATGTGAAGAAGGAATGGAAGAATATGACGAGCAAAAACTGGCCGCGAAGCGTGTTACCGTTCATATGGTCGACAGCGAAGAAGACATGAAGCCTCAGCTTTTTGTAGAACTGAACAAGCAGTACCGTCCGGAGCGCGTGATAATTGAATACAATAACGTATTTAAGTTTGCAAAGCTCAACACTATGCAGCTTCCACCACGTTGGGAACTTGTCCAGGTGATTACTATGGTCGATGCGACGACCTATGATAATTACATGAACAACATGCGCCAACTGATGACAGATCCCATGCAGAACAGCGATCTGATTCTTTTTAACCGTGTTGAAAACGGAATGCCCATCAGCACATGGCGCAGACAGCTGCGTGCAATGAACAATACAACAACGATCCTGTTCGAGTTCACTGATGGACACACTGATGACGGTGTATCCGACGAAGACCTGCCTTATGATATGAAAGCAAATATCATTAATATCACTGATGAACAGTTCGGTCTGTTCTACTTGGATGCAATGGATCATCCCAACCGCTACGATGAAAAAACCATCCGCATCAAAGGGCAAGTCTTCCCTGACAAGGGCGTTCCTGCTGGCTTTTTCCGTTTCGGCCGTCTGGCCATGACCTGCTGTGCAAATGATATCGCGACTCTTTCCCTGCTTTGCCGTGGTGATCTGAAGCCCTCTTCGAGCAAATGGTACACCCTCACTGCAAAAGCACAGTGTGTTTATAACAAAGCACAAGACCATGATATGGTTGCATTAATGCAGATTGATGCCGTTCCTGCTGTAAAACCAAAGGAACAGTACGTTACTTTCACTTAATTCCTGTTTTGTTATAAATTTGCTATAAAATTCGCCTGAATCATAAAAAATGCTTGATTTTCCGTTGCTCGTATGATAAACTAAATTCCGTCCATTTCAAGGAGGTTTTACGATGAGTGCTTTACAGATTATTCTGAACATCCTGCTGATTATCTCTTCTCTGGTGGTAATCGTGAGCGTACTGATGCAGAGCAGTGAGTCTGACGGCATGGGAGCCATCTCCGGCAAC
>JAEEGL010776993.1_pt1 | contig 11380 bp, 13 predicted proteins | sample 9134231 | NCBI WGS metagenome assembly JAEEGL01 (sample SAMN16246548, study PRJNA631951) | gut metagenome | biome: gut microbiome; feature: rumen; material: fiber-attached | host: Bos | place: Iran: Karaj | collected 2018-10
AACGATTCAGTACGGCAGCAGATTTATTTGACAAGCTAATCAGTTTAACCAGCAAAAATCTGTCAAGCGATTTCAGGAAAACACAATGCTCTCGTCTTTCGTAACGTTTCGAGCAGATTGGCTGCATCGCTGGCGAAGGCGTAGCGGGCTACGGCGAGACAGGGATGTGGACAAGCTGCCGAAAGAAATGCTGATATGGCAAAAACAGACCTAAAAAAACGAGATTAATTGAAAAGTCGGTCTAATGACCGATTTGGGTTTAATAGGCGTACCCCCTTGTACGCCCACGCCGAAGGCCAGACACGAACCTCCCGAAGGAGGAAATAATGGTCAAAAAGAAAAAAATGTTGATAAAATAGAAATAAATAGTATATTTGTAGCCAAATGGCAATGATGCCAAGATAATTTAAAACACTTAAGATAAAGCAGATAGAAGTTATTATATTTGAAAAATAAGACATAAAAAGCGATTTTGCTATTAACGTGCGGCTCGAATTCTGGACAAATTCAAGCACCAATCAACAAATAAGCAGATCGCTCGCGTATAACGCGAGCTTTCTTGTTTGATTGGTAGGTAGTCCAGAACCTCGAGCCCAACAAAGAGCTCGCGGTTTTTTTTATGTCCCCTCAAGAAAGAAGAAAGCAACATTATTATTAACTAAATTATTGACATTATGGCAAAAAAAGAAACACGAAAAAAGTATCAGCCACCTTTGGTTGACCTGCTTGAATGCCGAGTGGAACGAGGGTTCTTGTGGTCTTATTATCATTTTGGTCTCGAAGGCTTTTCCTATGGTAATTACTACAGTTCACCCAGTGGTACTGGTGGAAGCGGGTATGCTGAAGGATTTATTAATGGCAACTCTTATGGAGGTGCTAAGTTTAACTAACAAATTATTAATTGAACAAATGAAAAAATGTAAATTATTTCTCGCCGTTGCAGCATTGCTGGCTCTCGGCACAACTTCTTGCAATAAGGAAGAAGATGGAGAACGCTTGAATAGCTTTTATGCTTCCTCAGAAGAGGATAATGGTACTGATAGCAGCAAGACCTATTTGAGGGGAACTGCGATGTACTGGAATGCCAATGACTCTGTGAAACTTTGGGGTTCCAACGATTCACGTGGCTATACTTATAAGGCTGCGTATGGCAACTCAACTTCAACAAGATTTGATTATGCTCGTACTGGTAATGCACCTATACTAAGAGCTCCATATGTGGTTGGCTATCCCGCTCGTTACTGGACTTCAAAAAATGTGGTTACATTACCTTCTACACAAAATTATGTGGCTAATGGTGCAAATTATATCCCCCAGTACGCATATTCACCATCATCATCTTCTCCGGACTATCCTTCACTTAGATTCTTTAATGTTTGCGGACTTGTAAGACTTAACCTCACGAAGCCAAATACTAACATTTCAAGTATATCCATTACTACAAATGCTCCTATCTATGGTGATTTCTCTATTTCTACAAGTCGCCAATATAGGAGTTATCCATATTATGATTATGTTTATATTCCCTCGACTTCTTATGCTGGTAATGGCGGCAATACTGTTACTCTAGTTTGTAGTACTCCCCAAAGCATCAATAGTAGTAAAAACTTCAATATCTATATTCCAGCTAGAACTTATTCCCAGTTTGAGATTGCTATCACCACTTCTGACAATAGAACTATCACTAAGAGGGCAAATAGTTCCATTGTTGTGGAACGTAGCCAAATCACAACTATTACGCTAAATACGAACGACCTTAACATTGACGATAATTCCTGTCTCACAGGACGATTCTCAGTGTCAGCTAATAGGCAGGTTATGTTTGCTTCAGGCAATCTTCAGTGTGTGAATAGCCAATGGAAACTGGCAGACCATCAGTATGATTATTTAGGAACATATAGTTCCACTTCAAGAGATTTATTTGGATGGAGTACGGAAACAACAGACTTTGGCATGTCTACTTCCACTGATAATAGCGATTATTCCGGTGACTTCTGGGATTGGGGAACAGCCATTAATCCCGGTGCTGCAAACACACCGTGGCGAACACTAACTGATGCTGAATGGACTTATCTGTTGAGTGGACGTACCAATGCATCAAATCTGTGGGGCATGGCGACAATTACAATTAATTCATCCACTAGTGTTCGTGGTTTGATTTTGTTACCTGACGATTGGGTTCCAGTTTCTGGAGTTCCTTTTGCTGCAAGAGGAAGCGTAAATGCTAACCAACTGACAAAAGGACAATGGGAGGAGATGGAGACAAATGGTGCCGTATTCTTACCTGCTGCAGGTAATCGAAATGGCACAACCCTCGCAAGCACAGGCGCTAACGGAAACTACTGGACAGCAACCAGTGCCAGCAATACCAATGCTTATTACATGGGATTTGCATCGGCAACACCAAGTGCCAATAGAAGTGGTGGACGCCATACTGGTCGTGCAGTACGCTTAGTTCAGGACGCTAACTAACACTTATTTTTTCATACATTAAGCCTCGCAGGGTATAGTCGCTCTGCGGGGCTTTTTTTTACTATTGCGTTTTTCGCTGAATAAACCCAACCATCGGTCATTAGGTTTTTTCCCCCGATACGACTCTTCCTCCGCACTTCCTCCGCACTTCCTTCTCTCCTTTTAGGTCAGTTCTCTAATTGTTCTTCCTCATTTCTTCCTTTTTCATTGGACAAATAAACCAACAGGTGATGTCGAAATGTGGAACAAGGAGTGGACTGACTGCGGACGTGCAGCCTGTCTGTCCCCGGGTTTGTACCTTGTAATGGGTTCTGTAGGTAAGTATTGGGGAGGTCGGGCCGAAACCGCTGGACGGTATGTGTCGGACTGTCAAGTGCCCATCTGCCACTGAATAGGCGCGTCGGGAGCCGTGTTGTAGGGCGTCCGGCAGCCATTGGGATATAAAAAAATGCAACTTTCAAGCGAATTGTCATTTGTTGTCTATATCGTTTATTGTGTGTTTGTTGCGATTTGTTTGAATCCGAAATCCGCATTTGGGGGTGGGATTTTTTTTCGATGGTCGGTTGTTGGATTTGATTTTTTTCGTATATTTGCAAAATCATTTTAATAAACTAAAACAAATCTTTTTTTATCATGACACTGCGAGAAATAGTTGAAAAGCTCAATGCTACAGTGTATCTTGGCCAGTCACGTTTGGACGAGGAAGTAACCACAGCGTTTGCATCGGATTTAATGAGCGATGTGCTGACCTTGAAGGATACGCCGATGCTTATAACGGGGCTCTGCAATGTGCAGACCATCAGGACGTGCGACATGGCCACGCTGGATATTGTGGTCTTTGTGCGCAACAAGAAGCCTACCCCCGACATGGTGGAATTGGCCGAGGACAACGACATGGTGTTGATTGCTACCAGCTATTCGATGTTCAAGACCTGCGGCTTGCTGTTTGATGCCGGCATACAGCCCCTTTACTAATCATTAGGAATTATACAAAGTACTATGCATCAGGAATACACTGTAATAGAAGGCGACTTCACGAATGCGGGCACGGCATCGAGCTCCGTCAAGAAGACGCTGAAGCAACTGGGAGTGTCCCCCCAGATTGTGAAACGGGTGGTGGTGGCCCTCTACGAGGCCGAAGTCAACGCCATAGCCCACGCCTACGGAGGCAAGGTGCTGGTGGACATAGAGGCCGACAAGATACACATGGTTGTGGCCGACAAGGGACCCGGCATCCCGGACATTGCCCAGGCCATGCAGGAGGGCTATTCGACGGCGCGGCCCGAGGTGCGCGACATGGGTTTCGGCGCCGGCATGGGTCTGCCCAACATGCAGAAGAATGTCGATGTGCTCAACGTCACCTCCGAGGTGGGCGTGGGCACAACGGTTGAGATGATTGTCAATTTCGTTTAATGCCTTAAAATCTGAATGCTCATGTTTTACCATGCTCTTGAAATCGACGACGGCAATTGTATTGGCTGTTCACGTTGCATGAAGGTTTGCCCCACGGAGGCTATCCGCATCAGCAACGGCAAAGCTTTTATCATGGAGGACCGCTGCATAGACTGCGGCAAATGCCACGAAACGTGTCCGGTCGACGCTATCTTTATCAAGCAGGACGATTTCAAGAAGGTGCATGAGTTCCCGCACTCGGTGGCGCTGCTGCCAGCGGTGTTCCTGGGGCAGTTCCCTGACGATATCAGGGTGTCCCGTATCTATGCCGCCTTGAAGGATTTGGGGTTCAAGCATGTGTTCGAGGTCGAGTCCGCCGCAGGCATCTATGCCGATGTCAAACACAAATACGCCCGCGAACATCAGGACGACGAGCCGCTTATCTCCAGTTTCTGCCCGGCCATCGTGCGGCTGATACAGATTAAGTACCCTTCGCTGGTTGGGAACATCATCCCCGTGAAGGCTCCGTTGGACATTTCGGCCATGTATGTGCTGAAGATGCTGACCGAGGAGCGCGGGGTGCCACGCGAGGAGATAGGCCTGTTCTATGTCACCCCTTGCGCAGCCAAGATCGCTGCCGTCAAGGCCCCTGTGGGCGAAAAACGCTCCATTATCGACGGCGTGATTAACATGGACGCCTTGTTCAACAAGGTGTACCGCAAAATCAAAGAGCAGGGGAAGGGCTACACTTATACAACGTTGCAAACGCCGCAGCTGTCGGCGGATGCCATCCTCTCCACGCTGACCAACGGCGAACGGCGCATCTGCCTGGCCAAAAGGTCGTATGCAATAGACGGCATCCAGAACGTGATGGATTTCCTTGACAAGCTGGAAAATGAGGAGGTCGAGGGTGTCGAGTTTCTGGAACTCAGGGCTTGCGACCAGAGTTGCGCAGGTGCCTTGCTCTCGTGCGAGAACCGTTTCCTCTGCGGCGAGCGCATGTATGCCCGCGCCCGCAAAGCCGCCGAGCGTGAACGCAACGGTGAGATGGCCCGCGCCCGCGAGATGGACGCCTACCACGACTATCTGGTGGAGAACTCGTTTGCCGAGCCGGCGCAGGCACGCTCCATGCTCACGTTGGACAAGGACTTGACCCGCGCCTATCAGAAGCTTGAGAAAATCAATAAGTTGAAGATGTATCTGCCCCAGGTGGACTGCGGCATGTGCGGAGCGCCTACCTGCGAAGCCTTTGCCACCGACGTGGTCTGCAAGCAGGTGGGATTGACACGCTGCGTCTTCTACCAGCGCCATCTGGAGCGTATGGACGACATTACCCGGCAGGAATGCCTTGCCGCCACCCGCTCCGTCTGGGGCGAGGACCCCATCGGCGACAACGAGCCGCCGGAAGTGAAATGACTTCCTGTCAACTCCGTGTAATGCTTCCTTACGGTTCCGAAGCCCGAATTTTAGGGCGGGGGCTTTAGTATTCTTGTTTTTTCGGGCTTTTTTTGAAAAATATTTTGCCAGTTCGAAAATAAAGTGTAACTTTGCACCACCAAAAGTTAAAGTTTGAAAGGGTTTGTCTGCATTTGCTGGCAATTGTTTTTCAGGAGATTAGGGGTTCGGTGGAGCAGGTGCCGTTCCGGGATATATGCACGAGTGCGGGTGATCCTGCTTAAATGTCAAAAATGATAAAAGTGAATGAATAAGAAGAATATGTAAAAAAGAGATATAACATAATAACGGATAGGCGTTTTTGCTTTCAAAAGTAGCACTCGGAATCTGGACAATTTCGCATTTGCTATACCTCAGAATTGAAGCAGGGCGCTCGTGAGTAATCGCGAGCTTCTTTGTTTGGGGTATAGGTAGTCCAGAACCTCGAGTGCCAACAAAAAGACTCGCGGTTTTTATGCAGATAATTATAGGACAGATAATCCGGGAAGAGCTTCGGCGGCAGGGCCGCACCAATGAGTGGCTTGCAGACCGCATCCATGTCCATCCCCGCACTGTACAGAAAATCTTTGTGAAGGCCAGCATCGACACTCAGCAGTTGTTGGCCATCAGCCAGGCTCTCGGTGTTGATTTTTTTCAGTTGTATTCCTCTGTCTTCAAGGGTTCTTGACTGGGTGAAGGCAAGGGTTGCGGCGTTGTTTGTATACGCCTGATATGGGCGTGCGCCTGTATCGGGCGTGCTGTATGTATCCAAATATGATTACATTTGTTCTGTGGCATTATGCCACGGGAGGAACCCGAAATGCCTTTAAATGAGTAGGGAACATTTTTTATATGACAAGAAGATGACACAAAAATTTGAATTGAAAACGAGTATGATTCTTTTTATCGCCTTGTTCTTAGGTTATAGTCCTTTGAGAGCACAGCTGAATCCCAGTGAACTATCCCAACTGAAGCCTCAGCAGAAATCCATATACCTACATCAGTCTGCTGAAATCAAGGCGGCTATTACGGCCGCTAAAAATGATTTATACAAGGCCGAAGATCTTATCAAAATGGGTAATGAAATGAAAGGTGATAATGCTGCGGCTGCTGGTGCAGTGTATGTAACTCGAGGCGTTGCATTAAAAGAAAAGGCAAAAAAAGCATTAGCAGAGGCAGAAAAAGAACAGGCTCTACTTGATCAGGCTGCTAGAGAGGGTATAGAGAACAATAAGAGGGAGGCTAAAAAGGACAATTAGAAAGAATCTTCAGTTGGCAGAATCCGGCATTCCTTGTTAGTGTATCGAATTAAAACTCTGGAAACAGTTGTTATGAATGGAATACTCAAGTACTTCTGTAGGCATTCACCATTAGAAGACATGGACGATACGAACATGTCTTGATAAACAGACAATTTCATACCAATCTAATAAGAATATCTATCATGAAGAAGTTGTTTATACTTATTGTGACTATATTGATTCTGCTACCAGTCTCGGCACAGGAGCATATCATTGATATGGACTCCTTTAAGAACTATTTGTCTGAATATAGTCTAGCAAAAAACAAAAAGGACGAGACAAAGCTAAAGGAGTTGGCAGCCGAAAGAGGTAGGAAGTATGACAGAAAAGCCATTTTGGAGCGTGTAATAAAAAGTCACCACCACGGTTACTATGACGACAGAGAAGCCTGTGCGTATTTGGCTGCATACTATGAGGCTGATTATTATCAGAACTGGAAAGAAATAGATTTAGAGAATGCTGTAAAATACTATGAAGCGGCCTTATGTCACCCTGTTAATATGGCAGAAGAGAAAGAGGCGGTAGCACAGGTGAAGCTGCATTATGCACGATTTCTAATACAGCTGTCTGAGTCGTCATCAATTTATTCTTCAATAGACGAACTTGTCAAAATGGGCGGGTTGGAGAAAACCTACCATTCCTACATCAAGGAAAAGGATATTGTACGCACGGATGAAGAACTAAGAGTATTGTTAAAAAACAAAATAGCCCGATTGATTCAGGATTCTGGAGATGGTGGATATGATGTTGGAGCATATTACTGGGCAAGGATTCTTAGACAATATAGCGTGCCAGCTGCATACCGATACCCTTTTATTCAGGAAGGAGGACTGCTGGATGGACGTTGGGTATTAATGGATTATTACAAGAAAGGCCATTATGAGAAATTGAAACAATGCGGCGATGCTGATTATCCATTGCGGAATGAAGATGTCGTACGATACTATACAATTGCAGCAACTGGCGGTAGACCCCAATTTCAGATGGAACTTGCCGAATACCTACTCCGCACAATATGTCGGAAATTGAATGCGCCAGGGACATCGTTTCCAGGATCGTATAAGAACCCGTTTATTTATGAGTACAAAGAATGGGTATTTGATGGATATAGATTTGTCCAAAACTGGTATTCCGATGTTGAAATAGAGGAGCAATTGATGTATTGGTATCTTCAAGCCGCGAAACAAGACTTTACTCCGGCGATGGTTGACCTTGCTTTCTGTATGTTTTACCAGATGCACCCATACGATGATGATTCATTGCATTATTCTGAAATAGAGCATTGGTTAGAAAGAGCTTCGAGTCTTGGCGACGCAACAGCAATGTATAATCTGAGCGTTTTAAAGTTGGCAGGTGATGGACGCGCAAAACAACATCAAGATTCGATAGATGCTTTCTCGTGGGCACAAAAAGGTGCGGGTATGGGAGATTTCAAATGCCAGCATATGTTAGGGCGCTACTACTACTATGGCATTGGCGTTCGGAGTGACAAACATGAAGCATTGAAGTGGTTCAGAGCCGCAGCAGACAATGGGTCGAAAGGTGCAGCCTATATGGCCGGAAACTTATATGCCGACGAAACAGTCGGAAACGATATGACTTTGGCTGTTATGTACTATGAGTCTGCCGAAGAAATTCCAGAAGCATATCTACGATTGTCAGAATTATATGACAAAGGCAAAGGTGTTGTAATGGACAAGCAGAAAGCACATGAGTATCGCAGGAAAGCTGGAGGTGGTGCTTTTTTGGTAGGAGCAGACCTCAGTGACTACTCGTATGGTGCTTTTGTTCCGGGTCCATGTTTTTACTCGTATAGTAATTATGATGGTTGGAAAACTGAGCCATCTCTATTGAAACCACACCAATTGTAAAGTAAAAAAGATGAATATTATGAAGAAATATTTTATAGGAGGACTACTCTGTTTGGCTTATACTCTTTCTGCGTCTGCCCAAGATGGTTTGATTTGTGGGGATTGGGGAGGAGTGTACACTGACTATAATGGTCGGAATATCAAAATGGTAATAAGTTTGAAGGCAAATGGCAAAGAGTATCTTGTACGTTTGAAACAAGTGTACTGCAATGGTGAAGTGAAGTATGATGATTTTGCTGGCTACACGTTTCATGTTTCGTATTCAAATAGCGATTCAACATTAATATATTGGAACAAATTCGAAAGAGAAATTAATCAGAAAGGCCAAAACGCAGATGGAGATGAATATGAGAGGACCGACGTGTATCGGCGTTATAGTGTGAAGATCAAGGGTGGGGAAATGACATTTAAGTCGTGGTATGGATATGATCGAATGTACGAACCAAGTTACGAGCCGGGATATGTTAGACTAAGTGTCGATAGGGAGCATTTGATTACACGCACACTAATTAAAGGAGACACGGTTGCATCTTTTTCTGAAATATGTAAGAACGAAAAAATCGTTTCAGTAAAAACTATTAATTATTCCGATTTTCATCCTTGGTTGGAAGAGCGTCCTTCAATACTATTGTTTGGATCTAATATGTGCCGTTTCAGTTTAAACCAATTAAAGCTCTTAAAAAAGTTCGCATCAACAAACTATAACCGATATGTTGATTTCTATTCTGTTAATGCTGATGTGGCTGAGAATTATAAGTGGCTTATGGAACTATGTAACACACACCATGTAAGCGAAAGAGGCACACCGACGTGGGTTTTCTTCTTTTTCAATGATTATAATGAAGTAGACGTAGAGGTATACCCAGGGAACGCCTCCTATGAGGATTTAGAAGAATCCGTAGATGAAATTTTAAAGTATTATTTATAAATATTATGCTGTGAAAAACAAATTGTTATTATTGGTGACTTTTATTCTGTGTGCTTTCTGTACGGCTAATGCACAGTCCAGAGAGATAACATCGGCAGAACTTGTTAATGAGGTGCTTCCGAATATGGACAAACCAGTTGTTATTGACTTCTGGGCAAGTTGGTGTGGTCCATGCCGGCGATATAAACCCATTTATGATAATGTTGCTCGCAGTTATAATAAGAGGGCGGATTTTTATTCCATTAATGTGGATCAAAATAAGGAATTGTGTGAACTTCTCGGGGTTACTAGTATTCCGACCACGATGGTCTTCTATAATACTGGTGAATACTATTATCAGGAAGGGATAGTTGCTGCCAATGATCTTAAACGAGTCATACGGAAGGCGGAATTAATGTTTGAGAAAACCGATGATGATTATTTCTAATGAGTAATAAAACCGAATGGGTGGAATCGTACCACTCCGAGACGCATTGTGAAGAACGTCACCCCATGCTACGAAATCCGTAGATTATCTTGTCAGGGGAGCATGACATTAAGTCTTTTCGAAGCTTCTTTAAGAGCCATACTGATGCCTATTGTTTCTAAATCCAGCCATTCATGAAAAAAACAATTCTGATTTTTCTGTTGCTACCATGCGTATCTATACACGCGCCACATCCCCCTGGAAGCCCTACATACCATCGTGGTTTTGGTGGCGCAGCTCTGTACCTTCAAGGAGGATACCAGAAACTAATCTTTCCCAACGAAACATCCAATGCATATAATATATCGGTGGAGGTGAAGTATGACGGTTTTATCGCTTGGAACCGTATGAGCGTGATATTTAATAATGATTACATATCCTTCAATCCCTTTTCAATTATATCATTTATGCCTTTACTAAAAATGATAGTGTCAGAAGATGGGATACATACATATAATTTACAGAGTGGTATGGTGTATCATGGACCTCGAATAATTATTCTGGCGTTAAACGTATTAGCCTTTTCTTCTCGGCAATACAAGTTTTCGTTGTCAAATCATTTGGAATTGACTACAGGATGGGAATATTTGAGATTGACGAAGATGAAAAAAGATAGTCCTTATTATTTAACAGGTAATCTAAATGCTGGATTAACATGCTTCTTGGGTGACAACTTATTTATGAGTATGTTCTATGAGTACAACTATAATCATAATGTTATTGTCAAAGCACTTGATTGGACTCTTAGAACCTGCGGATTTGGACAAATGAATGAACAACCTAATGAATTAAAGGGACACTCTTATGGAATTCGCGTAGGTTGGATGTTTTGAGTCTTGTATTGTTGGTGTCCGATAAAAATGCAGAATATATCTTTCAGAAATGCAAAGGTGTTGATGTAGAGGTGTCATAGTCCCACAGTAAGGGAAATAGGGAAAGCAAGTTCCCTTTCCATAAAGCAGCAACGCAAGCTGTCCAGTATTGGTCTTGCACGGTTATGGCGTTGCCCGATTCTTCGTGGCAATTCTTAGTTCGAGGTTGTCAACAGTAGGGGTGATGCCACGGAACCCGCTGTATTGGCCTTGGGCGGGAATCGCACCGCCAAGTCCAAACACAAAAAAGGCAGCCACAACCCTGTGGCTGCCTTTTGTTTATGTGTTGCCGGTTACAGGAATATGTAGCGGGCGATGAAGAGGACTGCCAGTACCCACATGGTGGGGGAGATTTTCTTGGCTTTGCCGCAGAGGGCGTTGATGAGGACGTAGGAAATCATGCCAATGAGGATACCGTCGCTGATGCTGTAGCAGAGGGGCATGAGGATGATGGTGAGGAAGGCGGGGATGGACTCGCTGAAGTCGTCCAGATCGATCTGCTTGATGGGGCTGAGCATCATCAGACCTACGATGACCAGTGCAGCCGTGGTTGCAGCAGAGGGGATGTGGGTGAAGATGGGAGCAAAAAACAGTGCAATGGCAAAGCAGCAGACGGTGGTGAAGGCGGTGAGGCCCGTGCGTCC
>JAEEGL012310198.1_pt1 | contig 11380 bp, 11 predicted proteins | sample 9134231 | NCBI WGS metagenome assembly JAEEGL01 (sample SAMN16246548, study PRJNA631951) | gut metagenome | biome: gut microbiome; feature: rumen; material: fiber-attached | host: Bos | place: Iran: Karaj | collected 2018-10
CGCCCTTCCCCCTGCCCGTGAGGTGCACCACGGTCTCGCCGCCCGCGATGACAGCGCAGGGGGCCTTGAGGGGCCGGCCGGAAGCGCATACCTCGTGAGCGATGGAGGCGAGGAACGAACCGGCGTCCCGAGCCTCGCAGGCAAGGGTGGTGGTCAGCAGGAGCGGGGAGTAGCCCAGCTCTTCCGCGGCCTTTGACGCGGCTGCACAGAGGGCCGTCACGCTGCCCGTCACCACGGCCGTCACATTATCCAGCGCCTTGGGCGTCTCGTGCTTCAGGACCTCCAGCAGATGGGGCGGGAGGGTGAGCCCGTACTTTTTGACGATGGCCAGGGCCTCCTCCGAGGTGGAAGAATCAGGCCAGACAGGGCCGGAGGCGATGCTGTCCAGCCGGTCCCCCAGCACGTCCGACAGCACGGTCATGAAGACGTGGGCCGGCGCACAAAGCTGGGCAAAACGTCCGCCCTTCACCGACGAAAGGTGCTTGCGGATGGTGTTGATCTCCACGATGTCGGCCCCGCAGGCCAGGAGCTGGCTCGTGACGTTTGCCATGTCCCTGAGCGACACGCCCTCCGCCGGGAGCTCGAACAGGGCGGACCCTCCGCCGGAGACGAGGAACAGCACCGTATCCTCCGGCCCCAGGCCCTTTACATGGCGCAGCAGGGCCTCCGTTCCTCTTATCGTGTTCTCATCCGGGACAGGGTGTCCCGCCTCGAAGATCTCCAGACCGGGGATGTCCCCCATCGAGTGCTCATACTTCGTGACCACGGCCCCGGTGATCGACGAACCCAGACTATCTGCCGCGGCCCTGGCCATGCGCCAGGCGGCCTTGCCTATGGCGGCCACGATGACCCGGCCGCCCTTCCTCCGGCGCGCGGTGAAATCCTCGCGTGCCAGCGCTTCCTTGACGGCCGCCTCGGGCAGCACGGCGTCGATAGCCTGCTTCACGATCTTCAACGCATCCTCGCGCAGCTTGCTCATTCTTACGCACCTCCTGTTGTGTCTGTTCGTTCTCTTACCATTATATTATAATCAATGCTTCATTGGTGTTCAGCCGCAGTTTTTTTTGGGGGGGGGGGGGCAGGGGAACTGTAAAACAAAAAAATTTGGCAAAAAGGAAGAGCGTCCTTATAATCTCCCACAGGAGTGCATAGGGTGTGGACGCTTTGAATGATGTTTTAGATGATAAGGATAAGGAACGGCTGGAGCGAAGGGTCTATATGAACCTGCTCTATGATTTTTACTCCCCCCTCCTGACGGATTATCAGAGGGACGTCTACGAGATGCTGTGCTTCTCGGACATGGCTCCGGCAGAGGTGGCCCGTTCTCTGGGGATCAGCCGTCAGGCCGTCCACATACTGGAGCGGCGGATAATGAAGCGGCTGGAGGACATAGAGAAGGAACTTCACTTCGCGGAGACGACACGCCGGCTGGAGGAGCAGATCCGAAAGCTGGAGGAGGAGAACGAGGCCCTTCGCCGTGAAGGGCGGTCCTGATGGGGAACATACAGACAAGGGGGTGACGGCAGATGTTCGAGGCGCTTAAGGATAAATTAGAGGCGGCGTTTGCGCGTCTGAGAGGCAAGGGAAAGCTCTCGGAGGCGGACGTTGACCTTGCGCTTCGGGAACTGCGCAAGTCCCTCCTGGAGGCGGACGTCGACTTTAAGGTCGTCCGCGACCTGGTTGCCCGGATCCGTGAACGTGCCGTTCAGCTGGAAGTTCTGGAGTCCATCAGCGCCGCGCAGCACATCTCAACGGTGGTCTATGAGGAGCTGGTCTCCCTGATGGGGGACCCCGCGCCCCTGATCATCGCACCCAAGCCTCCCACGGTCATTTTGATGGCGGGCCTTCAGGGAAGCGGAAAGACCACCACCACGGTGAAGCTGGCCCGCCGCTTGAAGGAGTCGCACAAGCCGCTCGTTGTGGCCTGCGACCTGCGCCGCCCCGCGGCTGTGGAACAGCTCCGCGTCCTGGCAGAGGGGGCCAGGGTGGCTTTCTACGGGCCGGAGGGCGGAGAGACGGACGTCCTGAAGGTGGTGCAGGGAGCGGAGCGTTATGCCGCGGAACACCTGTGCGACGTCATCCTGCTGGACACGGCGGGGCGTCTGCACGTGGACGAGGAACTGATGAAGGAGCTTGCCTCCATTGCGTCAGTTCTGCCCCCTCACGAGAAACTGCTGGTGGCCGACGCTATGATGGGTCAGGAGGCGGTGAACGTCGCCAAATCCTTCCACGAACTGCTGACCCTGACGGGCCTGGTGCTGACGAAATTAGACGGTGATGCCCGCGGAGGCAGTGCTCTGGCCATTCGGGCCGTCACCGGCGTGCCCATCAAGTTTGCCGGTGTGGGCGAGGCGACGGATGCCCTTGAGGTCTTCGACGCCCGGCGCATGGCGGGGCGCATCATGGGCATGGGAGACATCCAGGGCCTCGTCGAGAAGGTCCAGGCTGCCGGTGCCCAGGACAACGCAAAAATCGCGGAGACCCTTATCAGGGGCGGCGGCAAACAGTTCACGTTGGAAACACTGCTGCTCCAGTTCCAGCAAATCGAGAAGATGGGCCCGCTGGGCAAGGTTATGGAAATGGTGCCGGGATTCAGCCGGCTCAAGGGGATCGACATGGACCAGATGGACGACTCCATCATCCGCCACAACAAGGCGATCATCCAGTCCATGACCCCTGAGGAGCGGCGCAATCCGCGGATCATCAAGGGGGCCAGGAGGCGGCGGATCGCCCTGGGATCGGGCACGTCCGTCCAGATGGTAAATCAGCTTCTGGCCCAGTATGAACAGATGAAAAAACTTTTCAAGACGTTTTCCTCCGGCGAGAAAGGCATTAAAGGAGGGCTGCGGTCTTTCTTTGGAAGGTCGCGGCGGTTCTTTTAAGCCCGGCTCCGCCGGTGCGGGGCTCCGGAAAGCGTTCCACGCTTCACGGAAACCCAGCCGGCCGGGCCAGCGCCGTGCCCTGTGGGTATAAGCTGGCTCGTCTGGCCGAAAGGTCTTGCGTTTTTTAGGGAAGTTGCGTTCCCTCATTCTTTTCAGGAGGTGTTCAAGAGTAATGGCAGTAAAGATTCGTTTGTCGCGTCAGGGTAAAAAGAAAGCCCCTTTTTACAGATTGGTGGTTGCGGACTCTCATTCGCCCCGGGACGGAAAGTTCATTGAGCTGATTGGGACCTATAATCCCATGACGGACCCGGCGGCGGTGACCATCAACGAGGATCGGGCGCTGTATTGGCTGAGCGTGGGTGCCCTGCCCTCGGATACGGCCCGCGGGCTGTTGAAGAAGCAGGGTATCTGGGAGAAGTTCGAGAGCAAAAAAGCGCAGTAGCTTCACGCCGCCAGATATTAAGGTTTTTTTGAACAATTTTTTTATCCTACAAAACTTACATCGTAGACCGCGAAAAAAACAGGAGGTGCCACAATGGTCAATTACAAAGAGCTTGTAGAGTTCGTCGTCAAACATCTCGTTACACAGCCCGATGCTGTCAGCGTGGAGAGCAGTGAGGAAGATGGCGGGACAAAGGTCATGATTCGCGTTGCCCATGAGGATGTGGGCCGGATCATCGGGAAGCGGGGTGCCACGATCAACGCTATTCGGCTCTTGGCCAAGGCGGCAGCTGTCAAGGCCGGAGAGCGGGTGGATGTCGATATCGTCGAGGAGTGAAAAGATTCGTCGGATTTTGATCGGGCGCGTCTCGTCGGCGCACGGCCTTCACGGGGAGATCAACGTTGTTCCACTGACGGACTGCCCGGAACGTTTTCGCGCGATGGAGTCCATCCCGCTCTACAAAGAGGGACGTTTTCTGCGCAGTCTTAGAGTGAAGGATGTTCGGTTCAACGCCGGGGGAGACACCCTGACGCTGAAGACGGAGCTTGAAAATCGGGATGAGGCGGAGGCCTGCGTGGGGTCGGATATCCTCGTTGAACCGGAGGATCGCGTACCCCTTCCGCCGGATCACTTTTGGGTGGATGACCTGATCGGCCTGAGGGTCGAGGACACGGAGGGACGCCCGCTGGGAGTGGTGACCGATCTTCTCTCGGCAGGGGCCAATGAACTCTATGAAGTTCGGGACCCGGAAGGGAAGCTGCACTACATCCCGGCTGTGGAGGAGTTCGTTCGCGTCATTGACCCGGAGGAGGGCAGGATACAGGTCTCCCTCATCGAGGGGCTCTGGGATGGAGGCGGCGCGTAGTGTATGTCACCATCGTTACCGCCTTTCCGGAGTTCTTTGGGGACTTCCTCTCCACGAGTATCCTGGGACGCGCCGTGAAGAACGGCCTCGTTCAGGTGGATCTCGTGAACCTGCGGGACTTCGGTCGGGGGGGCTACCGTCAGATCGACGATTACGCCTTTGGTTCGGGGGGGATGGTCCTGGCAGCTCCTCAGCTTCAGGATGCACTCAGCGAGGCGCGGAGCCGGAGCGTGGGGAAACGATCGTTTGTGATTTACCCCTCGCCCCAGGGGCCGCTCCTGACACAGGAGATCGTTGAGACCCTGGCACAGCAGGAACACGTCATTATTCTCTGCGGGCATTACGAGGGGATGGACGAGCGCTTTGTGGAACGCGAAGTGGACCTTGAAATAAGCATTGGGGACTGCGTACTCACGGGCGGGGAGATCCCTGCCATGACGGTTGTGGACGCGATGTCCCGTCTGGTGCCCGGCGTCGTTGGCCGGGGGGAAGCGGTGGCGGAGGACTCCTTCTATCGGGGGATGCTGGACCATCCGCACTACACGCGGCCCGCATCCTGGGAGGGAATGGAAGTTCCCCCGGTGCTGTTGAGCGGGGACGAAGCCGAGGTGTTGGCCTGGCGCCGCGCCCAGGCGGTGGAGCGGACGCTGAAACGCCGCCCGGACCTTCTTGCCCGTGCCGCGATCGGGGATTACCTCTCCGGAGGGGCTTATCTGGCGGTGAGCGTTGGAAAAGAGCAGGTGCCCTTAGCTGCTATTTCCGCTCTGTGCCGTGTCTACGGACTGGGGCGTCCCTTCCTGATGGCGGGGGACCCTGAACGGCGGCGAATCCTCAGCGATGAGGCCGCCACGCTGGAGTCGGCCTCGCCGGGAAAGGAGCTTTGCCTCCCGCGGATTTTTGGAGGCTGGGCCCGGGGTTTGGAGTGGATCCGGCGTCACGAGGCGGACAGGACACCTTTGATCGTCGAGGTGCTGTCCAGTCCGGAGGAGGGAGCCCTCCACGGACTGGAGGTCAAGCGCCGCTGCCTGGAGTGGAAAGGCCCCGTTCTGTTCCATCTCTCAGAGGGATCGGAGCAGGAAAAACAGCCCGGCGGAGGCGAGGTCGTTCTTACCTCGCTGGTGCGGGGACCGGAGGATTTGCCCCTGGATGTCAGGGCGGCGATCGCCCTGGATCGTTTTCTGGGGAAGCGTTGATTTAAATTTAGTTTTAGGAGGAAGCAAAGTGAACGTAGTGGACCTTGTTCAGAAGAAGTACCTTAAGGCGGAGCCTGCGCCGGAATTTCGTCCCGGCGACACTCTTCGCGTTCATGTGAAGATCAAGGAAGGCACCCGTGAGAGGATCCAGATCTTTGAGGGGATCGTCATTGCGCGCCAGCACGGCGGGCTGGACGAGACCTTCACCGTGCGGAAGATCTCCAACGGCGTGGGCGTCGAGAGGATTTTCCCGCTGCACTGCCCCTCAATCGAGAAGATCGAGGTCCAGCGGAGGGGAAAGGTTCGCCGGGCGAAGCTCTACTATCTGCGCAAGCTCAGCGGCAAGGCCGCGCGCATCAAGGAGCGCCGCGAGTTCTGATCCTGAATGTCCTTATGGATCAGCCCCCTGGCTCCCATGCGGAGCAGAGGGGCTGATTTTTTTAGCTATTTTTTAGCTGTTAATCGTCAGAGGCCTCGTCCTGGGCCTTGTAGCCGCACTGGGCGCAGAACCGGGTCCGGCCTCGCCGAAAGAGTTCCCCTCCGCACTCGGGGCAGCGCTCGCCCGTGGGCTGGTTCCAGGAGATGTAATCGCAGTCGGGGTATCGCGAACAGCTGTAGAACGTGCGGCCCTTCTTGCTCTTGCGCCTGACGACCTCGCCGCCGTGCGTCTCGCCGCACTTGGGGCACTTTACGCCGACGGTGGCAAGGATCGCCCGGGTGTACCGGCAGTCGGGGTAGCCGCTGCACGCGATGAACTCGCCGAACCGGCCCCGCTTCTTCACCAGCGGCTTGCCGCAGTCCGGACAGTTCTCGCCGATGAGCTCCGGCTCCGGCAGGGGCACCCGCTCCGCCCCCTGGGCCTCCTCGACAGTGTGAGAGAACTCCCCCCAGAACTCGCGTACCACGTCCAGCCAGCGGCGCTGGGCTTCCTCCACCTCGTCCAGCTCCTTCTCCATCTGAGCGGTGAAGCCCGCGTCCACAATGGAGGAGAGGTCCTTTCTATTAAAGTACTTCATCAGGAACTCGTCCACCGTCATGCCCAGCGAGGTGGGGCAGAAGCGCTTCTCCTCGTTTTTCTCCACGTAGCCGCGCACGTCCAGCGTGCCGGCGATGGTGGCGTAGGTGGAGGGACGGCCCACGCCGTTCTCCTCCAGCGTCTTGATGAGGGTGGCCTCGGAGTACCGTGCCGGGGGACGGGTGAACCGCTGCTCCTTCTCCATTGAGGAGGGGGTGAGCCCTTCGCCCTCGTTGGCCGGGGCGATCTGTTCTCCCTTCAAATCTAAGGGCCAGAGGGCGCTCCAGCCGTCGAACACCAGGCTTTCGCCGTCCTGATGCAGGCCAGCCCGCCCGGCCTCGGCCCGCACCGTGGCCCGCGCCGTGACGGCCGGGGTCATCTGGCAGGCGACGAACCGGCGCCAGATCAGGTCGTAGAGACGAAACTGCTCCGGTGTCAGGATATCCTTAACGGAGTCCGGGGTCAGGGTCACGTCCGTAGGGCGTATCGCCTCGTGGGCGTCCTGGGCCCGTCCAGGGGCCGCATAGTGGTTGGGCTTCCCCGGCAGGTAGTCTGAGGAGAAGTTCTTCGCAAGGTAATCCCGGCAGGCGGTCAGGGCCTCGTCGGAGAGGCGGAGGCTGTCCGTGCGCATGTAGGTGATCATGCCGACGTGCCCGCGCCCGGGAAGGTTCAGTCCCTCGTAGAGCTCCTGGGCCACGCGCATGGTGCGTCGGGGGGCCATGCTCAGACGGCGGGACGCCTCCTGCTGGAGCGTGCTGGTGCGGAAGGGGGCAGGGGCAGTGCGGAGGCTCTCCTTCAGGCGGAACTCCGAGACGCGCAGGGGGTTGTTCCTCACCTCGGCCAGGATAGCGTCGGCCTTCTCCTCCGTGTCGATAAGCAGTGGAAGACTGCCCTTCATGAGGGACTTGCCGTCCATACGGTCGGCCTTCAGCTCGTAGACCCGCCCGTCCGGGGCCGAGGCCTTGACGGTGACCACCCAATAAGGGTCGGGGACGAAACGCTGGATCTCGCGCTCGCGCTCGCAGATAAGGTTGAGCGCCACGGACTGCACACGCCCTGCGGAGAGCCCGTAGCGGATCTTTTTCCAAAGCAGAGGGCTGAGGGTGTAGCCGACGAGGCGGTCCAGAACGCGCCGGGCCTGCTGGGCGTCCACCTTGTTCAGGTCGATGAAGTCCGGGGTCTGGATGGCGCTGCGCACGGCTCCGGCCGTGATCTCATAGAAGCGGACCCGGCACTTCTCCGACGTGTCCAGTTCCAGGACGTCGGCCAGGTGCCACGCGATGGCCTCGCCCTCGCGGTCAGGGTCGGACGCCAGAAGGACGTTCGACGCGCTCTTCGCCAGGGCCGCCAGCTCGTTCTTCAGGGTCGCCTTGCCCTTGACCAGGATGTACTCCGGCTTGAAGTCGTGCTCGATGTCGATGGCCATCCGGCTGCGTGGCAGGTCGCGGATGTGTCCGATGCTTGCCCGGACGACGTAGTCCTTCCCCAGGATGCCAGAGAGCGTTGCGGCCTTGGAGGGAGACTCCACGATGACGAGCGTCTTGCCCGCTGCCGAAGTCCCTGTTGCCCTCTTCGTCGTGGACTTTGCCGGCGTCTTTTTGGCGGCGGGTTTCTTTGCCGCCGGAGCTTTCTTTGTCGCGTTTTTTTTCGTGGCGGCCGTTTTCTTCGCCGCTGCTGCCGTTTCTTTCGGACTCAAGGAAATTTCCCCTTAAAACTCATACTCATTCTTGCTCAGGGCTGACCGCCCTAAAACCTGTGCGCGGTCCTCGCCGCGCATGAGTATTTATATCATACTTTGGGGGATTTTGGGGAACCCGGGAAGAGTTTCTGATCCTTTTGGACCGCGGATAGTATCCTCTAAAAAAGTCAAGACTTGATTTTTTTTGCCTCATTCCCTCATCCACATCTTCCACTTATCCACATTTTGGGCTGGAATGCCGCCATGATAGCTTTTTATGATTTTTATCCACCGACTTACCCACTTATCCACACGCGCTGTCTCATGCCACGAAATCATTCCCCTGATATAATGGAGCATAGCTGTTGGACGGAGACCGGAGGATTTCCCTCCTGAGTTTGAATGGGGAGAATGAGGAGGACGCGGGGATGCGGCGCTTGAAGTTCGTTGTTATTCTGGCCCTGATAGGGGCCGCATTCTGTGAAGGGCAGATTTTTGGCGAAGTTCTGCTGCCGGATAAGGCGACTTTGTCCGCCAACAGGATGCGCTTCGACTCACAGACGGGGGACTTCCTCGCGGACGGGAATGTCACCATCACCGCCGGCGGGCTGAACGTCGTGGCCCCCCGGGGCACGGGCAACGTCGAGCGGCGCGAGGTCCTCTTCGAGCAGGGGATCGTTGCCTCCGGTGACTGGATGGGGGACCAGGTGGACCTGAAGGCCGGGAAGCTCTCGCTCTCCTTTGCGGAGGTCCCAACCTGCCGCTTCCAGGGGGGCGTCAAAGGTGTAGTGGGAGCAATGCGCCTCGACGCGGACCGGCTGACCCTCATCGGCCTCGGCGGGATCATGGAGGCCGCCCAGGGGGACCGGCAGACAAAATTTTGGGTAGTGAAGGCCCGCAATTTAGAGGACCGTTCCCAGGGGCTCTCCTTCGGCGCGGACGCTGTGGAGGGGGTCCTCCGCGGCGGGGAGCTCCACACTCTGACCGCGGACAAGGGGGTCTGGCTCAAGGGAAAGCCCAAGGCAGCAGGGGGAGAAGCTGTGAGCCTGCGCGGCAGCCACGCGCTCTACTCGCTGGACCGGGGCAGCGTCGTCCTCAGCGGCAACGTCTCGGCCGTGCAGGGGGGGCGCACGCTGAAGTCGGAGTCCATCGTCTACTTCCCCAGCCAGAACCGCGTGGAGGCCATGGGCGGCGCGCCCACACTGGGCAGCAAGGAGTCTCCCACCCCACGGGCGGAGATCACCATCGACATCTCCCGCGAGAAGAATAATAAAGGAAAGGATAAGTCCTCCTCACCCGATGAGGCGAAGAAGGCGGAGCCAGGGAAGAAGTCAGGAAAGAAGGCCGGCAAATGAGCGCACTCACAGCCCGGGGGATCCGCAAGAGCTACGATGGACGTATCGTCGTCTCTGATGTAAGCATCGAGGTCCGGCCCGGCGAGGTCGTGGGGCTCCTGGGACCCAACGGGGCGGGCAAGACCACGTCCTTCTATATGATCGTCGGCCTTGTGCGCCCCGATGCGGGAAATATCTTCATCGGGGACCGGGAGGTCACTCACCTTCCCGTCTACGCGCGGGCGCGGGCGGGGATCGGGTATCTGCCCCAGGAGCCCTCGGTGTTCCGCAATCTGACCGTGCGGGAGAACATCGACCTGGTGTGGCAGGAAATGGGGCAGGATACGTCCGCCACGGACGGGCTGCTGGAGCAGTTCGGCATCACACATATCGCCGGAACGAAGGGCTACGCCCTATCCGGCGGCGAGCGGCGGCGCGTGGAGATCGCCCGGGCCCTGACGCTGAAGCCTCGCTTCATCCTTTTGGACGAACCTTTCAGCGGAATCGACCCCATCGCGGTGAATGACATCCAGAGCATGATCCACACGCTGAAAGCACAGGGCTACGGCGTGCTCATCACGGACCACAACGTCCGCGAGACGCTCTCCATCACGGACCGGACGTATCTCATCCACGACGGGAAGATCTTTCTGGACGGAACGCCCAGCGAGGTGGCGGAGGACCCCATGGCTCGCAAGTTCTACCTGGGTGAGAACTTTCAATTTTAAATCGACTTTTTAAGTTTTTAAGGAGGAAGAAGTATGCCGGATTTTGAGATCACAAAGGAAACGACGATGGGTGATATGCTCCGATATGATATGGGCATCGCCTATGTCCTGATGCAGTCGGGAATGCACTGCGTCGGGTGTCCGTCGTCCATCGGGGAGTCCCTGGAGGACGCCTGTGCGGTCCACGGACTGAATGCGGATAATGTCCTCACGTCCATTAACGACTACTTAGCGGGCCGGGAGACCTCCCCTGAGTCAGAGGAAGGTCAGGCATTTTGACCATGAGACGGATGATCTCTGTTCTGTGCCTTGTGCTGTTCCTGTGCGGAGCCTGTGGGGCGGCGGGGGTTTCAGGGGGGCCAGCCGCGCGGCGGGAGCGCGCGAATCTGGAAGCCCCCCTGAGCTTCAATGCGGAACCTGTGCGCGTCCTGTGCCTCAGGGGGCCGACGGGCATGGGGCTGGCGAAGCTGATGGAGGACGCGGCCAGCGGACGGACGGAGAATGCCTATGCCTTCCGCATCGTCTCCGCGCCGGAGGAGATCGCGGCGGCTCTGGCGAAGGGCGAGGCGGACATTGCCGCGATGCCCACCAACATGGCCGCCATCCTCTGGAACCGACTGAAGGGAGATATCTGCCTTCTCTCCGTCAACACGCTGGGGGCGCTGTCCATCCTTGAAAAGGGCGACGCCATCCATACCCTTGCAGACCTGCGGGGCCGGACGCTCTTAGCCGCGGGGCGGGGGGCCGCGCCGGAGTTCGCGCTGAACTACCTCCTCCGCCAAAACGGGCTTGAGCCCGATAAGGACTGCCACATTGAATGGCTCAGCGAGCACGCCGAGGTGCTTTCCCGCCTTGCCGCAGGAAAGGGCGACGCCTGCCTGATTCCCTATCCCTTTGCTGCAGCGGCGCTGACGCGGGTCGGGGGGTTGCGTGAGGCACTGAGCCTGACTGAGGAATGGCAGAAAGTGGGCGGTAAATCCCGGCTTGTGATGGGCGTTTACGCGGCCCGGCGGAGCTACGCTGAAGCCCACAGGGCGGAGGTGGCCGCTTTCCTATCCGAGTCCGGTGCCTCCGCGGAGTACGCCAACGCTCACCCGGCGGAAGCGGCGGAGCTCATCGTGAAGCATGGGATATTCGACAACGCGTCGCTTGTGGAACGTGCCATCCCTCACTGCGGCATCACGGCGCTGGCGGGACAGGCCATGCAGGACGCGGCGGAGGGCTATCTGAAGGTACTTTTCGA
>JAEEGL014273299.1_pt1 | contig 11380 bp, 12 predicted proteins | sample 9134231 | NCBI WGS metagenome assembly JAEEGL01 (sample SAMN16246548, study PRJNA631951) | gut metagenome | biome: gut microbiome; feature: rumen; material: fiber-attached | host: Bos | place: Iran: Karaj | collected 2018-10
ATAGTAAAAATCCATGGGAACAGTGTAAGGGTAGCCGTCGTCGCCCAGCAGAGCAAGAACTCCACGCCATTCCTTTTTTAAAATTTCAATGCACTTTTCTGTGCTTACCTGCTGTTTGAATCTTCTCATTGGTCTGAACATACCGGTTGGCAATGAAAACCTGAATCCGGTTGTACAGATTGATAGAAAAAATTATTGCATATAAATCTGAAAATAGTAAAAATATTTTTATTACCTATTGACATAGTAGGAAAATAAAGGTATAACTATCTTGTATTCTACCTACTAACTTACTAGGTATTATATCTGAATCTTACAGGAGGACATGATGATCTTTTTTTTCGAAAAACTTGTCAGAGAAAATTTCCGCAATGGCGTCATGTGCTGCTGTCGTCTTTTCTTTTAATCGTAAATTTCAGTCAGCTCTGGTTCTACTTAATCGACCTTAAATTTTTAAAAAATCAGGAAAGTAAAATATGAGTAACAGTGAAGTAAAAGCGCTTTCTCAGGAAAACCTGGAAGTGCTTGAAAAACTCCTGAAGGATTTGAAGTACGGAAGTATAAACATAATCGTTCAGGATGGAAAAATAATTCAAATAGAAAAAACAGAAAAAATCAGAACGAAATAAAACTGACTGGAAGAACCGGAGGTTTTTGCTTGATTCAATACTGAGCAGAAGCTCCGGTTTTTTTTGCGTTTTTAAGGAAACAGTCTATGTCAAAGAGTTTTAAGGATTTACAGAATCTGCACCCATGTTTTGGGAACCATAGCGCTACAACCGGCCGCATTCATCTGCCGGTTTGTCCGGGATGTAACCTTGCCTGCAGATTCTGTGAACGCTCAATTAATACCACAGAAAACCGGCCTGGTGTAACTTCAACAGTTTTAAAACCAGAACAGTCTATTGATGTGCTCAGAAAGGCGCTGGAAATCTGTCCTGAAATTACTGTTGCCGGCATTGCAGGTCCTGGTGACACTCTTGCCACTGATTATGCTTTACAGACTTTTGAACTTATCAAAAAAGAATTTCCACAGCTCATTAAATGCATGAGCACAAATGGACTTCTTCTTGATGAAAGAGCAGAAGACATTATTAAAACAGGAATTGACAGCCTTACTGTAACTGTAAACGCCGTTGATCCTGAAATTGAGGCACAGCTTAACGACTATATCATCTATCACGGTAAAAAAATTGAAGGTGTAGAGGGGGCTGAAATCCTCATTAAAAATCAGCTGGCTGGTATTAAAAAAATTGCAGATGCAGGAATTACTGTAAAGGTTAATACAGTTCTTGTACCTGAAATTAATGGAAAACACATTGAAAAGATTGCTTACACTGTAGCGGAACTTGGGGCTGAAAAATACAATATCATCCCTCTGATTCCGGCTGCAAAGCTTAAAGATGCTGCAGCTCCAAACTGCCTTCAGATTGACGAAGCAAGAAGAGCTGCCGGACAGTACATTGAACTTTTCCTTCACTGTAATCACTGCCGGGCAGATGCTGCTGGTATTCCGGGTAAACAGGAGATTTCACATCTTCTTTATCCTGCTTCCTTCCGCATCCAGGAGACTTTCTCTCATGGCTGATGAAGACTTTTCTAAATACAGAATTGCAATAGCAAGCACGGACGGCCTGACTGTTAATCAGCATTTTGGTAAAGCTGAAAAGTTTTATATCTATTTTGTTGATGACAACGAAGGTTACGACTTAATCGAAGAAAGAGTTGTTGGTGCAGTTTGCAATGGTCAGAGTCATGTTATTTCAGAAATGGAGGAACGGGTTAAGCAGTTTGAAGACTGCCGGTATGTGGTTGTTTCCAGAATCGGAGCCGGGGCTAATCAGCAGCTGGCTGCAAAAGGCATTACAAGTCTTGAGTGTCCCGGTGACATTGAAGATGCAGTAACTAAGGTCTGGAAATACAACAGACTTATGGCACTTACTGGAAACAATAAAAAATTATTTGAGGTATAAAAAATGGGTGAACTTAGACAGATTGCGATTTACGGAAAGGGTGGGATTGGCAAATCAACTACAACACAGAACCTGACAGCAGGTCTTCTTGAGCTTGGCAAGCAGGTTCTTGTAGTTGGTTGTGACCCAAAGGCCGACTCAACGCGACTTCTTCTTGGAGGACTTCATCAGAAAACTGTTCTGGACACTATCCGTGACAATAAAACAGAAGTTGAACTTGAAGATCTTCAGAAGGTTGGTTTTAAGGGAGTACGCTGTGTAGAATCCGGCGGTCCTGAACCTGGAGTTGGTTGTGCCGGCCGTGGAATTATTACTTCCATCACTATGCTGGAAGAACTTGGTGCTTATACAGATGACCTTGATTACGTTTTTTACGACGTACTTGGTGACGTAGTATGTGGTGGTTTTGCCATGCCGATCCGTGAAGGTAAGGCAAAGGAAATCTACATCGTAGCATCGGGAGAAATGATGGCGCTTTACGCTGCGAACAACATCTGTAAAGGTATTGCAAAATATGCAGCCCACGGAGATGTTCGCCTTGGTGGAATTATCTGTAACAGCCGCAATGTTGATAACGAACTTCAGCTTTTACAGGCTTTCACAAAAGAGCTTAACACACAGCTGATTTACTTTGTTCCAAGAAACAATGTAGTTCAGCAGGCAGAAATCAGAAAAAAGACAGTAATAGAATACCAGCCTGAATCTTCTCAGGCTGAAGTATACAGAGAACTGGCTAAAAAAATTGATGAAAACAAAATGTTCACTGTTCCAACACCAATGACACAGGAAAGACTTGAAGAAATCCTGCTTGAATACGGCATGCTGGATGGTGCAGACAATTATGTAATTTAACAAAAAAAATGCTGACTGGAAAAACCGGAGGCTCCAAGACTGACAGCTGGAGTCTTCGGAGCCTTAATAGTTATCCGGCGGCAAAAAATATAAGGGGTATAAAAATGAAAAAAACAATTATTAAGGCATTTGCAGTTTTGGCTGCATTAACAGTAGCTGGCGGATCTGCATTTGCAGCAAAAAAATCAAAGGTAAAGACAATTTATGTAGGCATAGGTTATGAAACAATTTACAGCTATCTGGATGAGAAAGGAAATCTTGCCGGTTATGAAATTGAGATGCTTAAAGCAATCGATGAAGCTTTACCTCAGTATGAATTTAAATATGAAACTTCCGATTTAAAGGGAATCCTTCTTGGCCTTTCTGCCGGTAAATACGACATCGGCTTAAAGCAGTATGAATCAAACGCAGAACGCAGAAAGAATTACCTTTTTGCTGAAAGAGGATATCTTTGCTACGACTCGTTCCTTCAGGTTCTTTCTACAAGAAATGACATTAAAAAACTTGAAGATCTTCAGGGTAAAGTTATAAAAGGTGGTACTACAGTAGGTGCTGCTTTTGGTACTCTCCTTGAAAATCTGAATAAAGACCTTCCGGAAGATAAAAAATACAAAGTCGTTTATTCAAAACAGACAACAGAAGAATTTATTGCTTCCCTGAAAAACGGTTCTATTGATGCCGGTACAACAACTCGTTCTGGATTAAGGAGAACTACTGAACAGTACGGCAACGTAGTAAAAATCGTTGGCGATGAACCTGTAAGAAAAAGCGATGCTTACATCCTGTTCAATATTAAACAGACACAGCTGAAAAAAGACGTAGACGCTGTTCTTAATCAGCTTATCGATTCAGGAAAACTCAGTGAAATTTCTATTAAAACTCTTGGATATGATTACAAGCTTAACTAGCAGGAGCTGAAATGGGAGAGTATTTTTCCTGGGGAAGATTCCATGAGAATCTTCCCAAAATCTTAAGTAAGCTTCCCCTGACTTTTGAGATTACAATTATTTCCTTTGTTTTCGGTCTTATTCTGGCACTGATTATTGCCTGTATTCAGATTAGAAAAACAAAGGTTGTATCTCAACTGCTGCGTGTGTTCATTTCTTTTGAAAGAGGCACTCCAATCCTTGTACAGATGCTCATAGTTTACTACGCATTTCCAATGATTCTGGAATCTGTTTTTGATATTGATACACGGGGCTGGGGAAAAATAGTTTTTGTGGATATTGCTTTGATTCTGAATGAAGGTGCATTTATGGCTGAAATTTTCAGAGGTGCAATTCTTGCAGTTCCAAAGGGACAGACAGAAGCGGCTTTGGCGTGTGGTTTAACAAATTATCAGGGGTTTATGAGAATTGTGCTTCCACAGGCGTTTAAGATTGCTATACCTCCGGTTGGAGTAAATCTTATCGGTCTTTTTAGAAGTACAACACTTGCTTCAATGATTGGTGTTGTTGATATGGTTGGTTATGCCCAGGCTCTTGGTTCAACAACAGGTCATACACTGGAAAGTTACGTCATTCTGGCAATTACATTTGTTGTAATCAACTTCATCCTTCAGGTTCTTTTTTATCTGCTGAATAAAAAACTAAAGACACACAGTAAAAAAAAGTCTGTTAATAAGGAGAGTGAAGCATGAGTTTTAATTTTTCTTATTTACTGGACTGTTTTAAATTCGGAATTCATTATTTGCCGGTAACTGTAAAACTGGCTTTCATTCCTTTTACTTTGTCAGTTTTGATTGGCTCTGTAATTGCCATGATCCGCTTTTTTAAGGTTCCTGTAGTATCTAAATTTTTTGATTTGTTCATTCCATTTTATACAGGCATTCCTGTAATGGTTGAAATTTTAATTTATAACCTTATCTACCTTACCATGATGAAGCCTGTGGCCAATGGCTCTCTGATGGTTGCATATTTTACTTTTACTGTGGGTAGAAGCTGTGCAACTTCAGAAACAATCCGCGGAGCTTTTCAGTCAGTTCCAAAAGGTCAGTATGAATCAAGTTACGCTTGTGGTCTTACATTCTGGCAGACTTTAAGAAGAATAATTATTCCACAGGTTGTTCCTGTTGCCCTGCCAAATCTTACAAACAGTATGGTTGGTGCAATTAAAAATACATCAATTGTTCTTGTACTTGGAGTCAATGATGTTCTAAACGGAGCTTTGATTCCATGTAACCATACTTACAGCTTTCTGGAAGGGTATGTGGCCGCGGCCATAATTTACTGGGTATTCGGTGCGCTTATGGAATTTATATTCCATAAAGTTGAAAAAGCCCTGACTAAAAACAGAAACGGAGGAAAAAAGAAATGATTAAGCTGGAAAACATAAAAAAATCCTTCGGCCATCTCCATGTTTTGAATGATGTTTCTTTAACTGTGGAAGAAGGTGATGTAATTGTAATCCTTGGACCAAGTGGTTCAGGAAAAACAACTTTACTTCGTTCCATTAACTTTCTCGAAAAAGCCGATTCGGGAAGACTTACCATTGGCGACAAGACTGTAGATCTGCACAGTGCAAAGAAGAAAGAGATTCTTGAAATCAGAAGAAAAACTTCATTCGTGTTTCAGAACTATAATCTTTTTGCCAATAAAACAGCCCTTGAAAACGTAATGGAAGGTCTTGTTACCGCCAGAGGTATTTCAAAACAGAAGGCAAAAGAACGGGCTTTGGAAGAATTAAAAAAAGTCGGGCTTGAAGATAAAGCCGAATATTATCCATCAGAACTGTCAGGCGGTCAGCAGCAGAGAGTGGGAATTGCAAGAGCAGTAGCGCTGGACTCAGAAGTTATTCTTTTTGATGAACCAACTTCAGCCCTGGATCCTGAACTTGTTGGAGAAACTCTGCAGCTGATTAAAAAAATTGCAAAAGAAGGAAAAACAATGATTGTTGTTACTCACGAAATGTCTTTTGCAGAAGAAGTTGCCGACAAGGTAATTTTCATGGACGGCGGCTATGTAGTGGAAGAAGGTTCTCCGGAAGAAATTTTCTATCATCCGAAAGAAGAACGGACAAAACAGTTCTTAAAGAGAATCCTTCTCCCAAGTGATTATATAATTTAATCCATAAAATAGAGGTACAGAAAAGTGATTAAACAGATTGAAGACACAATCCGTGACAAACATTCGGGTTTTACTGATGCTCAGGTAGGTTCTGCCTGTGAAATTCAGGGTAAGGCTAAAAAGCATTGTCTTAAAAATGCCCACAGAACTTTTGAACAGGGAATTCAGTGCGTACAGGTTAACAGTATGAACGCTCTTATTTCTCTCAGGGACTCTGTCCTTATTATTCATGCTCCACTGGGATGTTCCGGCTGTGCTGCAGTTGGTGCTTTGGACAGACTTGCTGTTTTCAAGCATCATCAGGGAATTGATAATGAAAAATCCGGTATTCTTATTTCTTCAGGACTTGGTGAAAAAGAAGTAATTCTTGGTGGTGAAAAACGTCTCCGTGATACTATCGAAAAGGCAGTTGAACGCCATAACCCGAAAATCATTTTCGTTCTGTCTTCCTGTGCTTCTTCAATCATTGGTGATGACATTGATGCAATTAGTGCCGATATGGAAAAAAAGCTTCGTCTCCACGGAAACAACATCATTATTGCACCTGTTCACTGTGAAGGATTTAAATCCCGTAACCACGCTACAGGTTACGATCTGGCTCTGGCAACATTGCAGAATTATGTAATCCGGGAAGCCCGTCCTCCAAAACAGAAGGGACTTATTAACCTTTTTGCCACACACTCATTAAGTTACGCCGACCAGATGGAAATGAAACGTATGCTTAAGGCTATTGGTCTTGATGCAAACATTCTTCCTTATCACGCAACTTACGACGACATTATGAAAATTCCTGCTGCAGAATATTCAATTTCTGTATGTCAGATTTTTGGTGATGAATACTTAAAATTCCTTGAACAAAAGTATGGCATTCCATATGCAAAAACATGTATGCCAATTGGTACCAGAAACGTTGAACGCTGGCTTCGTGCCATTGCAGAACTTACAGGCAGGCAGGAAGAAGCAGAAAAGTTTATTGCAGAAGAAAAGGCAAAGTTTGCTGACGAAATTGCAGAAATCAGGAAAAAGACTGACGGTCTTAAAGTCTGCATTACTGCCGGTACTGGCCGTGGTTTTGCTGCTGCTACAATTGCCGGAGAATTCGGCATGAAGCTTTTGTGTATACACACTCCATATTACGAAGATGCATACACTGCAGAATTTGAATATCTTGAAGATCTTCACGGTTCTGAATTCTTAATCAATGTTGCCGACATGCAGCCTTATGAACAGGTAAATCTCCTTTTAAAGTACAAGCCTGATGTATTCATTGGTATGAGTAACTGGGTTAACCGTCTTGGAATTCCTTCAACACATATTCTTGATGCAAAACGTCCGACCTTTGGTTTTAAGGGTGTTCTGTATCTTGGAAGAAAAATTGAAGATGCTCTGGACAACAATAACTTTAATAAAAACCTTAAGGGAAAAATTGAACTGGCTTATCGTGACGAATGGCTTAAAAAAGACGCCTTCAGTTACATTCAGTTTCCAAAGGACAACTAGTATTTAAAAAGAGGTATAAAAATGGATAAATGTATAGAAAGACCACGAAATTTCTGTTCCCTTCACGGAGCACTGGATGTTGTAGGAAATATATGGAAGGCAATTCCGATTCTTCACGCTTCACCAGGATGTTCAATGCAGGCTTCTCAGAGAACAAATCTTTATTATCTTGGAGGCTATCACGGAATTCCAAGTTCGAATGCATATGAAAAGGAAGTTGTATTTGGGGGAACTAAGCGCCTTGAAGAAACTGTAAAAGGTTCCCTGGAAATAATGAAAGGGGAAGTTTACGCAGTTTTGACAGGTTGCTCCATGGGTATTAACGGAGATAATGTAGAAGCTGCCATTGAAAATTTTGCTGACAGCGAATATCCCATCGTAACAGTTGATACTGCCGGCTTCCGGGGCGACACATACACTGGTTATCAGATGGCTCTGCTGGCTCTGGTAAAGGGGCTTGCAAAAAAGAAAAAGACAGATCCTCTCCTGGTAAATCTTTACGGGCAGCCGCCAAGTGTAGACACTACTTTCCGCGGTGACCTGGAAGAAATTCAGCGGGTGCTTGGAAGAATTGGTGTAAAAGTTAATACCTTCTTTATCCGGCAGGACGGTGTAGACCAGCTTAAAAATTCCGGAAACGCTGCCCTTAACATCAATATTTCTCCATGGCTTTCAAAAAATCTTGATGCAATTTACAAGGTTAAATTTGGAATTGAAACTTTAACGTTTAACGGATGGCCGGTTGGACCTAAGGACGTTACAAACTTCCTTACAATAGTGGCTGCAAAACTCAATGAACTGAATCCGGGAACAGTAGATGAAAAACTGCTTAAAAAAGTTATCAGGGAAGAAGAACAGTATGTAAACGAATATCTGGACAGCCTTATGGGAACTTTTGAACGCCACAGGTTTATTATCATTGGCGACAGTGCAAAAGTTCTTGGTCTTTCCCGCTTTCTGGTAAATACTCACGGACACATTCCTCTGGCAGTTGTTTGTACAGACACAGTTCCAGAAAAGTTTCGTCAGACAGTAATTGATGAAGTTCAGAATCTTGAATGCGGAAGAAAAGCTGATGTTTATTTTGAAACAGACACTTACGAAATTGAAAAAATCGCCCATAAATACGGGGACGGAAAAGCAACTCTGCTGATTGGAAGCTCTTACGACAAAAAAGCTGCCCAGGACGCCGGGGCCTTCTTTGTAATTGCTTCAAACCCGCATCTTGGTGGTAAGATTTTAAACAAGACTCATATTGGAACCAGAGGTTGTATAACCTTTATTGAAGATATGTATAATCATTACTAGGGAATTATCCGGCTTTTAAATGGCAGGTGTTTTTTAACGGCACCTGCAATTTAGAAGCTTATTTATTTTTTTTCGGCTCAGTGTATTTTCTGATTCTGTAAGTTACACCAAGGGAGTCGCAAATCTTTTTGCATTCTTCTTCGTCCTGGTGAGTAATAGTTGTGTCTACGGTGCTTAAGATTACTTTTGGCACGTACAGCGCAGCTTCTTTTGCAAATTCCAGAAGAGCCGGAAAAGCTTTTTCTTTGTATACCGGGCGTACTGTCTTTTCGTAAATTTGCGGGTCACTGGAATTTAAACTGATAGAGACAGTATCAATTTTACCTTTGAGAAGCGGTGCAATTTTTTTCTTGTTAATAAGATCTCCAAGTCCGTTTGTATTGATTCTTACAGGAAGGTCAAAATTTTCTTTAAGCCAGGCTGCAATTTCAAGAAGAATATCCAGAGCCTCGGTAGGTTCTCCATAGCCGCAAAAAACAAATTCCCTGTAATTCTTAAAACGTTCTTCCCTGCTTTCTGCTTTGATGGCATCAATTACTTCCCTGGCAGATGGTTCTCTTTCCAGCCATAAAGTTGTCACATTGTCGAATTCATTCTGGTCTCCCTGACGGATGCAGAAGGTGCAGTTACAGGGACAGCGGTTTGTCAGGTTAATGTAAAGTCCGCTGTATTCAGGGTAAATTATTGTCATGTCTTTTTTCATTTATGTTCCTCTCTGGAAAGATTTTTAGTGTAATACAGATAATACACAATCATCAAAACAGAACACATTGTCCAGCCAACCGGGTAGGCCAGGGAAACTGGATAAAATGCACTTGTTAAATGTGTTACTACAAAAAGATAAGTCTGTCTCCATACAACAAATCCAAATAAAAGTATGATCATTGGTGCTTTTGCATTGCCAAATCCTCTGAGAGATCCTGCAAGAATGGGGTTAAAAGTCCGGATAATGAAGAAGAGGGAACTTACTTTAATGAAGTAGGAGCCGTAATAAACAACTCCATAATCTTTATTGAACAGCCGGGTAATTTGACCTGGAAAAATCTGCAGAACAACAAGAAGAATTGTTCCGATTATCATGCCCATAAACACCGCTGAAAAGGTACCTTTTTTTGCCCGTTCAAAATTTCCTGCACCGTAATTCTGGCCGGTAAAAGTTGTGGCGCTGAGCTGGAGGCTTTGAATTGGCAAAAGACTAAACTGGTCAACTTTGTTAAAGCAGGCAAAACCCGCCATACAATCTGAGCCGAATTTGTTTATGTAGCTTTGAACAAAGACATTTGAAAAAGAAGTAATGGACATCTGAAGTCCACCAGGAACTCCCAGAGACAGAATTTTTCCAAGAATTTTAAAGTCGATTTTAAATTCTTTAAAATTGAGGCGATAAACTTCTTCCGTGCGGCTTAAAGTAAGAATTACAAGGATGGCTGAAATTGCCTGGCTTATCATTGTGGCCCAGGCGGCTCCCTTAATTCCCCAGTTAAAGGATACTACAAAGAGAAGGTCCAGAAATACGTTTGTAATTGAGCTGATAATCAAAAATAAAACAGGTCTTCTGGAGTCTCCTACGGCACGTAAAATTCCTGCTCCCGCGTTGTAAAGCATAAGAAAAATAATTCCTTCAAAGTGAATTGTCAGGTAGGTATGGGCCGCTGGAAGTACATCGTCCGGGGTTGAATTTAACCGTAAAAGCAGAAGATTCAGGTTCATCCCCAGAGCAGTAAAAACTCCACCAAGAAGCAGGGTAGAAAAAACAAGAGTGTGGACTGTTTTACGCAGGGAGTCTAAGTTTCCGGCTCCAAAATACTGGGAAATTAAAATGCTTCCTCCGGTTGAAAAGCCCATAAAAAAGCCGATGAGGGTGTTAACAAAAGGAGAAGTGGCACCAACTGCAGCCAGGGCTTCTTTTCCAACGTAGTTACCAACAATGATGGAGTCCACTGTGTTGTACAGCTGCTGGAAAAGGTTTCCAAAAAGCAGGGGAAGGGCAAAACGGATTATCAGCAGGTAAATGCTGCCCCTTGTCATGTCTGAGGAAGTGGAGTGATGTCTTGTTAATACCGCTGTATCCATTGTAAATAAAAAGGCCTTTGGGGGGCTGTATATTACAGTTTCCTCAAAGACCTCTTGTTTTTCAAGTCAGTTAATTTAATACCGTTATAATCAATCTTTTATTTATTGTCAATTACCTATTAGTATGGTAGGAAAGTTTCAAAATATTACCTTCTCGTTTTTTCAGCAGGCGGGGGAGCTGCCCTTAATAAAAAGCAGGATTTTCTTGTTTTAGGTATCCGGGCGGTAAAGAATGGTAACGGTGGAGAAGGTGGAGTTAAGTCTCTGCAGGAATATTATTCGTTGATTAAATAGTTGTCAGATGAATTCAGGATTGCTAATGCAATTCCTGTCAGATATCATTCTAACCTTGTTTCAGAATCTTTAAAACGGCTATCCAAATTTGGGTAGCCGTTTTTTTGACTCTTTTTTATTTCTAGAATTGAATTTTGTAAATCTGAAATTTGAGCTGAAATACTTTCTAGTGTGGCTTTTTTAATATTTGAATTTTCTTTATTTTCCTCTTCAATTTCTTTGCGGCTTGTATTTACGGAATCTACAATCACACCGACTATTACATTCATTATGATGGAGGCTTCAAAAAAATCATAAGAAATAAAATATATCCAG
>JAEEGL015554849.1_pt1 | contig 11380 bp, 9 predicted proteins | sample 9134231 | NCBI WGS metagenome assembly JAEEGL01 (sample SAMN16246548, study PRJNA631951) | gut metagenome | biome: gut microbiome; feature: rumen; material: fiber-attached | host: Bos | place: Iran: Karaj | collected 2018-10
CAAAATAGAAGTAATGAAGATATTAGTAATGGGCGCAGGTAAGATGGGATCGTTCTTCATCGACCTGCTGAGTTTTGAGCACGAGGTGGCCGTCTTTGAGAGAGACCCCAAGCGCATGAGGTTTACCTACAACTGTCAGCGTTTCACCTCGTTCGAGGAGATCAAAGAGTTTAAGCCAGAGTTGCTCATTAATGCAGTGACGCTGAAATATACTATTCCTGTATTTAAAGAGGTGATTCCCTATCTGCCTAAGGAGTGCATCATCAGCGATATCGCCTCAGTAAAGACGGATTTGAAGGATTTCTACGAGTCTACAGGTATGCGCTATGTAAGTACTCACCCCATGTTTGGACCTACATTCGCTAATCTGCAGCAGCTCTCAGAGGAGAACGCTATCATCATCAGCGAGGGCGACTACATGGGTCGTATCTTCTTCAAGGACCTCTACCAGAAACTGGGCCTGAACATCTACGAATACACCTTCGAAGAGCACGATAAGACGGTGGCCTACTCGCTGAGTATTCCCTTCGTTTCGACCTTCGTCTTTGCTGCTGTCATGAAGCATCAGGACGCTCCTGGTACCACCTTCAAGCGCCATATGCGCATTGCCAAGGGTGTGCTGAACGAGGATGACTACCTGTTGCAGGAAATACTCTTCAACCCTTACACCCACGACCAAGTGTCGCAGATTCGTACGGAGTTGAAGGAACTCCTCGAGATTATCGACAATAAAGATGCCGAAGGTATGAAAGGTTATCTGACGAAGATACGCAACAATGTGCGTCGTGACATCGAGATCAAGCGCTGAGGCGCTTGAGCATCTCGATCAGTACAGCCCAAATATCATCAATGGTCTTGAGCTCCACTCTCTCACTGGTAGAGTGGGGCTCAACTATTTTCGGACCGATGCTCGCCATCTGGATGCCTGGATAGTGTTGTACGAAGAAGCCGGCCTCCAGCACAAAGTGCATGGCTACTATTCGTGGGCGCCATCCCAAGACATCTTGGAAGGTGTCGGAGGTGAGACGCAGGAAGTCTGACTGCTGATCCTCTTGCCATGCAGGTGCCGACATGATGGTCTCGCTCTGGGCTTCGCAATCTGCAAAGACGCGTGCAATATCCTGGCTCAGGGCATCCATATCGCTGTCGATGAAGCTACGCGTATGGGTTGATACAAAGATATGGTCATCCTCTGTCAGAATTCGACCCACGTTGTTTGACGTTTCTACCGTATCCTTCATCGTCTCGCTCATCTTTACTACTCCTTGTGGAATCTGTTCCAGAGCGGTCAGCAGAGCTTTCAGCGCCTCTGGGTTGATGACTGTTTCCTGAGGCTCGCACTTCTCAATGGTGCAGTGCATGTTGGGGTCGTTATCGCCATATTCCTCGCGCAACCATTCGTTCATCATTTCCTCTTGCTGTTTCACGAACTCTGCACCCTCGCCAGAAGGGATGGTGAGTATGATTTCAGCAGAAGAGGCTATCGAGGCATTGGCTTCACCTATCTTAATAGAAGCCACGTCGAAGTCGTATTCGTTGTAGATGGCAGCCAAGATGGCCCATGCAGGCACGACGGCACTACAGCGTCCCTTGTTGATGTCTACGCCAGAGTGGCCACCCAGTCCTCCTTCAAAACGGATGCGATACCAGCGACGCTTGCCACCAGGAGCTGGCTGTCGCTTGATGGGGATGCGATGGAACTGCAGACAGGCACCTGCGGCTCCAGTCGTGATGGTGTCGTAGTCCTCAGAGTCGAGATTAATCACCTTGCGCCCTTTCAGAAAATCTTTCGAGAGATTGGCAGCACCCGACATACCGTCTTCCTCGTTGGTGGTAGTCATCACCTCCAGCGCCGGATGCACGATGCTGTCGTCTTCCAGCACAGCCAATGCCATCGAAAGTCCTATACCATTATCTGCACCCAGAGAAGTGCCTCGTGCTTTCATCCATCCATTCTCAACAAAAGCATCGATGGGGTCGGAGAGGGGATCCTTCATCCCCACGCAAACCATATCCATGTGGTTCAGCAACACGATGGGCTCAGCCCCCTCATGTCCTGGTGAAGCCGGTTTGCTAATCACCACACAGTTCTGCTTGTCGCGTTTGTAGTCGAGCTTCAGTCGCTCTGCAAACTGGCATAAGAAATCGGCCACTCGCTCCTCATGGTGTGAAGGACGTGGTATCTGGTTCAGTTCCTTGAAAATCTGGAATACTCGTTCTGTTGTAGGCATAGTCTTTCTGTTTTTTTATTGAGATGTTGCAAAGTTACGAAAAGTCGAGAGCAGAACAAAAAAATTCATTTATTTTTTATGCCGAGACGGAGTAATTTCGCGATTTTTATCGCAAAGTTACGAAAAAACAGGAGAAATGCAAAAGGAAAACCTATTTTTCTTTCGCATTCTATTAATGACAAGTAATCAAGCGAAAAGAGATGCCTGATTTCGACTTAAAGATGTGGCATCTTGGGACATTGGTAGACAGATGGAATATAGTCATCAAATCATCAACTGCGTTTCGAAAGTTGGATTGACACACTGAAAATTAGATATTTTCATTCAAAAATCAAAAATATACTGACATCCGACATATTTTATATGTACAATGAATTATAAAAACACTTATGTCGGATGTCAGTAATTTCTGAAAAATGGAATTATTTTCTCTCTAATTTTCGTAACTTTGCCATCTGCGATGGCGAAATTACTCCGTCTCGCCAAAAAAACAAACGAGTTTCTTTGTTTTGCTCTCGACTTTTCGTAACTTTTGCTTTGCTGAAGACACTCGTCACTCAGAAAAGTTCAAATTAATTTGGTTTTTCATTCGTTATTTCGTAATTTTGCCGCAATGAAACGAAAAGAGTTTGAATCATACATGCAGAAATATGCGGAGCAGATAGAGCGGATTCGCCAGTCTGCCCACGAGTTGCATCAGAGCGTGAACCAGACCTATGGCGACTCGTTGCCCTATGGATACCATCTGGATATGGTGGTTGGCGGCATCCGTGACTTCGGCCATCTGGTGTGTACGAAGGAGGAGGATGTGCTGCCGCTGTTCTTTGGTGGCTGCTATCACGACAGCATCGAGGATGCACGTCTGACGTATAACGACGTGATGAAGATTGCACGTACGCAGATGACAGAGGAGCAGGCGCTGATGGCTACTGAGATTGTGTATGCCTTGACCAACGATAAGGGACGCAATCGTGCTGAACGTGCTGGCGAGAAATACTATCAGGGTATTCGTGAGACTCCCTATGCTCCGTTTGTCAAGTTGTGCGACAGATTGGCCAATATCACCTATTCCTGTTCGGGAGTTGATGGCAGTAATCTGCGCATGAAGGAAGTTTACAAAAGCGAGATGCCTCATTTCCTTCAGTCTATCAACCCGCATAGTGACGATCCTCGTCTCCAGGTTCCTCAGGATACGGTGCTTCGTCTGGCAGAATGCTTGATTGATGACTTGGAACGTGAGGAGCAGAATGGCTCTGCTTGGTGGAACAACTACTAATTACTAATTAGGAATTAGGAATTACGAATTACGAATTGAAGAATGGCATTAGGTAAATGGATAGGTGGCGTGCTCGGCTTTATGAGCGCAGGTCCGTTGGGAGCATTGGCAGGTATCGTGATTGGTGGCTTGTTCGACAATGTTCTCGATGCGGTGAATACCCCAGAAACACAGGGAACGTTTGATTCGCCTTTTGGACAGCAACAGGCCCAGCAGCGTGCTTCGCAAGGACAGCGCAACAGTTTTCTGTTCTCGATGCTGGTTTTGGCATCGTATATCATCAGGGCCGATGGTAAGGTGATGCACTCAGAGATGGAGCTGGTGCGTAATGTGTTGCGCCAGAACTTTGGTGAAGTAGCGCGTCAGCAGGGCGATGAGATACTGAGGAAACTTTTTGACGAACAGAAGCGGGTAGGGGCTTATCAGTTTAGGCAGACGGTGATGCAGTGTTGTGGGCAGATCGCTATGAATATGGATCATGCTCAGCGCTTGCAGCTGCTCAACTTCCTCGTCATGATATCGCAGGCAGATGGCAAGGTCGATGCTGCTGAGGTGCAGGCGATGAAGGAGTGTGCCCAGTGGATGCAGATGTCAGTCGATGAGGTCGACTCGATGCTCGGTCTTGGTAAGGACGACCTGGAGTCGGCCTATCAGGTGCTGGGTGTTTCGCCTAACGCTTCCGATGATGAGGTGAAGAAAGCCTACAGGAAACTGGCTCTTGAGCACCATCCCGACAAGGTGGCAGCCTTGGGCGAGGATATCCGCAAGGCTGCCGAGAAGAAGTTCCAGGAGATTAATGCTGCCAAGGATAAGATATGGAAGGCCCGAGGGCTATGAGGTCATAATAAGACGTAGCAATATCCGCATAGCAATAATAGCGGGTCTTGCTCGTTTTGACGACATCTGTGTGAAAGTGGCGTTCATGCTGCATTTTTCGGATAGTGGTCCATGAAGAGCTAAAGGACCGATTGTAGGTAGTGGCCAGAAAGGAGACCTGTTCTCGTAGGCTGAGTTGCAGCAACTGGGGATGGCGTATTTGTTGCAGACGGATAAAGATGGCCAGATAGCGGCATTGCCCCTCCTCTGTACCTAACCTGCGAACGCGACTCCGACGAGCCTCTGCATTGTCTCCCAGATTGAAAGAAAAACCATACTCTTGAGCTAGTGATGACTGGTTCCACTCTCGCTCTACCTCCTCTGCAAACGAAGGTTTCATCTGAAAACGCCCGATGGAGAAATTGGCTTTCTCTTTTCCTCCAATCACATAGAGTCCGTTGACAGCTGCTTTCTCTATCTCGTCCTGCCACATGGAGTAGCGTATCAGTTCAGGAAAGACGATAGCCTCTGCCAGATGAGCATCCACCTCAAACAGTTCGAATGTCTCTTTCCATTTGTTGTGGTGCTCGCTGACATAACGCTCAGCAGTTGTCCAGTCATTCCCGAAAGCCTTGCGATAGTTGACAGAAAAAGCTGTGGCACTACCCACTAGGAGCAGTAGCCACAGCAAAGACACATGTTTCACTTCTGTCATTTATAGCTTGTAGGTGCATTTCACAATCTTGCCACCATCGAAGATAATCCACTCCAGACGGTCGGTATACTTGCTGAAAGCGATGGGTGCGAAGCTGGTCATGCCGTCGATGATGATTTCGCCCGACTGACTATACTCCACCATGCGTTTGCCGCTTCGACTTTTATACTGTCCGTAAGGAGGTTGCTTGCCCTGACTGGTACCTTTCTTCCGTCGGGCATCTGCTTTCTTGTTGATAGCGTTCAGCTCTTCTTCGCTGATTTTGCGGAACTTGCCATTCTCGACAACGGCATACTCGTTGGTCTCATCGTTTTGGGCCAGCAAGGGCCAGTAGGAACCTGGGGTCTTGAAGTCGCTGATACTGCCGATGTAGCCACTACACTCCCACGCTCCGAACGACCAGCCCTTCTGCAATTCATAGATGGTCTCCGTGCAGACGGGCGATGCCTCTAGTTGGGGCAGTTCCTTGTAGGCCTCGTCCAATAGGTTGCCCACCATAATGACAGCATTCAGGTCAGCACGTCCGATGGCGCATTCGGGCAGGTCGCCGCTGTTGACTACTTGTTGTGTCAGACGGGCATATTCGGCAGTAAATTTCTTGACTACGTTGATTTTTCTTTGCAACGAAGCACGATACTCCTTGGCAGCCTCTAAGCGATAATTAAATAACAACTTGTCTGTCTCAGCATAGAGAGCGTCAATGCGGTCGGCATCATCTGTAGCACAAATCTGGTCGTACAGTTTCTGCAACTTGCCGTTATACTTTTTGCCAATAATCCCATAGTTGTGGTTCTCTTCGCGCTCCATTGCCTTGACGTAGTCTTGCATCAGCTTGCCTATCTTGGCCTCATAGCCGCTGAGCGCAGCTGTCATCTGCTTCGCCTGTTTGCTGAAGTTGCCGGCATTCATGGCCATCTTCTGCATCTTTTGCATGAACTCAGGATGCTGACGGATGTAAGTCTCCTGCTCCTTCTCGCTCATCTTCTCGAAGCGGGCCATCTCAGCACGGTCCATGCCCTCGGAACCCACAATCTTCATCATGACCTTGTCCTGAATGGGCTTCTTCTTCGACTCAGGGGCATTCTCGTCGTTCAGGATGGCCATCTCCTCCTTCGTCAGACCGAAAAGGTCCTGAATCTTATTTTCCCACTTCTGGCGCAGGGCTTCCATTTCCGCATCAGAACAGCCCTTCGCACCGTCCTGCAACTGTTCCGCACGGGCCACTACGGCAGCTATCTTCTGTGTGTAGTCATCGCGCTCTTCCATCGTGCTTCGGGCCATCTTTTCGGCAGAGGGCAACTGGGGCAGTTCGCGCATCAGGGCTGATGCTGATGATGCCGAGCTGGGGGTGATGGTTCCGTCCCAAGTGATGGTTGCAGTCTTTCGCTTGGGCACGATGTCGCTGCCCTGCGCTACTGCGAGATTCGACGGGTCGGCAGGTTCGTCATTGTCTGCCTGCTGCGGTTTGCTCTCTTCCTCACTTTCTTTTTGATTGCCCATCACTGCCTGCTGAGCCTTCTGTTTCAGTTTCTTCAGGAATCCCTGAGCATGGACGTCTGCCGAACTGAGCATCAGCAGCGCAGCCATCAAGAATAAAATCTTCTTCATAAACGTTGTCTTCATCATTCTGCTTATGTCTTTTTTTGTTTTCTACGTTCTGCAATTTCTATTCTAAAGCCTGCAATCTATATTCCAAAGTTTGAAATATATATTCCAAAGTCTGCAACGTACATTCCAAAGTTTGCAATTAAAAATACCTCTGGTCTTGAAAACATTTTCTATTGCTGAAAATCGCTTGTCTGACCAAGCTTCTCTTATTTTACTTCTTGATAAACTCCACGCGGCGGTTCTTGGCGCGTCCAGCCTCCGTCTTGTTGTCGGCAACGGGTTCGTGCGATCCTTTTCCGACGGCACGGAGGTTGAAGCCGTCAACGCCTAAGCCCTCAAGAGCCTTGACGATAGCCTCTGCACGCTGCTGGGAGAGCGGGTCGTTTATCTTGTCAGAGCCCTGATTGTCGGTATGCCCCTGCACCTCGAAGCGGGCTGTTGGGTTTTTCTTCATGTAATCAGCCACCTTCATTATCTCTATCATCGACTCCTGCTTGAGCGTAGCCTTACCAGTATCGAAGAGAATGTTGTTGGTCACAAACTTACCCGTCTCGGCAATGGCCTTCTCAACAGCTGTCATTGATTGTTCATTGCGGTCGTAGAGAGCCACAGCCCCCTTGGCAATCACCACGTTGCGGATAAATGTGAGGTTGATATATTCAAACGGCACCTGGAAGCATATCCATGTTGGTTGGTTGACACGCGGCAGGTTTACCACACGCTTGTCGTTGAAATAAACCTTCAGGGCGCGTTTGTTGAACGACAGGGCCACATGGTTCCACCCCTTCTTGAACGAGTAGTCAAAACCACCTTCCTTGTTTCCATTGAACGTATAACTATGTTCTTGGGTATCATAAACACCATGTTTCAGGACGAAGGCTGTCAGATCGCCTGAATCAAATCCCTCGCCTGGGAATTCAGAACGGTCTTTGGTAACGGCAAGAATCAGCTTCAGGTCGTTCAAACCAATATCGTCTTTGCTTTCCCAATAGTAGAAATCATATTCGATGGTGAACTCCTCTGGCAGATAGGCGCCCTTCTCCTTAATAAGCGGCTGTATCTGGGCATTGTCAGTCAGATTAATCGCCTTCACACCCCCCAGAGTCTTAGTCTCTACGGTTCCTTGGAACAAATCCCATTTAGAGGGGAACTCGCCAACCTGTTCTGCTTTTACATCGTCTTCAAACATCACGACAGATCCACGCTTGAAGTCGGATGAAGTCGTTGTCTTGGAATCATCTTCTTCCTCGGCATTGTCGTTCTTGCTTTTCTTGCCACTCTTCTTACTGGACTTCTTGCCGTCGAGCACGTCGTCCATCGTGCTGTCAACGGCCTTGTCAACCTTGTTCTCTACTTTGGACTTCACCTTCTCTACGGCCTTGTCCTTCAGTTTGCCCAGCCAGCCTTGTGCATTTGCGCTTGTTGAGCATGCTGCTGCAATCACGAGGATTGCCACCAGTTTCTTCATATTCATAGTTTCTTGTATGGATTGATACATATACCGCAAAGATAGTCCTTTTTCCTGATGTTGTTGCCACCCAAATGGGTGGATTTGTTGCCAACTGCCTTATTTTCCACCCATTTGGGTGGTGAAATATGGGTAAAATGTGATAACTTTGTGGGCAAATTGTATAGAATCAATGAATAAGCGAATAAACTTCTTGATAACATTGCTGATGGTAGCCCTGTCGGTTGCTGCCTATAACGACTATCGAAACGCCCGGGTAGACTCTTTGGAGGCAGCGCTGAAAAGCAAGAATCCTCCAAAGGGTGAGGGGTTGCTCCGTGCCTACGATGAGCTGATGCGCGGATATCTGCCCTTCGACTCCCTCAAGGCTTCCTATTATGGTCATAAGGCCTTAGCACTGAGCTACGAGTTGAATGGTTTGGGAGTGCGCCAGAATGTGCTTCGTCGCTTTGCTCAGATGTACTATGCTCGCGAAGAGTATGACCAGGCGTTACGTATCTTTGACCGGGCATTGGCTGTAGTAGACAGTATGGAGTTCGACAAGCGTTATACTGAGGCTGACGTTGACGACTGCCGCTCCTGTATCTATGGCGCTATTGCCAATGTGTATAATATGCAGGACAAGGCCCACCTGGCCATTCACTACTACCAGTTGGCTCTGCCCATCTTCGAGAAGTACAACTGGCTGGAAAGTCAGACCATTCTCTATCATAACATCGGCGAGCTATACTTCCTGATGGGCAATATGCAGGAGGCTGAGCGCAACTACCGGCAGGCACTTCAGAAAAGCGAGGAGTCAAAAGACTCGTTGATGATGGCCTTGAGCAGAAAGGGACTATTGCACCTTTATGTCAATCAAGACGACTACGCCAAGGCCCTGAAGACAGCCGTCCCCTGCTATTCTTTCTATCATGCCCATCGCACAGAGGAGGTACAAGATTACCCCTTGGTGTTGGCCTCAATGGTGCGACTGAACCTGATGGATGGTCATCAGAACATACCAGCTGCCAGAGAATATGCCCAGGAGGCTCTGATGCTGGCTGATAGTTTGCTCTTCGAAAACCGTAGCGATGTCTATGCTGCTGCCTGTCAGTTAGCGATGGCTGAGAAGCAATGGAAGCAAGCGCTCGAGTATGCCTTGCAGACCATTCATCCTGACTCGCAGGCAACCAATGGCGATGCCAGTTGCTACGCTATGTTAGCAGAGATTTATACCGAATTGGGGCAGAAGGAGCAGGCGCGCCTATATATCAAAAAGACGTGCGATGTGATGAACCGCTATGCCACAGATCACTACCAGAGCGGACTGTCGCAGATGGAGGTGCTCTACGAGACGGAGAAGAAAGAGACTCAGATTATTCAGTTGGCCAGCGAGCGCCGTCAGCACCTTTGGCTGCTGGGACTTGCAGCGATGCTCATCGTTGTCATCGTGGCGCTGATGATTTATTTCCAGTTGGCATATCGCCGTCAAAAGGCATTGTTGGCAGCCAAGGTAGCCCTTGAGACGGAGACAAAGGAGCGTCGCATACTGGCTCGCGACCTGCATGACGGGTTGGGAGGCATGCTCTCGTTGCTGCGCTTGAAGATAGAGGGAGATGCAGAGAAGACTGAAGCGCTGGAAATACTGGATAAGACCCATACAGAACTGCGCCGCACCGCCCACCATCTGATGCCTGAAGAACTGCTGAAAGGTGGACTCCGCCAGGCATTAACCGACTTCTCCATCTCTGTGCCTGGTGCTCAGTTCCATTCCTTTGGCAACAACCAACGTTTGGGGCAAGCCGAGGAAATAGTGCTTTACCGATGTGCCTACGAGTTGGTGAATAACGCGATAAAGCATGCCGAGGCCACGCATATCGACATCCAACTGATGCAGGAACCCTTGCAAGTGACACTTACCGTCAGCGACGATGGTAAGGGCATGGGAAGCGAGAAGGGCATGGGCTTGCAGAATATCCGTGAGCGCATAGCACCTTATCATGGTACGCTGAATATCGTGTCGGGTGAGGGACAAGGAACTGAAATCAACGTAACACTATCATTATCATTATGAATAAGTATCGTGTAGATGTCAACATTGTGGATGACCACACCATGTTTGCCGAAGGTCTGGCAGCAGCTGTCAACAAGAGTGATGTGCTGCATGTCAGTCGTTTATTTACTACCCAGGAGGCCTGTAGGCAGGCTCTCTGTGAGCGTCGCCCCGATGTGTTGCTGCTTGATATCTCGATGCCCGACGGAAGTGGGGTTGCTTTTTGTGAAGAGATGCTGGAGGCCCATCCCAAGATGAAATTGGTGGCCATCACCATCCATGATGAGTATTCCGTCATCCAGCGCATGCTCGATGTTGGCGTACACGGTTATCTGTTAAAATCTTCGTCGGTGGAAGAACTGGAAGATGCCCTTGTCCGTGTGTGGAAAGGTGAGCGCTACGTCAGTCCTCAGGTGGCCGACATCTTGCGGCAAGCTGATACCAGCAAGGTTTTCCTGTCTGCTATTGAAAAGCAGGTGCTAGAGCTGCTTTGCTTGGGGCATACCAATCCTGAGATTGCCAACCGAATGCACCTCAGCACGGAAACCATCAACTGGTATCGTAAGCGCCTGCTCAGCAAGTTTGGCGTACGAAATACGGTCAGTTTGGTGGCATTGGTGCTGCGTGAACATATCCTGACAGAATGAAAATAACTATTTTTTAGAGGCATTTTTTGTTTATTTGCTTACTTATTCGTACCTTTGCATCCTAAAATAAATTAGGAATATATGTTCGAGAATCTTAGTGACAGACTTGAACGGTCGTTCAAGATACTGAAAGGTGAAGGAAAAATCACCGAAATCAATGTGGCGGAGACCATGAAGGATATCCGCAAAGCCTTGTTGGATGCCGATGTCAACTACAAGGTGGCCAAGACGTTTACGGATACTGTCAAGCAGAAGGCGCTGGGTATGAATGTGCTCACGGCCATCAAGCCTGGACAGCTGATGGTGAAGCTGGTTCACGACGAGCTGGCCGAACTGATGGGTGGTAAGGCTGTAGAGCTGAACCTCGAGAATCGTCCTGCCATCATCCTGATGTCTGGTCTGCAGGGTTCTGGTAAGACCACTTTCTCAGGTAAGCTGGCTAACCTGCTGAAGACACGTCAGCACAAGAAGCCCCTGTTGGTGGCTTGCGACGTCTATCGTCCTGCTGCTATCGAGCAGTTGAAGGTGGTGGGCCAGACCGTTGGTGTTGATGTCTACACTGAGGAAGGCAACAAGAATGTGGTTGA
>JAEEGL016056093.1_pt1 | contig 11380 bp, 5 predicted proteins | sample 9134231 | NCBI WGS metagenome assembly JAEEGL01 (sample SAMN16246548, study PRJNA631951) | gut metagenome | biome: gut microbiome; feature: rumen; material: fiber-attached | host: Bos | place: Iran: Karaj | collected 2018-10
CCGGTGTATACTTCAACTGTCGTGGGAGGAGTTGTTGTCGTGTAAGTTTCGCTTATATTGTTGGGGTCATTGCTGTATCTGAGACTTGCGTTGTTTGTCTGCTCATTGGCAGTGAGAGCAGCGGATGTGATTGTTGCGGAATAAGTTACAACGATGGGATCACCGACAGTGTAAGTCTTAACCCCTGAAAGTCTGAATTTGAAGCCTACTGTCTTATCGCCGTCTTTGATAAGGGAATAGTCTCCCGCGGGAATGGGATTCAGCACGGTATCGCCGACTTTGACACTTATAACTTCATTGAACTCAAGTCCTGAAGTCATTGTATCGGAAATCTCATAAATATATGTTGTATAACCGGCTGTGTCGGGAACTGTGCCGTTGATTGTGAAATTAACGGTATCGCCTACATCGTAGGAACCGCTTCCCTCACTGTCAACTGTTTTTGTGATAGTCGGGAAAGTGGCTTTTGCCATAATCTCAACTTCAAAAGCTGTTGAGTCAAGAGAGCAAAGGGATGCTTCGCCTTCCTTGACCTGCGTTGCACCATAGGGGTAAACCAGATAGTAGCCGAGAGCAAGGCCATCGAATACAAGGGAGGTATCGCCTTCATCAGCGGTCTGAGTAGCGGTGGGAGCAAGAGGAATCGCGAATTCCTGAGCTGCCGCGGCAAAATCAGCAATGTTTGCTTCGGTGATATTAATATACTTCGTTGAAGAACCGATTGTAATGGGATTGAGGGCGTTGCCGATATTTGTATCAGAGATATATGCGGCACCCGCTCCTGTTCCGGTGAAGAAATCGTTCCATACGGGATTGATTGTATATGAAGCGTTAACTACGTCACCGTTTTTAATTGCCGTCATATCAAAAACACGGTATATGTTGTATTTCTGACCGGCGGTAACACCTGTCACGGTAATTTTGCCCGTCTCAACCGCAAACGCGGGAAGTACGGCTATCATGCCGATGATAAGCGCAAGCGCTATCGAGAGAATAACTTTTGTGCGTTTCATTTTTTTTAACTCCTTATATGTTTTTGTACTGATTCTGTTATGCTGATGCGCGTTTTCTGCGCTTTACATAGATAATCGGAGCAACTGCCATCATTAAAGCACCTGCTATGTAGATAAGGTAAGTGCCTGATCCGCCGGTATGGGGAAGGATATGCCCTCCGAGAGAATTGGTGACCTCTACTGTTACTGAGGCAACAGCACCAACCGATGAACCGGTGAATGTGTGCTGGTTACCTCCCTGAGTCACAACCGTCTTATCGGGTTTGACATCAATGACAATCGGATTCGCTTCCCTGATGTATCCCGGAGGCGCCTCAATCTCTGTCAGAGTGTAGGTGCCTGTCGCAAGAAGGAACTGCGTGGAATTGTCGCCGGCTTTGAGAATACCGTCCGAACCCGAAACCAGGTTATCCTTTATAACGGTATCGCCCTGACTTAAGCTGAAGGTCGCTCCTTCAAGCGGCTGAGTTCCGTCCTCATTGGTTTTTTTAATCGAAACCAAATATTCTTTACGGGCATTAACTACCGTTATGGTTGAGCATCCGGTAATAACGAACTGATTTCCGTTATCACCCTGCGGTTCAAGGGTTACATTCGGGGTTACCGGAACGCGATATGCATCCGTTGTTCTTATGCCCTCATAGCTTGTGTTGAATATGGCGCTTTCTGTTTCGGTAACAGTCATTACCGCGCCGAACGGAACAACATTATCAAGAACTTCCGTTCCTTCGTTTCCGAGAGTAAAGTTGCGTTCTATATCTTTGGGTACTTCTTCAAATCCACGGAACAGCGCATGGAAATTGAATGTCATTGACTTGTCTTCCTCAGTACCGTCAACCCGTTTGGTAATTTTAACATCGACAACTGTCGGTTCCCATATTGCATAAAGGGTATTCGGAAGATCCGGAAACTCGTCAGCAGCTATATAGGTTACTTCCTGCTCGGCATTCTCTTCCTCATTCCACGCGTAGAATTTTCCGCTGTTAATGTCGTAGCGGAACGTCGGAGTCTGCCCCTTCTTAAGTGTGGGACTCTGATCCCAGCCAAGGAAGGTGTATCCTATGTGTTCATCCCAATCCGTAAAGTCAGACGGCGCCATAATGGGCGAGGGTTCATTATAAAGAGCGGGCCTTGACGGCTCTTCCGGCGTACCCTCTGTCATTGCGGTTTCAAGCGCTTCATCGATTCTTGTGCCGCTTTCGGTGACAAGGTTATTACCGAGATTGTCAATCGTATTGGAACTGTATCTCAGGCCTGACGCCTCAACCGGAAGATCTTCATATTTAATGTATATCGGTATAAGGTGAATAACGCTGTTTTCGTCAGCATAATCCGAGTTGATAAGAATCTGATCACCGGGATTGTATTCACGTAATATATTGCCGTTTTCATCAAGCAGCGCCCAGCAGACGAACGCGTAACCGTCCGGAGGAGTGGGTGATGTAAGAACGAAGGTATTTGATTTATCTGAATAATGTTCGCCGTTATTCGCGTCCGGAGCGCCAGAACCTGTTACGCTTGAGCCGTCAACAACCTGATTGTTGTTATCGTATTGTACTCCGGTATCGCTGTATTCGATTGTATATGAACCTGCTTTCTTCCAGACAGCCCTCAGAAGTGTGACTTCTGTTACCGGCGTGTTGAAATCGTACAGCTCCATAACAGTCTCGCCTGTGGAATCTGTTACTTCATTCAGATTTTCATCGAGCTGGACCTTATACCATCCGGCAAGCGCATATGTGGACTCGGTAGTGTCTATTTTGTATTTCTTGCTCGGATCATTTGCCAGTGACACATCCTGCGTATAATACGCTTCTCTCAGACCCGAAGCGGGCGGCGAGTCGTTTACCAAATCATATTCATCATAGTGGTAATACCAGGTGCCGTTTTCATCCTCTATGAAGTTCCTGTCAATATCCGCATATTCGCCGATTGTTTCTTCCATATTGGCGTTGAAATATGTCGCTTCATTGGAATTCAGTGTGCCGCCGTTCGGATCAATCTTGACTCTGAACTTAACGGCTTCCCAGAAGGCGAATAACTGAACATCGCTGTTTGGCATCGTCGAGTTGAAATCAAACGGAACTGTGCACGCTCTGTCTTTATACCAGCCTTTGAACACATGACCCGGGCGGGTATATTTGGGCTGAGTATCGGCAAGATCACTGAGATCGGCGGTATATTTTTTAACCTTGCTGTCGGCAATCTTATCGTAGTTCAGATACTGACCCATAGGATCAAAGAAGTCCACACTGTGCTCGGACAGCTTATGGAAAAGGCACAGGTCTTGATTGTTGCGTATCGTGACCGAGGTGGTATTTCCTTTAAGAGTAAAATCTGACGGACCATACTCAGCCGGCGGATTATTTGTTGATGTTATCTTCTTGTAACCGTATATCTCGTAGCCGGTGAACTTATTTGTCAAAGTGAAGGATGAGGCATTACCGTGGGTAGTTACTGCTTTAACGTATCGCCCGTCGGCAGTTTCGAGATAGTGATGTTGAGTTGTGGTGAATTCTTTACTGTATGAATAAAGGTTATATGTGGTGTTGTTTCCATTGGTTGGGGGGAAAATAAATCCGTCAAGATAGGTCTGTCCCGAGCCGCCGTCCGGACTTTCTGTCCATCGCCTCGATGCATCCCATTGATAATCCGCATATTTCGGCAGGCCGGTTGCCTGAAGTTCTCTCAGAGTCTGACCGTAAAGCCCCGTGAATGTCTTGGTGGGGTTAGTGGGATATGAAGAATAATTATTATTTTTTGTATAGAAGTTTATCGTCATCAGTTTACGGTCCATATATACGTTGATGACACTGCTGCCTTTACGGTCAACTGTTATGGTTTCAACCTTGTTGGTGTTACGCTGGAAGAAGGTATATTCACTGCCGGTAGGGCTCGCAACTGAACTTGAACTGATTACTGAATTTACGGTTCCGGTTGCTTCGGTATACCCGGAATAATCATACTTCTTTCCGGCATCGTCAACATCCTTATCATCCGTAACCTGCTGCATCCAGTATATAATCGTATATTTAGCCGTTCCGTTTGACCATTTGCCGTACAGGTTCAGGTCTGCGTTAAGAGTCAGGGTCCTGTTGCGGATAGAGTTACCGTTTCCGAGATCAACAGTTCCGCTGACAATATTACCGGACGCGTCGGTAATTCTGGTGCCCTGCGTCATTCCGTCGTCTTCTGTAGTCTCCCAGCCGAGATCGCCGGCCACTCTGCCGGTGTACCATCCCTGGAAAACATAGCCCTGGATTTCGGAAACGGGAAGCGAGGTGATGCTTCCTCCGGGCTCAACGGCCATTGACGGAACATAGAGAGCGCTGGTACCGGCCTCACCGGCATGGAATCTTATCCAATTGACCGACTTGAATACGGGCAAAAGCTCTGTGTCCTCTGAAATCTCTATTGTATCGGGAGAGATAAGTTCACCGGTTTCCTTATATTTCCAGCCGGCAAATATAATATTAGGAGCAGGCGACTCAACGGTAACCCCGCTTATGTCAGCCTGGACCGAGGATTGACCGCTTGCGGCGGAAACAGGCATTTTTGTGTGAATGACAGTTCCGGTTTCATTAGAATAAAATGTAATATAATATACGGGGCTGAATTTCGGGTAAACCCTGACCGTGTCATTTTCGGTAACATGTATAGGCGAGCCGTCAAGTATAAGCTCATCTCCGGACTCCATATACCATCCGAGGAAATCACGTTTTGTGAAAACAGAATTTCCGTGCTCGTCCTGTGATTCGATAATACCATCGGGATCCGGAATCACCTGAAGTGACTCACCGTCCTTAACTATCTGATAGAAAGTCTCGACGCCGGCATTGTTCCTGAAAGGATAAACCGAATTGAAGCCGCTGTCTTTATAGAATTCATAGATGCGTCTGCCGTGGATTTCACCGCCGAATACGGCGTAAACCGAAAATGACTCGGCGTCAAAAGATATTTCGTTCAGCGGCGCAGGCTCCGTATCCGGCTCAACAACCTGTGTTTCGCCGTTGTCGTTCATATGAACAACAACCGGGGCCTCACACTTCGCGATTTCATCGGAAGTGAATCTCACTTTGACGGGTGATGACGGCTCAATTTCCGTACCCTCCGCGTCACGGAATGAAATATCGACAGCCACCATTCTGTCAGCTTTGATATCGGCAGCGTTCTTTATGTTTTCGACAGTATCCGCATTATCGACGGGTTCAACTGTCATGGTTGCTCCGTAAGGAAGCGCCCCTTCGTCCGCCCAGACCGAAACAGTCAGGCCGTTGACTTCTTTCTCAAAGTCGGGGGTTCTGACTATTTTGCCGTCGGGCAACGCGTCATAACAGGCATCGGTATGGACATGTTCCTCTTCGGTACAGATAAGCTTCTGCTCTGTATGAGCGGGAACCGTTTTGTAGCACGAAGCGTCATGAATGTGAGTGTCCTTATTGCAGACAACCTCATAATCCGCCCTGATGCATTCTTCAGTGTGAATATGCTCGGGATCGGTGTTGCCGCAGATATATGTCACTGTTCTCGTGAGGCAGGCATCTGTGTGCTCATGTTCATCTTTGGTACAGATAAGTTTTTTGCTTTCAGCAACCTCTACCGTTTCATAACATCCGGCCGTGTGAATATGCTCAGGTTTTTCGCATATCAGAGTCTTTTCCATTGTGATGGCAGGAAGTATGAGAGCGTAGGTTGTGCAGAAGACAACAAAAACACCCAGCGCCAGCACAATCTGCTGCCACCGTTTGTGTCTAATGTGTTCTGTTTTAAAACGCGTTATGCTTACTTCGTCTTTGTACATTTTTATCTCCCGCACCGGAAATCTGTTTATTTCAGGCCTCCGAATTTTTTAAGAGGCCAGACTCTGAATATTATTCTGCCTACCACATCATCCCTGTCGATACTTCCGACGGATGTGTTGCGGCTGTCAATGGAAGTTTTGCGGTGGTCACCCATAACAAAAAAAGCATTGTCAGGGACCTGAAAAGGCAGCTCAATATTGCACTCGCCCAGCGCCTTTTCGGAAACATAGGGTTCATCAATCGGCTTACTGTTTACAGTAACATTACCGCCGGCATCAATATCAACCCAGTCGCCGGCTCCGGCTATTACCCTTTTAACAAGGATTTTACTGCCGTAATAAACGCCTACGATATCTCCCGTTTTAAATGAAGAACCCTTGACGGAAACCACAATGTCGCCCTCAACGAGGGTGGGCGTCATCGAATTGCCGTATATCCTGAGGACAGGAAGGAAAATAGTCGCAACAAGAACGGCAACCGCGGCCGTCACAACGAGTGTATAAAGAGTGGACCGTATAACGCGGCGGTAACGCCGTTTATAGTTTTCTCTTTCAAGTTCCGCCTCAAGCTGCGGAATATCAGGAGAAGCGGAGCTTTTATCTTTTTTCATCGTCACTCTCCGATATCAAAAGATTCTTTTACTTTTAAGGCTATCAGATTGCAGCCTTCTTTGTGCTTGGCAATGAGAGGCTGAACAACAAGAGCGGTAAAATCGTCTTTAGTCAATGAGGATTTTTCTCCGAGACTTTCCACCGCCTTGGTGAATTCCGCGCAAAGTTTTTCGCTCAGGAGGATTTCGTAAGCATCGGCAAGAGCTGAAAGCGTCTCCCCCGCCCTTCTCTCCGTTTCCCGAAGAAACAAGGCAGAAGTTTTATCCGCGGTCTCAAATATTCCGCTGAGCTTGGCACAAGCCTGCGCAAGTGAGCCTGAGGTTTCAATATCAATCTGCGTCTTTTCCGCGGCAGCGCTCAGCGAAGCGTTTTCTGAGCTAAGACTCTCAATAAGCTTGTCCTTACGCTCATTTTCCCGCATTGTCTCTATTATCAACTCCAGGAGTTCTTTACGATTAAGTTTTTTCAGTTCGCCTGAAGCCATAACCGTCTCCACCCCCGAAAACAAAAAATGACCGCACACCGAAAACGGCGCAAAAGCACCGTACGATTTGCAGTCAGTCAATCATGAAACCCTAAGGTTTTTTAGACACTAAACTTTGCGTCCCCGCCTTTCGACGGGTTTGCCAAATTGAATTTTCAACGTATTTTATCATATATATTTTAAAAATGCAATATATTTAAAATTAGAAAATTGTCAAAATAAGCTGTTGATTTTTGTGCATTTTTATACAAATTTTACAGTCAACTCCACTCTTAAATCGGTTAAGACTTGACTTTAATTTACTTCTATTTTATATTAAATTTGCAGTCGACGGGCGCGGAATATTATCCGGTGACGCAAAAAAGTATTTCTGCGCAGCAAATAAACCGCACACGCTGTCTCACGGAGGTTGAAATGGTAAAGCCGTATTATACGACTATGATTTTTATCGTAGTTTCATCGGTTATTCCCCTTTTATTGATGATTCACAGGAGTTCTCCTATAAGCCGTCACGGAAAATTCTGCTTTACGCTGGCTTTCATATTGATTGCTCTGTGTGCCGCTCTTGAATGCACCCAGGTACAGCTTGACGGACGTTTTCCCCGGATGAGGCCGCTTCATTATTTTGTTGTATTTACTGAGTTTGCCCTTTCTCCGCTTATTCCGTCGCTCTTTGCATATACGATACGCCCGAGCCGTTTTTCGCGATGGCTGATGGCGGTTCCCGCTCTTAATTTTGTCTTTCTTCTGATAAATATCAAAACAGGCATCATCTTCTCAGTTGATACGGGAAACGTATATCACAGGGGCAGTATGACTTTTATTTATCCTACATTCCTTGCAATATCAATCCTGTGCATGTTTATCTGTCTTGCCTTTCTCAACAGAGACTATTATTCATCAAACGGAGCTATCATTTTCTCGATTATGCTTATAATAGCTGCAGGACTTACCATCCAGTTTATCAACAGAGAACTCCTGATTGACTGGATAGTTATTTATTTCTCCGCAACGTTGATATACTGTTTTTATTCTTCTCTTGTAAGTATGACCGATGAACTCACCCATTTGCTCAACCGCAACGCCTTTCAGAATGACAGCAAGCATCTGAACAAGTGCGCATATATCGCGTATTTTGATATTGACGGCTTCAAGGATATCAACGACAATCTCGGCCATAATTACGGCGACTCCGTGTTGAGGATTTTTGCCGCAAAAGCGTGTAAAGTATATGGCCTTTACGGGAAAATTTACCGTGTGGGCGGGGATGAACTGTGCGCAATCATCACTAAAAAAGGAGCCCCGATTGACAAACTCAACGACAGGCTCCGCAGAGAAACGGAAAGCGCTCTGAACAGAGGCAAAGATGCGCCGTATGTTACCGTATCAGTCGGTTACGAATTTTTTGATCCGGCAAAAAGCACCTTTGCAGAGGCTCTCGCTGAAGCGGACAGAAAAATGTATCTCGACAAACAGCAGAAGAAGGACTTAACCGAATAAAGAAGGCTGTAAGCCGTATTTATATTGCATTTCCGAGCGTTTTTTCCGCACACCCTAAATCCAGCGGTTAATATGTCCCCTCTTTATCTCTTATTACGAATAAGCTTTACGCCGCCGCTTTGCATCCGATTTCAAAAAAGCCCGCAAACGGCTTGATTTTTCGGTGAAATGATATAAAATTAATGTATAGCATACAGGAAAGGTAGGCTTTCTGATGAAAAAAGTTATTGCTCTTCTGATGAGCGCAATTACGGCATTAATGATTATATTGCCCGGTTATGCTGCAGAGATTGATGTTTCCCGGCCCGAAAATGCCCATCTTGCATTCGGCGATGACGGCAAATTCACAATTCTCCAGGTTGCCGATATACAGGATGATGCATTCCTCTCAAATCTTACAAAAAAAGCAATCAGAGCCGCCGTCAAAAAAAGCGAACCCGATCTGATAGTGCTTACCGGCGATAATATTGCCGGCTACTACTGCGGCACCAAAGCCCTTGCGCGCTCCGCACTTAAACAGGTAATGGACCTCTTTGAGGATATCGGGGTTCCCGTTGCGGCTGTTTTCGGCAATCACGACGATGATGATACCGCGTATACAAAGCTTGAGCAGATAGAGCAGTATGAAACCTATTCCTGCTACATCGGCTGCGCGGGCGTTGTCTGCGAGGCTCAATCGGGTGAAAACAAGACTTTAAACGCAGGCACTTACAATGTGCCGATATTTGAATCAGCCGACAGCGACAAGGTTGCTTACAACATCTGGTGCATCGACTCCGGCAACTATAACCCCGACGACAGTTACGGCGGTTACGGATATGTAATGCCGGAACAAATTGAATGGTACCGCGAAAAATCAAATGAATTAAAAGCGGCAAACGGAGGAAATCCCGTACCCTCCATCGCTTTTCAGCATATAGTTCCGCCTCAGATTTACAAAGCGCTTAAAGAGACTGATAAAGACACCGCGGGCGCGGTGTCATACGGCGGAAAGTTTTACACTCTGCCCGACGGCATAGACAAAAACACAAACTGGATGAACGAGGCTCCCTGCCCGCCCAATTTGGATTTTGAACCGGGATACGCAGAGCTTGACGCCATGATTGAGCAGAAAGATGTCAAAGCGGTATTCTACGGTCACGATCATATCAATAATTACATTGTGCCTTATGAGGGAATTGACCTTGTTTCAACCGCGGGCATCACTTTCCTGTCATATAACGACAGAAACAGAGGCTTTCGCGTAATCACTCTGAATAAAAGCAACACCGACACTTATGACACCTATTATATCGATGCCGAGGAACTGCTTGAAAACGGGAGTGTAACGGACAAAATCCAGCTGGCATTCAGAAACTTTCTTGACTCCGCAATCAATTTCTTCAAAACAGTCTGGGATAAAATCACGCACGGATAAATTCTGAAAACCGGGTCCGCAGGTTAACACAAAGCCTGCGGACTTTTTGGTTTTTTAACCGCATACTGTTTATACTTTTTGATGTTGACAAGGAGACATATTATTATTTATAATCTAATTGTAACCCGATTAAAGTTTAAGGAGATACTGACATGCACGGGCTGATTCAGAAAGGTACCGACATCATAAAAGACGTAAAAACCTACTGGCAGCAGCCGCGCCCGGGTGAATACGTACCGTATAAAGAAGTTGTGATGCTAAGTGTAGGCTGGATGTTTTTGATGATGGCAGTCAACTGGAGCATCGGTTTCGGTGTGGGTAATGAGTTTACCGGTATGACTCTCGGTATGAACAACACCGAGCTGCTCATTATGGGCTATGTATGCACAGGCATAGGGTACCTCACCACCCCAATCAACGCCTATATTATCGACAATTTGCGCTCAAAAGACGGAAAATACCGCGTCTATATAAAACTCGCCATTCCTTCAATGATACTCACACTTATCTCGCTCTGGCTGCCGTATGAGCAGGTGCGCGACGGCTTCAAATTCGGCCGCTACATGATGATTATTATGCTCTTCCTTATCGGCCAGATACAGGGATATGTGCAGGGCTGGGTGAGAACAGGCGTAGAGAATATGATTCACGTCATAACGCCGAATACACAGGAACGCACAAAGATTATGGCTATAACGAGCATCATATACTCTATGGGTTATACCATTAACAATGTCTATTATCCGTTTATGGTTACCCTGCTCACGGAAAACGACCAGAAATATTCGATGCATTATTATCGCGGAGCCTATACTCCCGTTGCTCTGCTGATGCCACTTGTGCTTGTGGCATATTTCGGCACCCGTGAACGGCTTGTTCTGCCGAAAAGCCGTATCACAAAGATGAGTTTCACCGGCTCGCTTCGTGCCGTGGCCGGCAACAAAATATTCTGGATACGGTGTATTGACAGCTGGAACAACTTCCTTGAAGGAGCAAAAGGCGACCTGTGGAACTGGATGGTTTACCGCGCCCATATAATGAAGAGCTCCACATACGGTATTCTGAACACAATCTCTTACAACGCGAACTTCTGGGGTATGCTTTTATCCCCGTGGTTTATTAAAAAGTTCGGCAAAAAGAAAATCAAGATTGTTAAAAATATTATACAGGTATTTCTGATTGCTTCATATTTCCTGTTTTACAAATCACCGCTCGCGGGCATCGGTCTCTTTGTCGTATATACGCTTGACCGATTTGTGGATACCTATAACGTCATCGACAGCGCCATTGAATCGGATATGCGCGACAACCAGCAATACCTTATCGGCGAAAGAATTGACGGAGCATTCAACCTGATTTCTTCTTATACAGGCGGAGTTATCGGTATGTTTACCGGTCTGTTTCTGCCGTGGGTTTACAGGCGGAAAGGCTTCGACGGAAACGACTACTCCGTGCTGGATGTTTACAGCAATTATGATGAAAACAAGCCTCTGTCCGAGCAGACTCTCAACCCGAATTGCGTCCTGTTTCCGCTGATGGAGACGCTGATAAAA
>JAEEGL017399988.1_pt1 | contig 11380 bp, 10 predicted proteins | sample 9134231 | NCBI WGS metagenome assembly JAEEGL01 (sample SAMN16246548, study PRJNA631951) | gut metagenome | biome: gut microbiome; feature: rumen; material: fiber-attached | host: Bos | place: Iran: Karaj | collected 2018-10
GAGGCACGACGCGGGAAGTCCTCTACATGATGGCCATACGGACGCTTGATCTTCACCGACGAGAGGGTGAGGATATTCTTCAGGAAGCCCTGCTGCGTAGGCGGGGATATCTGGTTGAACTCATCGAGGTTGATGAGCAGCATCTGCGCCATCTGCTGCAGCACCTGCCGTCTGTCGTTGATCTGCAGGTTACCCGTGTAGCCCCAGCTCAGCTCCTGCGGTAGCAGCTGTTCGCAGAAGGTGGTCTTGTTCCAGCCCTGCGTGGAGATGAGCAATGGCACGGCCTGGTTGCCGTACTTCGCGATGCTCGACACCCGCCACTGGCGCACCATGCCGAGGAACCACGTGTAGAACCAGTCCTCCCAGTGCGGGTTCTTCGTGGGCACCGTCCTGGCCAGCCTGCGGATGTGATCCTCGCCGTCCCACTTGCCGTGCACCCCCCAGAGGTACTCGCCGATGGGGTCGAAGGGCTGTATCATGTTCGAGTGGACATAGCGCCTGACATCGTTGTCACGGGCGTCGATGCCCCCCAGCCTCACCTCCATCGTCAGTCCCTTCAGCGAACGGTCGTCCACGGGTTGCCAGTCAGCATAGCGTCTCTCCTTCGAGCGATACTCGGTATAGCCCATCATCTCGTTATAGCGGAACTCATAGCGGGCGTCGAGGAAGTCCATCAACTGTCGTGTCTCACGGCTGACATCCGATTTGTCAACCGTCTCAGCCACCACTTTCGGCCCTCCCCCAGCCTCCTGCCGTCGTATCGACTTTTCGCTGACGGGCAGGGCTGGCGCCTTCGGATTGAAGTAGGGCGAGGGGTCGAGTGGCATGCGGAAACAGCTCCTCGCCGTCACCTGCTCCTGACGGACGGCCCTGGGCAGTACCACCTGATAGAGGGCCGAGGCGAGTCGCCAGCCCTCGGCACAGAGGGCATCGGCCTCTTCCTCCGTCATTTCCTCGTCGTCCGAGGGACCATCGGCCTTCGCTGTCCTGGCGATCCTCACGAGGATGATCACCTCGTTGCCCACTGGTCCCACGAAGGCGGCGAGCGTATAGTGCAGTATCTGTGCAGCCTGCTTCACCGCCTCGAGGTCTTCCGTCCGTGTCAGACCGTCAATGGTCAGCGCTACGATGCCGTTGAAATGCCGCATCCGCAGGTTGTCGTTCGCGTCCTTCTCGAACTCGACGGAGGGGTAGACGAGGTGCGAGGGTATCTGACTGTCGTAGCTCTCCACGCTACCACCAGCCTGGATAAGGCGACGACGGCGGGCGACGGCCTCATCGTTCGTATCTCTCTTAACGCGCTCCACGAAGTTCTCGAGCGTCTTCTTCGAGAGCTTCAGCGCGTTCTTACGGTCTCTGAGTACTAATGAAATCTTCATCTGTCTGGTCTTTTTCGTTGTCTGTGATATGATTTTCCGTTCTTTTCTCTAAGGGAAAAAGTTCTTTTCCCTGAGGGATAACACTCTTTTCTCTGAGGGAAAACGTCTTTTTCTCTGAGGGAAAAGAGTGTAAAGTCCGGGGGTTGTCGCCGATGGCATGCGGCTCAGTCGTTGTCGACGGGCGGATTGCCGAAGTGATAAGCCGTGAAGTAATGCTCGAAGGGCACGTCCCAGTCGTAGCCGCAGTCGCGGATCAACTGCCTGATGGTCTGCTGCTGGGCAGGTGAGAGCGGGCGCTCGCCATGCATATACTGGTAGAACTGCTTGGGTCCGCGCAACAGTTTGGTGAGATCCTTGCGGAGCCTGGGGGCGTCCTTGGCCAGCACTCTGTCGAAGAGGCCGTCGAAGCCTTCGGCCATCGTCAGTACTTCGATGGGGTCGTGCCAGCGGCAATGGCCGTCTTTCTCCGCCTGTGGTAGCACGCAACGGCGCACTTCGAGGGTCTCTGGGGCGTGGACAGCGGCGAAGAATCGCATGCAGTTCTCGCGAAGCGGACAGCCTGCGTGATAGCAGAGGGTGTACTTCTTGGGTACGGCTTCGAAGTCGAACGTCTCGTTGTTGGGGTTTGTGTGGTTGTCTGTTTTCATTTTGATTTGCTTTTCAAGTGTTTTGCGTGTTATGAATTCGCCTGCAAAGGTACAAAAAAATCGGCTGATTTCCAAACAAATTGGCCAAATATTTAGTGAATTAGTGTTAATATATGGCCATTTTCTGCCTTTATCTGCCACCTATGACCCATCTGCCACCACTATGAAATATTTGTATTTAAAGTCATTTCAATAGCCTTGTGGCAGTGTGGCAGATAAAATCTATAAAATATTCATGTGAATGAACCTATTATTTTAGACTAACCCTGAGACCGAAGCTAAGGCTGAAGCTCAGGGGTTTTTCTTATCTCCTCGCCTAAAAGATACTAACCATTAATGAAGTTCTTTTAGAAATTCATCAATGTTGATGACTTCTACAGTAGGAAATGAAATCTCTTTCAATACATTAAAGTGGTGGTCTTCAGTTACGATAAATTTGGCATTAGCCGCAATGGCACAATCCACAAATTTGTTGTCATCAGGGTCTTCAGTAATGAGATTCCAGTTGAAGAACGGGGTAATGAGTTTGGTGTTCTTGCGTTCAAGTATCGTGTAGACAATATATCTTGCCGCATTGACACTGATATTCCGTGCTATCACCTCGGCATATTCTTCAATTATTTCGTTGGAAATGCATAGGTAATAGTCGCCGGAAAGGAACGATTGCCATATCTTATGGTATTCACTCCTTGACGAAATGGCCATAATCAGACTATTTGTGTCAATTCCGATGTTGTCCATTTCCTATTTTCTGTATGGTGTGCGCTCGTGAAGGGTTCGAAAACTCTCAACCTTCTCCTCAGTGAGTGTGCCATCGGCCCATAACCTGTTTATCTCGTCTTCTGCCTTTTGGGCAAAGAAATTGGAGATGGCTTGTTTCAAGTCACTTACTGCCTCTGGGGTGTTGAAGACTGACATCATCTTCAACAATTCGAGTTGCGCATCATTCAAAACCGTTGCTGCCATATCACATTTGTTTGATAAACCGTGGGCAAAGATACGGAGATTTATTGAATGCTCCAAGAATTTTGCAGTTTTTTTATTTTGAGGTTAGGAAAACGGGCTGCTTATTCGTTATATAGACAGAGTGAGGCCTGAAAGGATTAAACTCTATAACGAACAAAACATCTAATTATAAATAATGTATGAATATGAAAAAGCTGTTTTTAATGATGAGTGTGCTGCTGTCGACAGGATTGTTCTGCGCTTGCAGCAATGATGGCGATGAGATTACGGTAGACCCTGATGGCAATGTTATTACCGATTACAATTCCGATGATGTCCCAAGCTTTGAACCCAGCGATGTTAATCATTTACGTATTACTCGCAAGGGTTTAGGCCAAATCGACTCTTGCTGGCTCTATCGTCCCTATTGTGGAATCATAGAAGAGCCGTTATATGTAAGCGAGAGCCATGGTAATTACCATTTGGAATATCCAATGGTGTTCACGGCTGTTGTCAAAAATTCCAGTCTCATCGACATTCTCCAGTTTGACATCAACAGCATGGTTCCCAAAAAGATCGAGGATCTGAGGGTTGGCGATACTTTTGTGGATATTCCTTATGGCCCTGGCGACATCTATCTGAAAGCCTGGGGAGGGATCTTGTACGGCGAAGTGCCGAACGCCGTTAATGGAGTTATTCCATGGGAGTTCTGCAAGGGTGGCACACTGGGTGGAAAGATCCAAGTGGTAGACAAGAAGACGAGCGATGACGGGAAGACACGCATCACGCTCATGCTTCAGGACCTCAAGTTCTATGATTACGACAAGACTTTGAATAACCGGATTGATTTTGTTCTCAATGGTCTGATAGAGTTCGAAATCTGCGAAGATGGTCTATATCCCAGAGAACCACAAGCTCCTAATATAGATGAGCTAACGATTCCCACTGACGGGCTTGTGTTCTTCATGATGGATGCTCTATACAAAAATAAGACCCAGGGGAGACAAACGTTCTTCAGCGAAGGATCAGGGAAACAGGAGTGTCTCATTATCAACAGTATAAATGAACTCCAAGAGGCATACAAGGGCGACTGGAATACGCTCTTAGACATCCCCTTCAATTACTGCACATTAGTGATAGTTCGCACATACGGAGAATATGGTGGTGTTACGATTGACGATTTCGATCTTGTAGACAATGGAGACTCCTATCAGCTCAACCTGACACTGAACGACTATGTCAATATCAACTACTCTTATTCTCCCGATTATACAGATCTCTACTTCTGGAAGCTCATTCCCAAGATAGAGAACAAGCCCGTTGTCTTCAACCGTATCACGCAGGAAGCCGAACTCGATCCTTCTATCTATGATGCCGCATACGATAAGATACGTACCCGCTGGTACCTGAACAGCTACATAGATGCCAACGGCACGTTACATCAGGTGAACAATGATTGGGGCAACGAGCGCTATTTCATCGAGTTTAAGGAAAACGGCATAGTTGAAGGCCGCATCGGCGAGAATACCTTCAGTTGTTACTACATGCTGCCATATACGCCAAAGATCAAACCTAATTATGAGAATGATTATCGCGAAGATCTTACATACGGTGTTATCAACCTGTGGGACTGGAATGTCACTGAGGCCAACGACAATGATCCCATATCAAAGCAGTTTATGCGCATCTTCAACGCCACCCAGTTCAAACTCTGGTCATCGGATCGCTTGGTTCTAAGATTATCAGAAAATGAAGTCTATGGATTCATGAGCGAGAACCTGAAAAAAGCATACGGCTATTAATGACGGACATAGAACAGCTGTATAAGGATTGCTACCAACGTATGCTCACTGTGGCGCGACGGATGTTGAAGAACGACGACGAAGCCTGCGACACAGTGAGCGACGTGTTTGCCAGACTGGCTGACGGCTCGCTGATGCTACCAGCAGAACGACCTGAAAGCTACCTGAGGGTGACAGTCCGTCATCTGTGCTTAGACCGCATCCGTCTCATGACGATACACGAACGGATGGAGCGCAGACTCTCACTCATAGACGATCCGACATCTGAAGAGAAAGAACGGGAACGGGTCACGGAGATGATCGACTACGCAGAAATGACCCTCCCTAAGCAGACCTGGCGCGTGTTCCAGTTGCGATTCGACGAAGGACTGCTGTACAGAGAGATCGCAGAACAATTAGGCATCAGTGAGGTAAGCGTCTATAAGCACCTCACCGAGGCACTCAGATTATTAAAATAGAAATTTAATCCGACAAGAAGATGAAGGATATCGAACAACTGCTCAAGATGACAGAACGTCCGCAGGACTATACGGACGAAGAAGTGCGACAGCTGATGAGCGACCCTGAGATGAGGGAATACTACGAGCTGATGGTTAGCGCAGAGGAAGGGTTTGCGGAGAGACATTCCACATTCCACATTCCACATTTCTCATTTCATAGGATTGCCGCAATATTCATCGGCGTGCTGTTGCTGTCAGGAATAGCCTATGCGGCCTACCATGTTATCAGAAGTCAGGAGACGGGAAACAGGAGCCAGGAGACTGTGGCGGTAGTAAACTCTCAACTTGCCCAACAGGAGCAGGCAGCGGTTAATACCATCCGTACCTTTGAGAATGCGGAGCTGCAGGAGATTCTACAGGCACTATCGGACTACTACCATGTCGGCGTGGAGTACCGTAACGAGGCTTCGCGCCATGTCCGTCTCTATACCAAGTGGGACACCACCGCCCCACTCCAGCAGATCATCGAACTGCTTAACGAATTTGATAAGGTCAGCGTCCGTCTTTCCGACAACCAGATCATCGCAGAGTGAACATGAGGCGACTGCTATTAGGTTTATTCTTTTTTCATTATTCATTAGCCATTAGCGTAGCGCAACATGTCTTCCAGGGCACCTCGCTCTCGAAGGCACTCATCGAACTCGACCAGTCGACAACCAACTACGACATCTCGTTTGTCTACGACGAACTGGAGGATTTTACCGTTACCAAGACCATCAGGCGGGGGCGTTCCCTGCCTAAGGCTGTAAGGGAGGTTTGCGGCTTCTATCCCGTCAGAGTGACTGTCAAGGGTCGGAATATCCTCGTAGAGTGTATCCAGAAAGACCGCACTAAACTGACGGGCCACCTCATAGGGCCAGACCATGAGCCTGTGGCCTACGCAAACATCACCCTCTTTCCCCCTTCCGATACTATTTATATAGGTGGTGGTGTGAGCAACGAGGCAGGCGACTTCGTGATTCCCTGTGGGGCAGAGCGTGCCAAGGTGCGTATCAGTTGTGTGGGTCTCAGGACCATCGAGCGGGTGATGCCCATCAAGGATGTCGGCACCATCCACATGCAGATGGAGAACCACTACCTGAACAACGTCACCATGAACGGACAGATGCCCGTCATCCGCAACAGGGCAGACCGCTTGCAGTATATCGTCACCAACGATGAGTTCGCCCGTGGGCTCAGTGCCCAGGAACTGCTCAGCCGTGTGCCGATGGTCACGATGACTGGCGGACAGGCAATGATCCTCGGCAAAGGACAAGCCCACTTCATGCTCAACGGACGAATCACAGACTTAGGCGACGAGGCTATCCGTCAGAAACTGTGGACTTTGCGCTCTGAGGACATCGAAAGGATAGAGGTGATCTCCAACCCCTCAGGCCGTGATATGCTGGAGATGGGTGGAGGCTATATCAACATCGTGCTACGTCGTGACCAGACACTCGGCTGGCGAGGGGACATCAGTGCAGAGGCTGGCACCAGCGACGAATGGAGCGAACGTGCCAGCGGCTCCATCAGCTTTGCCTCGAAGAAATTCGACATGACACTCGATGCCCATGGTGGACGTACCACTCAGACGAAAGACGAGCTGACGACCTATTCACTACCGTCACGCACAACATCCTACTCCATCTCCTCAAACTATATATCAGACTGCCAGACCAAGAAGACAGACAAGGAACTGTCGGCGAACCTGACCCTCCTCTACCAGCCCATCAAGCAATTAGAGTTAGGAGGTATGCTGTCTTGGCAGACCCTATGGCCAGAGAAAGTTACCAACGGCGTCTTGAACTACCCTGAAGACCTTACAACCTCGAAAGCCGAACAGTTTACTGACCACAATACCACCGCCAAGAGCCTAACCGTCTATGGCGACTGGCGATTCGATGCGAAAGGCAAACAACTCAGCTTCACCTATCAGAATTATAAGAAAGACGATGACGGTAGGTCTGAGGTAAAGACCAACTATCCTTCTAATGATCTCTATCCTGTCATTAAGTGGCAAAACTACCACAGTCAGGTAGACTATCATATACAGTCTGCCAGAATAGACCTGACACTGCCTTTCGAATTCCTCACCGTCGATGCGGGAGCTTCCTACACTAACATCAGGAACCAGGCCCACATAGAGATAGAGAGTGGAAGCACGGGTGGTCTCTACCAAACGACAAGCAGCGACCCTGACTATCAGGAGAAGACCAAGGCCGCCTATCTGTCACTCCATCGCGACTGGAACCTCTTCTCCGTCAAGGCAGGACTGCGCTATGAGCATATCGGCTGGGAGGAAGACTGTCGTGACTACTGGCTACCTTCGGCCAGTCTCTCCGTCAAACCTCTGGAGGGTCATCACATCAGCCTCGCATGGGGCACCAGCTGTCTGCGTCCGAACTTCTACGACCTCAACCCCTTCCGTGTCTATAAGACGGGCTATGAATACTCTGAGGGCAACCCCACGCTGAAGCCCAGCCGTATGAGTAATATCGAACTGAGTTACCAGAACCATAAGGGACTGTATGCTTGTGTCTATCACCACCACGGCAGTCGTGTGGTAATGCAACAGACTTATGTGTCAATCTATCAGAACATGCAGACTCCCCTTGCAGAGTCGATGCCCTACAACTTAGGTCGTACCAGTCAGACTGGCCTCTACCTGCGCTACCAGCGACCCTTGTCAGACCATCTGACAGCAACAGCCGAAGGAGACGTGTTCTATCACGATGCGACTTCACAAAACAGCGACAAACCCTATCTCTATGGTTGGGGGAAACGTATGACCGTCTCTTCAGACTGGTATCTGGACCGCAGACATACTCTCCTGCTGAATGCCCGTTACCAGCATTGGTTCGCTGATTATCGGGATATGACAGAGACTGACAGTTACGGCTACTTCACCTTTGCCCTGCGATACTCCCTGCTGGACGATCGTCTGAAACTCTCACTCGTAGCCAATGACCCCTTCCGCCAGCATGTCACCAACGAGACGATCCATAACAGCAGGATATGGGACAAGCCATTCATTCCCTATCAGGAACCCCCAAACTCTTCTGTCATCATGGAACAAGGACGCCACACTCGTTTCCACAGCCATTACATCGGCCTCACTGCCACCTATGCCTTGGGCGGGAAGAAGGTTCGCTCCGTCCGTCACGACCTGAAGGATGCAGAGTCGAAACGAGCAGAGAATTTGGGAGAATAATGGAAATCAGGGCTTATCTGACGATGAACCAGAGGTGCATCATGATGGTGGTGAACCAGCCGTAGTGGCGACCCATCACCTTAAAACGCTCTATCAGTGATTCACGGTGATGGAGGGTGGTCTGGCCCTCCTGAGTGTAGTTGGCAACAACCATGTGGAGGTTGTGCAGGGGGACATTCTCCTTGTCAGCAGCCTTCATAATACGGATGCACCAGTCAACATCAGCAGAGTAGCGATATCGCTGGTCGTAGGGCGTGGCGATGGCAAAGTCAGTACGGGCATAGAAGGCCTGATGACAGACAAGCATACCCTGACGGAAGGACTTCCAGGTGAGATTCTCTGGGGGAGCAAGGCGACGATGATGAAGGAAACGACCCTCTCCATCGACGATATCCGTATCACCATAGAGCACAGCAGGGGTATCCCCCTGTGATACAGAGGCAACAATCTTTGAGACAGTATCAGGAGCTGGCAGGAAATCGCCGGCATTGAGGAAACAGACATAGTCGCCATCGAGGGAGCGCAAACCTTTGTTCATCGCGTCATAGATGCCGTGGTCAGGTTCTGAAGTGACCTGGACACGATGCCCATTATCAGCAGCATTCGACCTTTGGATATAGTTGTCGATAAGTTGGATGGTGCCATCAGTAGAGGCACCGTCGATAATCAGATGGACGATATCGGGATAGTCCTGCTGGAGCACACTGTCGAGTGTCCGCTGCAACACCTGGGCAGCATTATAGGTGATGGTGACGTAGGTGATAGTCATGTTTACATTTTACAGCTTGTAGTGTTTAAAGGCCATCGCCTGTTGGTAGACCTCGGCATAGCGGAAGGCGACGCTCTGTTGGGAGTAGTTCTGGGCCACCTTACGGACACAGGCCTCGCTGAGTTCATCGCGATGGACGGAGGTGAGCACCCAACGGATGCCATGGGCAAGGTCGCTGGCACTGCGATAGTCAGCCACGTAGCCATTGCGCTTGTGATCGATCTCCTCTGGGATGCCACCCACACGGAATCCCACACAGGGCAGACCACAGGCCATCGCCTCCATGATGGTATTGGGCAGGTTCTCCGACAACGAGGGGAGCACAAACACATCAGCAGCCCGATAGATATCGACGATACGATGCTCGTCGTTGACATAGCCTAAGGGAATCGCATCGATAGACAACTGTGACACAACCTCCTCGGCATGGCCCCCAAGGATGAGGACGGTGGCATCAGACAAGTCGTGCAACAGTCGGCATGCCTCGATGAGATAGTCCATGCCCTTGTTTTCGTTGGTGACACGCTGCGATGCAAAGAGGATAAACTGACGATCGAGGGGGAGTCCGAGGCGGCGACGGGCCTCAGCACGATCGCCAGGCTTATAGATATGTGTGTCGATGGGGTTGGGAATGCTGGTAATCTTCTGTCCCTTGAGCAGGGCACTGGCCTTTGCTTCACCTTCGAGCCAACGACTGCAAGCAACGAAGTAGATGCTCTCGCCATCGAGCATACGTTCCTTCTTTCGCCAGATGCTGGTAGAGAGATCATTGGCAGAGCCCCCACCAGGGAGCAGACGACAGTTGTGACAGGCAGTGGTAAAATGGCGACAACTCAGGGTGACATGACAAAGCGCCGTAGCAGGCCAGATGTCGTGCATCGTCCAGACCACGGGTTTACCAGAGCGCAGTATCTTCCGGATAGTACCAAGCGAGAGCATACCCTGATTGATCCAATGGAGGTGGATCACGTCGGCCTCACGGAACTCAGGCAGACTGGTGATATCGGAGCCAGCATTGGCGATGTCGATCTCGAAAAGATGACGACGGGAAAAGTGCAGACGACAGAAGATGACGAAGCGCTCCCAGAGGAAATACCAATGGAGCAACGGTGATTTGGGCAGGGCAACAACGGAGAGCGAGTCGCTGAGCTTGTCGCGTACCAGCATCTTCACCTTGATACCATGGTTGTTGAGAGCCATCATCAGACGGTTAGCAGCTACAGCAGCACCTCCCGTTCTGTCACTGGTATTGACGATGAGCACCCTCATTTTTTCTCTTTCTCACGACGTTTCTGCTCCTTACGGGCTTCCTTCTCGCGACGCTTCTGTTCTTTACGGAGTTCCTTTTCGCGCTTCTTCTGCTCCTTCTGAAGTTCACGCTCACGCTTTCGCTGTTCCCTCTGCAACTTCTTCAGTTCCTTGGCACTCTGCTTGGCGGTCTCCTTCTCGGTTTTGGCATCCTCCTTTGCCTTGAGCGCCTCCTCGAGTTTCTCGTGGATCATATCCTTGTCGAAAGTGTACACATAGCCAAAGAGTCCCAGGGAAAGGGTGTTATCCTTACCCTTGAGATGAACAGATGTCGTATTGAAGAGATAGTAGTTGTTCTCCTTCAGTTTCGAGTTAAGCACCGTCTCAGCCGTCTTCACTACAACCCCACGACCAATCTTGGCCAGCACGTTGTCGCCCAGACGATCCTTGGCTTCCTCGTCGACATATTCCTCAATGGCCTTCATCATGGCCTCTTTATGTTTCTCCTTGTCAGGACGTGTCTCAACCATGAGTACGGCAATCAGCAACACGATGAACACGGCAATCAGTTTCTTCATATACCTTTTTTATATATTAATGACGGTGCAAAGGTACGAATAAGAGGGCAAAAAACAAAGCAAAATATGCTAATAATTGTTGTTACCGCACACATTCCATTGATTTATATCAAGAATAAATGGCATTTTTACACTTAAAACACATAAAATATTGCAGGAATGAAAAAATCGTCGTACCTTTGCACTGTCAAAAGGTTAATAGATTGTTTTAGGTTAGTAGTAATATTTATAGTTTTAGGTTTTTAGTTATTGGTAAGAGAAAGTTTTCAACTGGATAACAGGAGGCAATTGTGAAATTCCCTTTTAAACTTTCAAATTTTTA
>JAEEGL010233695.1_pt1 | contig 11379 bp, 20 predicted proteins | sample 9134231 | NCBI WGS metagenome assembly JAEEGL01 (sample SAMN16246548, study PRJNA631951) | gut metagenome | biome: gut microbiome; feature: rumen; material: fiber-attached | host: Bos | place: Iran: Karaj | collected 2018-10
ACAATTGTAACAATTTTCCTCTTGACATTTCCTCCCAATGTGATATAATGGTTACGAAAGGAAGGGATACGAGATGACCAAGTTACAGGCAATCCGCAAGTTCGCCGATACAGTGGCGCAGGAACACGTTATCATCGTCCGAGATGATGATTGGAGCTTCAGCATGGCAGATACCAAACCCCGTATGGCGATTCCTTACGACCTGATGAAGAACGACCAAGGGGATAAGGATTTCCGCACTGATTTCGTTCGGCGATGCCCCATCGGAAAAGGCTTTGCGAATGTCACGCTCTCCATCTTACATGAGATTGGGCACCACTTCAACCGTGAAGTCTTTATCTTCATGACCGATGTAAAGGAATATAATGAAGCCCAGGGATTCGACCACTTCAAATTTCCTTGCGAGATTGTCGCAACTGATTGGGCAATCAACTGGTTACAGAGTCCCGAAAACCGCAAGATTGCAAAAGCATTTGAAAAGGAGTTCTTCGGATATGGAAACGATTAAGAAATACTTCAGCATTACTGCCTCCAAATACCAGTTCGAGTGGAATGATGTCCGTTGTGCCATCCAGTTAGCAAACGTTATCTGTATCATGATTTTCGGCTTGAGCGTAGCGTGGTTCGGACTTTTCTATGCCATGTTTGGCGTAATCAAAGACCTTACACAGCATCGGCACATGAATGAAATGTTTATGCACCTCTCCAGCGTTGCCCTCAACGTCTACTTCCTCATCCTCCTCTACAGGGGATGAGGCGGCCGGCCGCAAATTTAATAGAATCTTAACAATTTTGTAGTTGACTTGTCACACTTTTTCTGCTATAATAATATCGTGAAAGGGAGGTAAGGAAGATGAAGAAACAGAAGAAGGTCAAGACCTATGCGGAGATTTTCCAGTCCGAGCGCAAAACTTGGGGTAGTGTAAACCCCGTGACCCGTGTGATACCTGACAAGCGGTTTAAAAAACCGAAATACAAAGGAAAGGAGTGGGACTAATGACAGTTTATGAAGTAGTAGAATACATCACCGAGGACTTCAAAGAGAATGGAGTTCTTGGCGAAAATGCAAGCGGTATGTACTCTTCTATTGAAAAGGCAAGACAGGCAACTCTTGACCGCATTGCGGAAGAATACACTGAGGAAGAAATCTTAGCAATGAATATTCCAAATGATTGGGAGTGTTTGGAAGTACCAGAAAATGAATGGACTTCAAGTTGTACATACATCATTTACAGTTACGAATTGGATGGGAGGATAGAATAACATGCGTACTTGTCCCGATTGCCCCGAATATGAACTCGAAATGTACGAACATTATGACGAATACGATGACAATATCTTGCGTCAGGATCAGCATTTTGAATGCCCCAAATGTCATCGTACCTTCGCCCGCACCGTGTGGTACAAGCAGACCGAAGTCGAATGGCTTCCTGATGAGGAGGATTAAATGAAACGGAAAGTAATCAAACATATTGTATACACATCCGCCACCACGGGCGAGTCTTTCCTGGGCGCGACCGAATATGATGGCGCGCTCACGGATGACAACATTCTCGGCGCGTTTCACGAAGTCGGAAAAACCGAGTGGATCGGCGGGAATTTATGGGTCGTCCGTGACAATCAGTTAATCTATCGTCTTTCGGTAGAGCCTACCATACAATACACCAAATCATGGTATGACTGGCTTTTAGATGCGGTTAGACGCATCTAATTCGGCCGGCCAATTTTTTCAGCCGGCGCGCCTCCAGGCTCTACTCCCCCATTATATCATAGCACGATTCCGCCTGCAAGTCAAGTGTCAGAATTGTTAAATTTCTGTTACAAAATTGTTACAAAAGTGTTACAGACACCATAGGATGGCGGACGCCTTGCGGAGCAAGGCTCCGCCCGCATGTCAAGTTTGTATACAGTATACATAGGAGCTGGATAAGCTGGATAGGAGCTGGGAGCTGGGAGCTGGGTTGGCTTACAGGAGCTGGGAGCTGGAGCTGCCCATGGGAGCTGGGACAGCCGGCGGCAGCTGGGAGCTGGAACGAGCTGGACTTCCGTTGTCGCCCCGAGATTGAGCTGGAAAAATTTTCTATTGTAACATTGTCCAGGAGCTGGGTCCACAAAATCGACCCCACCGATTTTCGGCCCGCCACGAGCTGCGATGTTCTCGATAAAATCGAGAACCCAGGAGCTGGACGCAAGCCGTTCTTCCGTTGTCGCCATTTTGCGGAGCGAATTCTGGAAAACAAAAAAAATTTTTTTAAAAAATTTTTTAAACACTTGACAAGCTGCAAAATTTCATGTATAATATATATGTAAGGAGGCGAGAGAGATGCGACAAGCATATGTAGTCGTCGGTGAAGATCCCTGCACCGGCACGTCAGATGATTTTTACGCCGTTTGCCATTCAATGGACCGCGCAGACGCGCTGTGCTTTGAAGCTGAAACAGAAAATCCCGGACTCGAATACACTTGGTACGCTGTTATAGAAGAGGAGGATGATTGATGATGGAAACCCGCACCTATTATGTTCCTGCTAATCGGATCGGCCGCCATATTCTAAACTACCTGATTGAGCGCGTAGGCTGCTCCATCGGTGATATCCGGCGCGTGGCTGAGAATCTGGCTGTACCGATTACGCTTCCGCGCAAAGATATTGTTAAGGTCGAGCGCATTCTTCAAATGTACGACCTAATGTGACCTAATATTTGACTTTTTGTCAAATTTAGTGTATAATAAAATTGTTCCAAGAGAACAGAAACAAATTTGTGCAGGCTGGTCTGCCGTAACTAAACCAGAGAGAAAAAGGAGTAAGTATGAATAAGAACGAAGTCCTGAACACTATCCTGTCCATTCCCGGCGCGAGCATGGCTCGCCAGAACAAGACCAATTTTGTGGTCATCCCCGCAGAGGACGGCATCGTTAAGGTGTCTGTTGGCTCTGCACTCACCGTAGACACTAAGAATCATAAGGCTTTTAATCTGGAAGCCGCTGTAGCCGAGTATAAGGCTTGGGAAGCTGAAACGGCTCTGAAGGCTGCGGAACGTGCCAATCGCCCTGAACGGGTGAAGGGTCCTAACCCTGATGCGCAGGCTCGCCGGGATGAGCTGGACGCTAAGGTTGCCGCTCTGCCTTCTTTTAAGGAATATACCGCAACGGATATTCTGAATGCACTTGCTGGACAGGTAGCAGAAAACGTCACCGTAATGGCTGTAGGCTCTAGCGCGAAGCGCCTGGTCGAAAAGGGTATTCTCACCATTGGTACCCGCGAAGGTGACAAGAAGTCTTACTACAGTAAGGCCTAATACCATAAGATACCACGATCTAACCGGTCGTGGTATTTTTTTCGCCGCGAAAATTGTATCCAGTATACATACTTGACAAAATTTTATCCCCCATTTCAAGCGCATTTGATAATTTTTCTATTTGCGCTTATTCTGGGGTATTAGCTGTAACGGGCGCAAATAGCCTACTCTACTTGTGGTTGGACAAGCTGCTAGAATTTTCTATTATATATAAATTATACTAATAAGCTGCACTTTGTATGTAAAAATATATTGCGCAGCTTTTTCTTATACCTATCAAAATGAGCTGCTCATTCTAATACCAACTACGGTTCACCGCAAGCCGTTCTACCGTGTTATCCCCCTTATCAGGCGCATATTCTATATATATACTATTTGCGTCCGGTAAGGGGGAGACAACGCAAGTTCATATTGCGGAAGGCTATAGTTTGCATTAAAATAAGCTGCATAAAATAATTCGTAGAAATATCGAAAAATATCGAGAAAATCCGATAAAATTTAATATTTGACAAAATAATACTCAATATGTTAAAATATAGGAAAGAGATAAATGCTTGACATAAGTCCGGAAAAGGCGCACACCCCTTAATTTAACCCCTCCGTACTCCCCTTTCCCGATTTTCATCGGGGAACATCGATATACCCCTTCCGATCGAGCGCACATCTGGTCTATTATTCGTCCCGCTTCCCTTCTCTTGCTATTTATATGTACTTGAGTGTATTTGGATTATGGTAATTGTTTTTTGAGGAGATGATTTTCTATGGCGTTTATTATTGATAGATATTGTAAGTATGATAGTTGGGATAGGGAGCATTAGGTGTATGTGTTTGAGGTGAATGGGTAGGAATATGCGGTTATGAAGGTGGAGATGGAGTGGGGCGTGCCGCAAGTGGGCTAGCGAGTGGATACGGAGTAGTATGGAGAGTATTAGGTGTATGAGAAGTTGGAAGATGCAATGAAATTTGTACATACGATTCGTAAGCTAAATTAAGACGGAATTTCATTTTCATTTTAGAATGAGTAGGAAGCAATAGAAAAAGGGTGAAGGTAGCCCGAAACCCCTCCCCAATTTCATTTTGAAAATGAGGAGGTGCGGCCGGTCCATGTATGAACCCGCCAGATCCTGAAACTATCCCACTAAAATTGGTTATATTGAGGTTCGCGCGCAATTTCATTTTCATTCCCCACTCATCAACCCTATCCTATATACTTTTATCCAAATCCCGTTATTCCTCAGGAGCGGGCTTCGCCGCAGGCGAAGACCGGGACTGAGAAACGAATTTTGAGGGACGGACCCGCGCAGCGGGGCCGTGCCGAATAAATTCGTAACCACCGCAGACATATAGTAGGTAGAGTAGGCTATTTGCGTCTGCTATCGCCGCAATTTCATTTTCATTTCTCTTTATTCATCCCTAATTAGTATAGGTTTTCGCGCGACCCATAACTCTACCCCTTTATTTGACTTCTATAAAAATTTATGGTATATTTTTAGTATAGAGAAATATACCTTATTTTTGTATGGAGGTGTATGTAAGTGAGAGAACATGAACAAGTGAAAGAATTTGCAGTAGATGATATTATCCGATTGGTAAGGAAAACTGACTTATCAGATTTGAATACTTTTCTGGTATTAAATGGCGGCACTGGTGTTGGTAAAACCACAACCGTTATGAATAATGTGTTGGGAGAATTAGAACGTAAGGTTGGTAAGGTGCAGTCTATGCTGGTGGTAGAAAGCCGCAGCATCACGGTTGAACAGTTGCGGCATAAGTATGGTGAAACAGATGTATGCCAGCGCCTTGGATTTGCTAATATGATTCGCAAAAACAACGTTGACTATGATTGGGTTGTTATTGATGAGTGCCATGGATTATTTAGTGAAGCCTCATTTGCAGAGGATACCACTATAATTGGCGATTGGATTAAGAACCGCCGCACCAAACAACACATCATCTTCATTACCGCAAATGATGAATATTTTGAGGATTTGTCAAAGCAATTCTTCTCTGATGATTACTCATTTATTTATTTGTTTCCCGACTTTACGAAATATGTGAGTAGTACGTATGTTAAGGAGATACAGTTTATTAAGACGAAGAATACCAACGCAACACTCGATTACTTTATCGCGCAAGAAGAAGGTAAAAAGGGTATTATCTTCCTTAAAAGCGCCAGCAAGGTCAAGGATTGGTACTTCAAGCTATTGAATTTGAAAATGAATGTTGCGATGTTAGTCTCTCGCGCCAATCAAACTTCCCTCTCCCTAAACACTACCCAGGCCGATATTGCGGCAAAAAACCTTTTACTTGATTTGAGTAATGGTGAAGCGGGCTTGACGCTTGCGGATCTTCAAGAACTTGCAGATAAGCAACGTATTGCCGACGGTAAAGAATCGTTGTTCGAGGCTCTTGCTCATGAACACCTTCCAGAAGATATTTCAATTTTAATTGTAACTGATACGTTACAAGAAGGTATGTCTCTTACTTTTCCCAAAATTGACTACATGATTATTGATGGGTATGGGGAGGTTGAGATTAGGCAGAAGGTAGGGCGCTTTCGCGGCAACCTCGATCAACTTTTTATTGTCTTTAACCCTAATAATGCGCGCCGCGACTTCCAAATCCAATCAGATATGTTCGCGCACTTTCGCAAACTTCAAGCCGAAGATGATCAAGTTGAATTAGCAAAGCAATTTGGTATTCTTAAAGGCGCCCGCTTTAAAGTTAAATATATTATAGAAAGACAGTTAGCCGATGGTGCGAAAAAGTATGAGGTAAATGAGCAAGCGTATTTACACCTGCTTAAAGATCATAAAGACTATTTACACTTAATGGGAAATACGGAAGAAGCGGTACAAGAAATGTACTCATACTTGGGCGCAACTCCTAAATTAGTGGATCCCAACCTAATTAGAATTTCAAATCAGAAAGAGCTAATTTTAGAAATAGCAGAACGATGGCGTGGAATTCCCTTAAAGGGCCCCGCGCAAGAAGCACTTCTCCAAGACTTCAAAGCTATGGGGATCACGGATAAATCGCGACATACTATTAACTCATTGCGCGGGTGCACCACACTTTTCAATGAAGCGGGCGTTGTAGTAGCCGAAAAGCAAGCATCACTAAAAGATCTAGAACAATGGCCGCAATATCTTGCTAAGGTAAGAGAAAAATTTAGAGTTATTACTTGACTTTTTATGAAATTTATATTATAATTAAATTGTTCAAAGGGAATAGTTCAAAATGCACAAGCACACTGCAAAGTAGACAATTGCCCTAGTAACTTGGGAGTTTAGAGTTATCCTTCTCCTCAAGAATGAAAAATGTGTTGGTATCTGACGTTTACCCTAACCTTCGGGGCAGCTTTAAACAGGCGGAAAGCTAAATATGCAGTGCGGTAGGACGGGAGTGCTTGCCCAGCCGCTACGATAAGAAATAGGTCTTATCGTTACTTTTACTTAAAAAACGAAAGGATGGTATTATGAGAGTTTCAGACAACTTAACTATCACTAAACGCAGTACAGACGGTGCCTTCTATGGCGAAAAAAATGGTAATTCCTACATCGTGGAAGCCACGCATAAAGATTATGCGCTTTACGAGAGTTTTTATAACACTATGCGCGCGACGTCCTATGCCGATAGGCCGCGCGTGTATTCCGAACTATTGGATACGAACAGGTATCCTACCCTTTTTGGTGTGCAACAGGAAGGGCAACCTGTAGACGAGCCTAAAAACTCTAAATCCGTCCTCTTAACTGGACTCCAGCATTTGATGGACTTTTTCACCGAGTTCTCATTTGTTCCATCCTTTCGTTTTACTAATACATTTTAGTATATGGCGTGCCAAGGGAAAGAACATGCAGTTCAGTATGTAAAGAACTATTTCTCTCTGATGGATTCCTCCTACGCTAAGGAAGTAGAACAGAAGATGCTGAGTGCCGAATTTAACAAGATCGTAAGAGATATTGCACAGTACGGCGCTCCCTTGGCACCCATAAACACTCGTTTTAAGGTGTACTTCGGACCGCAGGGCACGGGCAAAACCTTTACTGCTCAGCGCGAAAGCGATAATCGTTGTATTGTATGTAACTCTTCGATGTTGCCCGCGGACCTTATGGAAGATTTCATCTTTAAAGATGGTAATCCGGATTTTAATCCTTCTCTACTATGGCATTGTATGGAAGAAGGCAAGACGATTGTACTGGATGAGATTAATCTACTTCCTTTCGATTCCTTGCGGTTCCTCCAGGGTCTTGTGGATGGTAAGACAGAATTCTACTACAAGAATCGTCCCGTCCGCATCAAAGAAGGATTTCAGATTATTGGCACTATGAACCTGTCCATTGGCGGCATGACCTATGGTCTGCCTGAGCCGCTTGTCGATAGGTGTTGTGATATGAAAGAGTTTTCTTTGACCGCAGAACAGCTTTCCAAAGCTATTCTCGGTATGAATGAATAAGAAAGTAGGTATAGCATGGAATTTAGTTTTGCAAAGTGTGAATCTATTGTGAATAGTCTGCCGATTGGTTTTTATACTGGTCGGCGTATTCCTATTGTATTGGAGCGCGAGGAACCGACCTCTTTCTTCTCTCCTATGGAAGATAAGATTATTATTTCTTATCCTATTATTGCTCATAGGCTTAAAGAAGCGCCCAGATGTAACACTGAAGAAGCAGTACGTTCCATGCTGTATCATGAAGTGAGTCATGCCATTTTGACTCCCGCGCAGAATCTTCGTAATAGCTTTCAGGTTAATTGTTTTGAAGATGAGCGCATTGAATCAGTCTTGCGGCATTATTACCATGGGGTTGACTTCCGTAAACAACTTTATGATATTCATGGCGGAAAAGTACCCATGGCAAGAGATGCCCAAGGCGCGTTCTTTAATGCGGTACGTTTTGGTATTGGTACTGCTCTGGTTCAGCGTGAAATTATGCGAATGCTCAATGACTTTGCTCAGTTGAACAGAGAATCCCAGCGATGGCATGATCACCCCAATTGTTGTGAGTATGAAGATGCTATTATGGAATTGTGGCGGCTGATCAGCCGTGAATTCCGTGACCATCCTGAACAGTTCCAGCCAGCTAGTGGCGGAAAAGGCGAAGCCAAGACTATGGATCAGTTGGGCGCAAGCAACGGGGAAGGAGAAGATGACGGAAAAGCAGCTCTGGTTGATGGCGAAAGCGAGAAACAGGCAGAACAGAAATCCAATCCTCATGAATTAACTATCAGCTTGCCGCAATTAAAACGTATGGTGGGCGCGAGCCTCGGCAGTAAAGTCAATCTTGATGAGGCACAGGTAGAACAGTTGAATGATTTTCAGCGCACTGCCGAAATGATTATCGGTAATTTTAATAAGAAAAATAAGGGCGGCAGCGGCATTAGTGCATACTCTGGTGTCTTTAATCCACGAGCCGTAGTACGTCCTGACTATCGTTACTTTGATCGCGCGATGGCGACGCAAGGTAATAACAAGTTTGGCTCTTGTCACCTTAATCTTATTATTGATAGCTCGGGCTCCTTCTGTGATAACGTACCATTGACAAATGGTATTCTTGCGGTTCTCTCTGATATTGAACGCAAGAATCGGAATTTCTCTATGGATGTAGCCTTTATTAATCATGATTTTCGCCTGTGTGAAACAGTACGAGAGCGTAAAATGGTGGCGGACGGCGGCAATACCATACCGGATAATATGAAAGAAATTTTGGTAAAATTGCAGAAACCACAAACTTGCAATTACAATATTGTTCTCTTCGATGGAGATGCAATTTGCCAGAATTATGCTCATAAGGACCCGTGCAAAATGTTTGGTGTATTTGATATGAAGCAGACTACACTTATTACGGATCCGGATAATGAACAGTATATGCATCCAGCATTTACTGCGGCAAAAGTCATTGTAACTCGTAATTATACGGCAGAGCTTATCAGGCATATTACTAATGCTCTTACTATTGCCTTTGGCTAAGGAGTTGATATATTTGAAGAACCCACTTTCAGTGAATACTTTTCCATATAGTAAAAGATATTATTTAACCCATCCTTGGTTATTTTTTAAGGATCTATATTGGAATATTCGTAATTGGATACATAGAGCAAATAAAGGGTACGCGTATGTCGATGTGTGGAACTTCTGCGACTGGTACCCGCGCGTTGGAGCGGAAGCTCTACGCTACCTCGCCCGCCATAATAATGGCTATCCGGGTACTAAACCTTGGAATACTATGAAAGAATGGCGCGAGTATCTTGAATATTTAGCTAATAGACTCCAGCGTTGCGCCGATTCTCAGGATATTCTTTTTGGAGAAGAGCGTAACGAATATAAAGAGCAGCTTGATGAAATTATGAAGCGACGTGAAAAGCGCGTAGAAAATGCAGATGGCTCTATAACAGTATCCCATACCCTCACTCCCGAAGAAGAAGAAATTCGTAAGAAATATTGGGAGCGCGAAGCAGCAATTCGTAACGCAGATAACGCCTACATAAGAGAAACATATAGATGGATTGGAGAAGATCTGCCGCATTTTTGGGATTAAGGAGGACATATGGTAGCTAATTTGAAAATAAAACCTGATGGATATTATTGTTCTAATTGTATGGTGCGCCAATTCGATATCCTCCCCTACTGTTGCTTTTGCGGCTATGAGTTCTCTAATTGGGAGGAAATATCATATAAAATTGTGATGTCAGAAATAGAAGAGGAGATGAGGAAAAATGAAAGTAACTTATCTAGAAAGAATTGAGACTAGGTTAGCATGGCGACGTGATATGTATTGCGCCAATTGCGGCGATCATGAATATGAAGTGGTGGAACAGTTGGAACCGCCTACAGATAATCCATGGACAGTACGTTGTCCTATGTGTGGGCATGAAATTGCTGCTTCGCCTTTACGCGAAGTTGCCATTGCAAGGTGGAAACAATGTTAACATTATTTACTGCACTTGAAGCTCGCGCAATTGCCTATCTACGATCGCCCGAAGACTTTTCAATATATACACATATTGAAGTAAGAGTACTTGACAGTGTTCAACATGGCGCCACACACTTGTTATATGCTGGCGTGATTAATGACCATGTAATTGAAGCGTTGCGCGCACTCGGTTATGAAGTTACTGTTCTTCAATATGAAGGACAAGAAAAAATGGTTAGAATTGATTGGACTAATATTAGATGTCCAGATAGTTTAGTATGCCCAAAAGAATTTGTAAATAAGGAGCGAGATGAAAATGCCTAAGACTCTAGAGGAACTTGCGCAGATGCTAATGAAGCGCGATGGAATGACGTATGAGGAAGAGCTTGCGGCCATTCGTGATGCCGCCGCGGAGATGGAACAAGCCTTCTTTGATGGTGACCTAAATGCGGCAGAAGAAATTTTGAGAGAGGATTTGGGTCTAGAGCCAGACTATCTTGACCTGTTTATTTTCTAATGAATGTAAGTGTTGATAGAAACGCAATTGATGAAATTCATGTATACGCTAATGGAGACGGTAAATATACAGTAGAAATACTTGCCTCTACTAAAGATGAAAATGAGGCTTATCAAGCAAAAACTTTTACTCTACCACCAGCGTGCTTAAATGTTAGTGTAAGTGTATCGATTGACAGCAAACCCTCATGGATAATTCATTTGGAGACTTAATATGGATGATTATATAACTACTACTAATGCTACTAGTACTAATACTGCTAGTATTAGTTGGAATACCGCAGTTAATCCTATAACTATTAATCCTGTAAATATAATTAATCCTTTACAGGAAAAAATGGAACGGTATGTGGAGAAAGTAGAAAAACATGTAGACCAATTGGAAGAAGATATTGATTTCTTTAATAATAAAAGACTAGAACATGACGATACTATTGCATATCTAATGATGGAAAATTCAAAAAAAGATAAAACAATTACTGAACTCCAGATTAAAATAGAGATACTTGAAAAACAGATTACATCTCTAACTAATCAGTTGGAAAAAGTTTATCAACTGCATACCGCATAAGGATAAAAAGATGTGTTTATTTAAACGTAAATGTAGACATAAATGGATAGTACTATATCGTGGTCGTATGCAAAACTTATATCGT
>JAEEGL010250632.1_pt1 | contig 11379 bp, 10 predicted proteins | sample 9134231 | NCBI WGS metagenome assembly JAEEGL01 (sample SAMN16246548, study PRJNA631951) | gut metagenome | biome: gut microbiome; feature: rumen; material: fiber-attached | host: Bos | place: Iran: Karaj | collected 2018-10
AAAGCTACAAAAAAATGAGCGAATTATTTCAACTTTTTACAAAAAAATGAGCGAATTATTTCAACTTTTTACAAAAAAATGAGCGAATTATTTCAACTTTTTACAAAAAAATGAGCGAATTATTTCAACTTTCCACAAAAAAATGAGCGAATTGGCTCAATCAATCAGTTCAAATACTCATATCCAACCTCTGTTATCACCGTCTTTTTGAAGAATACATTTTTAACAGACTAAGAGGAATAGGATAAAAGCTAGAACTAACAAAAACGACAAAAAATTTGCAAGTAGTCCTTTCCTTCCTTATTTTTACCAAATCAGATAATATAAAATCATAAAAATTTGCAGATCTATGTTTTTATTTATTTTATTGATAATAGCACTGTGCTGCTTGTTTGGATTCTTATGCTACTGGCATTACAATCTGATTGAAAGTTCAGAAACAAAAGGAGACAAACAAAAGCTTTGCAAATTAGTCAAGATCGTTTTGATATGGAATCTTGTGAGTATCTTGCTATGTTTGATGACGGAGTGTATCGATAGAATAGATGATGATCTTTTCATGTTATATTCTTCATTATGGCTTTTTTTATGTTTTCCATTAGCTATTGGAAGCTACATATGGATGATAGTGAAAGAAATAATACAGATCAAAGATAAAAGCCTGAATTTAAAGAATCTTTATTTACTTTTATCATTGATTTTAATCACTCTGACAGGATTTTTTCTATACTGCATAGGAATTTTCATGTGTATGGAAAAATTCTAGTCTTGCTTCTGAACGTCCACGTTTTTTCATCAAAGACGACGTTTCTGCCTTCAAACAACGTGTCAATCTTATGATTGGCAACCAGATCTTCAGGAGAGCCTGTTTGAAGTCCATCCTTCGTCAACAGCCAAAGTTGGTCGGAGAGTTGCAAGGCTTGCTCAATGTCGTGAGTGGAGAGCAAAACTGTCTTATTCTGGGCATGGGCGATATCGTGAAGCAATTGTGTGATCTCGATTCTGCTCGCCACATCAAGGAATGCGGTCGGTTCATCAAGGATGACGAGGGGACATTCCTGCACCAACGATTTGGCGATCATCACCTTCTGTCTTTCTCCATCCGACAATTCAGCCATATATCTGTTTGTCTTGTCTGCCATTCCTACTGATTGGATTGCAGATTTCACAAGTGATTTATCTTCTCTTGAGAGCCTTCCGAAGAATCCTGTATACGGTTGTCTGCCCAACGCCACAACCTCTTCCACACTCAGTCCTCCTATATTGGCACGGTCGGTCAACACGACAGCTATTATCCTGGACAACTCCTTCTCCGAATAGGAAACCATCTGTCTGCCCAACACCTCTATCTCCCCACTTAACGGTGACTGAAGGTTGGCTATAGTGCGCAGCAACGTCGACTTGCCCACTCCATTAGGTCCACACAGACTTATCAATTCACCACGTCGCAATGAAAAATTAAGATGCTGGTGAATCTGCAAGTGTTCTCCTTTGTTATGATAACCGATACAAAGTTCAGATGCGGTAATTAACGTCGACATATCCATCAGTTGAAATATTGTATTTTACGTTGGTTGATCAAAACGTATATAATCACAGGGGCTCCCAACAATGGGGTGATCGCATTCAACGGAAGAATCGATCCATTGTTCGGGAAAATGCAGGCAAGATTGCAAAACAATGCTATCACTGAGCCTGTCTGCATTGTGAATGGAAGAAGCGAGGTGTGGTTGGAAGAGCCGAGCAAAAGTCGAGAGATATGAGGCACTGCCAAACCGATGAATGCTATCGGGCCACAGAATGTAGTGACACAAGCGGTAAGAAGCCCCACCGTCAACAATATCAAATTACGGACAAGACGAATATTGATTCCTAAATTTGTCGCATAACGTTCTCCCAAAAGAAGAGCATTAAGCGGTTTGATCAAAAGGATTGAGGCAAGCAAGCCGATCAAGATCGTAGAAGTGAAAAATGGCAATTGCGACGACGATACTCCGCCAAACGTTCCCAATCCCCAGATGACATACGAATGAACACCTTCCGCTGTGGCAAAAAAATTGAGCAAAGATATCGCTGACGACGTGAGGTAGCCTATCATTATTCCGATGATGAGCAATGTCAGACTGTTTTTCACAAAAGTAGAGAAGAAGAGCAAAATAGCCATCACAAGCAACGCTCCGACGACTGCTCCGATCAGCACAGCCAAAAATCCTGAAAACTCCAAGTTTCCAACTCCCATCGCTCCACCTAAAACCAGCATCACAACAGCCACACCGAAACTAGACCCAGATGTGATACCAAGTATGGATGGATCAGCCAACTGATTATTGAAATATGTTTGGAGCATCAATCCAGACACTGCAAGAGCCGGACCGCAAAGCAAAGCTGTGACAGCTTGCGGCATACGGGAATCAAGAATGATGTATTTCCAGCTCTCCTTTGACGCTTCTCCACCACAAAGTATATTGAAAGTCTCCTCACATGGGATATCCACGGAGCCACAAAAGACATTGCAAAGGAAAAGAGCAATGAGCAGCACCGTCATAACGAGAATATATTTCAAAGTCTTTGTCATCTGAATCTTTGGCAGGCACAGCCTACCCTTACAATTTTATTCCGCTAATTTACTGTAATACTGTAATTTTTCGATAAGATCCTCGTTTTTTTCTGAATGGACTATCAAGTAAATGTCATTCAACAAACGCTCCGGATGAAATGGGATCACATCGTAATAAGGCAATTTTTCTGTGTTGCATGCGAACACACGTCTGTTCTTGTACGATTTGAAACTTGAGAATCTATCCAGATCTTTATATGTTTTGTCAGCTGTTCCACCATATAGGAACAACCATACATCAGCATCATAACCTTTGTCGAACACGGTTTCAAAAGCAAAAGCTTCAGATCCGGCATGTGTGGTTTCAGAAAAGATATATTTTGCGCCTGCCGACGCGAACATCTTAGCCATATAACTTTTTCCTCCCGCTATATACCAGGAGCCGCCATTATTCAGTCCATATAGGAGAGACGGTGATGTGCCAGACTCTTGTTTTGACATCTCTTCAATCTGGTTATACTGTCGTTCCACCTGGGCAAATATGGAATCAGCCACAGATTCCTTTCCATAGAGCATTCCGTATATACGGATCCACTCCGCACGTCCAAGAGGATCCGACTCCATATAGTCGGCACATTCAAAAATTGGGATTGCAAGTCTGTCCAGACCTCCATGTCCGCCACTATTGTTGAAAGGAGAGAGAAGTATAGCGTCAGGGGAGACAGTGATGAGTTTTTCTATGTCGGCACTCATACTTGAGCCGAGATCTGTTATGCTTCCATTTTTTGTACGTTCCAAAATCACAGGATTGGTGATATATTCCAAGTCACAAATTCCAGAAATCGAGTTTATAGCCCCCAACTCATCGACAAGAGAGCAGTGGACAGTGGTGAATACAGCAGACTTTTCCAATGGAATCCGCACGACGACACCATTTGGACGATCAGATGGGATTTCCTTTGTCTTATCCACAAGCAGATAGGTTTGCAGCAGAGACGCAGTGTCCCACGGATTTCTGATCTCCAGTTTTTTGAATCCGTCACATTCCCACATTCTGACCAATTTGGCATAGTCGAAAGTTATCTCCTTTTCGTCAGGATTCCTTGACAAATTGTTTTGGCGACAACCTGTCAACAGCAATATCAAACCGAGAAATAAAAGGACACCTACGTTATTTTTCTTCATCACCAATCTAATATAAAAGAGCCGGACATCCACACAGGATATCCAAGCTCAAAAATAAAAAATTACATGAAATATCTAATTAATAAAGGATCTTTCTTGGACCGACACCAGCATTGTATCTTGTCTTGAAAGAGCCATCAACAAACTCATACACGTAGCCATTGCTCAAATAATCATTCGCAGCCAAGTAAGAACCAATCAAGATGTTACCATTCTTTGGATTAACACTTACACATGTAGGATTTGATGGCATTTCATCCGCTGTTCCAGAGATGAAAGAAGAACTCTCTACCGAACCGCTAATTGTGTTGTAGCTTACATACTCAATAGATGGAGCACCCAATGGAGCATTAATAGTGTACAAAGTATTCTCATAGCAAGTCATGTAAGTAGCCTTGCCTAGAACAGACACATTGTCATTCTTGTCGATTTTCTGGACAGTAGACGGGATGTCGTTATAGTTACCCCAAGAGATCACAAAAACATTACCCGATTTGTCCGATGCCATTTTGTTTGGGTTCACAATCACGTCAATCTTAGATGCGACCTTGAAAGAGTCAAGACCAATCTTTGAGACATACTTTCCATTTGGATAACCATTTCCTGAGTTCCAGCCATCAGAAATAGCCACATAAAGACAACCGTTTGCGATTGTGATTTCCTCAGGGTTTGGACCGACTGCGATTGAGTCCTCAAAAGCCAATGAAGTTGTGTCGATCTTTGCAACGTAACCATCATAAAGAGAGACGTAAATTTTGCCATCAGAAGCAGCAAGTCCACGAGGATTACCTGGCTTTCCGCTTTCTGGCTTGATAGTCTTGATGCTTGTCAAAGAGTTTCCATCCACAACCTCGATTGTGTTTGAGCCGGAAACAGCGATGTAGATTTTGCCTCCATAACGAAGGATATCCTGTCCGGTATCACCCAAATTACGACCGTTAGCTGCGGCAAACTGATAATAGTAGCTACTTCCATCTGTTGGATCAATTGCCGACACTGACGCATTGTTGTTATTCCATGAGCCCTCATTGAGCACATAAATAACTTTATTTGATGACTTTTTCAAATCATCTTCTTCGTCGTCACATGCTGTGAACGACACCATTCCGAGCATAAGAAGAGCCATTGCTCTAAATGATCTCTTAAAATCCATTTGTTTTAGTATTATTAATTAAAATTTAAATTCTACCGATGCTTTATACGACCGTTTTGGCATAGGATAAAACCTCACCACCTCGTATTGTTTGTCTGTCAGATTAACGACGTCGCCTCTCAATTTCATATCAAACTTCTTAAAATCAAATGTTTTATATAGAGAGACTCCATGTTCTGCATAAGCCTCCATCATATTCGGTCTGATATTTTGAGGCAGATAATATCGTTTACCCACCGCATTGACATTGTAGGACACATTTACAATCGGATTTTCAAAAGCGACGCTGCCATTACCCGAATGTTTAGGAATGTAAGGAAGCTGATGCTCATAAATATCAGATTTCGGATCAGTCAAATCGACAGCATATTGATAAGCGTATTTTGCGGTGAAAAACAACGACATGCGATCAGAAGTTTTCACTTCAAGATTAGTCATAAAATCCAATCCCTTGATCTCCACATATCCCATATTCACAATGCTCCAAATAAACATCTTCGGCATTGCGACAATCTTGTCGTCGACTTTATTGAAATATCCGTCTGCCGAAATGCCAAATGATTTCACACGTCTTTCTTCCGACCCATATTGATACGAGACACCGACATTGAATTGCTTCGTCTTCTCCGGATCAAGAGTTCTCGCACCAAAAGAGTTGAAATACAGTTCATTGAAAGTAGGCATTCGAAAAATATCTTTGTAAGAAGCTCTAAAATAAATAGAAGGAGCAAAAGGTTTATAGGAGACGGCAATGGAAGGAGACAGATGTTGATAATTATCCGGTGCTTCGCCTATCTCCACTTGGTTGAAGAAGAATGAGCCCAGCAAAGTGGCTGTCGCCGTCACCTTCTCATTCTTAAATTTTCCGCTCAACGCATCCAACAAAGTATGACGCTGAGGGAAGACACAATCATAGATATTGGAGTTGAAACTGTTAAGTATATAGTCGGTGGCGTTTGCCATCGAGAAATGTTCGGTAAAATTATGTCGCACCACCGCAGTCCCATACCATTCACGCTGGAAATAGCGGTTATCCAGTTTTCCTCCAGGATACATCATTGCCTCATCATGGTAGTAGCAACCATTCCAGTTGAATTTGCCACCGATTATCAACATCGTTCTATCCCAATCAGTGCGAGATACCACCTCTGCGAACGCATTCTTATCCTTCAAAGTCTCATTGCTCACGGTATTGTAATAGATCACACCTCCAGGCAATTCCCGGTCAGATACGTAATAATGAGTTTTGGCTTTTAACTGAGTCTTTGGTGATAAAAAAAATCGTCCCGACAACTCACCATGCCCACACACAGACTCACTATGTTCACGTCGCTCCTCCGTCTTCAACGTACCATTGGTAAGAGTGTAGGGATAATTACCGTCGGCACGGGAAAAATCAGCAGAAGCCTTGATTTTATTATTTTTATTTTCTCCAATTTTATGATCGAAAAACAGATGCGGATTGACAAAACCGAATGATCCACCGGTAAGTTTGGCGACAACATGATAATTCTTATCTGAATTGATCGGATCATAACTCATAAGGTTCAGCACCGAAGTCGACGCGAAATGAGAAGCACTCACATTAATATCACAATCTTCTCCTATATACAACCGAATCTCATCAAGTTGATCGAGAGAAAACATACCCAAATCTACCTGACCATTCTGGCAGTCAGTGACAGGCAAACCGTCGTAACATACCAAAGTATGTTTGGCTCCAAGACCTCTCACAGAAACAGTTTTCAGACCACCCACTCCACCATAATCCTTAATCTCAGCACCAGCCATACGGCGCACAGCATCCGAGACGCCTTGTAAAGCAAGACGGTCTGATTTTTCCAGGCAGAGTGTTTGAGTTGTATTGGTGGTAGGTAATAATTCGCGGCTTTTCCCCGTCACCACCACCTCATCTATTTTCGTATCAAAGGAAATGCTGTCGGAAGGGGTTCCGTAGGCGACGCATACAGAACCCAACATAAAAGGGATAAAAAATACAGCTCTGAAACTAATGCACATCCTATTGGCTGATTATTACCATATCAAACACACCAACAACGAATGAGCGAAACACATAAAGGAAAATACCAAAACAAAACATGAACCGTCGTCTTGGACAATCATCCTATTGCCTCTCCTCGGAAGCGTGTAGGTGTATGTTGTTTTGCAGGTCTTCTGACTTCCTTCAATCGCTCGCCTTCCCATCCATCAAGACAGTGGCATTTTTGTAAATGAACGATCCTCTACCAAAGGTTACAGCAGCGGGACTGTCCGGGACTCACACCCGATTCCCTTTTAATCCGAAACGAAAATACGAGTCGGAACAAAACAGGCGCAAAGATACAAAAAATTACGACTATCTCTTCTTTGGTCTGAACTCATTAATCAAATTCCAAAATTCTGGAAGTTTCTTATACTCTTCCATATCAAAATCGACAAGGATATCGACGATGTAGGTAGGTTGCTTTTCTAAAGACTTTCTTATATAAGGCAAGCCTTTTGAATATTCACCCAACACTCCATATGTGCAGGCTATATTAAAGTAGTCGTCTGAATCTTCTGCTATTTCCGTTTCACACAACGACCTTGCCTTATCCTTTTGACCTAAAAGAGCATAAGCATATTTTGCGTGTCTTCCTGAAACAAATTCTTGGTCCTCCAGCAGTTTCTTCAAAATCTGTTCTCCATCTTTCTGTCTTCCCATTTTATACAACAATGTCGCCTTTTTTAAGTTATCGAAATTATCCTCGACAATTGCACACGACTGTTCTAAATCATCCATAGCACCTTGTAAATCACCTTTCAGTTGTTTGATCTCAGATTTTTTGTCTAAAAGTGATTTTTTGTCTAAAAGTGCCTTTTTACTTAAACGTTTCACACTAGAGTTAGAATTGTCTTCAAGCAGTACGTCAGCAGTCGCTAATGCTTTATCGTACTCTCCCATTACTGTATAAATTCTCAATTTAGAACGCCAGCATCTCATTTTTTTAGGATCCACCGCATAGGCAGAATCACAGTATGCCAAAGCTTTGTCGTATTCACCGGCCAACAAATAGCAGTCTGCTATATACAAACAAGCAATATAATCGTTTGCTTCTCCAGAATGCAATGTGGAAGAATAAATATCTATAGCCTCATAAACTTTTCCATAATTATAGTAAAGATTAGGGATTACGTTTTCACTGATAAGTTTAGAAGGTTTTTCCTCCACCCTATTCTTGAGTTTGTTCATAACACTATCAAACGATGTGGAATCAACCAGTTCATTTAGCAAATGGGAGGCTTCCTCAAAATACTTTGTAGGGATAGCAGACAGAACATCATCAAATGCCTTGTCATACTCTTTCATCATCAAATATGATTTTCCACGTAAGATATACGTATAATAACTATCTGAAAAATTATCAAGTGTTGTTGTGTACCAATCAGCAGCCGCCTTATAGTTTTTCTTCAGATACTCATTTTGAGCCACACCTCTGTAGGCCTGATGATTTGGTTCCATTGCGATAACCTTCTTTAATTCAGCTGTCGACTTATCATACTGCTTCATTTTTCTAAACATGATTGCCCTATCCAACAATACTTCTTTATTACTAGGATCTATGGAAATGGCGAAATCATACTCTTTCAACGCAGCGACAGTATCATGTGACTCCAGATAGAAAGAGGCTTTTGTTCCATGATAAACCGGAAGATTAGGGTCCTTCTTACCGTATTTGATTGCCTTGTCTATATTCTTAAAAGCATTATCAAAATCATTCATCTGATAATAGAGAACCGACAACATAAAAAGAGCCTCTACATCCTTAGAGTCCTTCTTTATCGCCTTCTTCAAATTTTCCAAGGCTCCAGCATAGTCTTTTTGGGCATATAATGCACGCGCGCTTCTAACTTCAACCGATGTAGCACACACTGTAGAGATCGAGATCCAGACAGCACATAATACTGCAATTATTTTCTTCATGTTCACAAAAGTTTAACAGTCCTTAATATTTTCAGAAACAAATATACAAACAAAAAGATAAAAAACAAGTTTACAATAAATGATTCAATATAGTTCGACCTCTAACTATCAACATTTTGTCATCTCGCAAATAATCATTACCTTTGCGGCAAAATTTACATCCATATTATTTTATGATTACAATAGACCAACTAAAAGATGTGTTGGAACGCGAGGACGCGTTGAGGAGGTATCTTTGACATAGATGCCAAGCGTGTGCAGATTGAGGAAGAAGAGATGCGTACGCATGACCCTAATTTTTGGGAAGACCAGAAGGCAGCGGAAGCCCAGATGAAGAAGGTGAAAGACCTTAAGCGTTGGGTGGAGAAATACGAAGCCGTACACAATGCGGCTCAGGAGGTTCAGTTGTCGTTCGACTTCTACAAAGAGGAGTTAGTGACAGAGGCAGACGTTGACCAAGCCTACGAGAAAGCTATTGCATTGGTGGAAGACCTTGAGATGCAGAACATGCTTCGTGCAGAAGAGGACAAGATGAGCGCAGTGCTTAAGATTGTTGCCGGTGCTGGTGGTACAGAGGCACAAGACTGGGCAGAGATGCTATTCAGAATGTATCAGCGTTGGGCCGACCGCCAAGGATATAAATGTGAGATTTCCAACTATCAGGACGGTGATGAAGCCGGATTGAAGACAGCCACAATGAAGATTGAAGGAGACATGGCTTACGGATACCTTAAGAGTGAGAACGGTGTCCACCGTTTGGTGAGAGTGTCGCCATACAACGCTCAGGGAAAACGTATGACTTCATTCACATCTGTGTTCGTGGTTCCATTGGTTGACGACAGTATCGAGATTGAGATCAATCCAGCAGGATTGTCATGGGATACATTCCGTTCATCTGGAGCGGGTGGACAGAACGTCAACAAGGTGGAGTCTGGTGTCCGTTTGCACTATAAGTTCCACAATGTTTTGACAGACCAAGACGATGAGATCGTAATTGAGAACACAGAGACACGTGACCAGCCAAAGAACAAGGAGAACGCATTGCGTCTGTTGAAGTCTCAATTGTATGATATAGAGTTGGAGAAGCGTCGCCAGGAGACAGCCAAGATCGAGGCTGGAAAGAAAAAGATCGAATGGGGAAGCCAGATCCGAAGCTACGTGTTCGACGACCGCCGTGTGAAAGACCATCGTACTGACTACCAGACATCCAACGTCAACGCCGTGATGGATGGAGACATCGACGGATTCATCAAAGCATATTTGATGCAGTTTGGCGGAGGACAATAATTCTTTGGAATTAAGAGTTAAGAATTAAAAATGAAGAATTGAGGGTGTATCAGCATTTGTTTGATACACCCTCTTAATGCATAACCTATATATTGCCATCTTTTTCTTCCTGCAATACGGCACCGAACCTATCCAACATTATTTTGCGCTACCATTGTTCACAACTACAGCCATTCTTTTCTTTCATGAAGCGATCACAAAACCTCATGACCCCATATCTCCTCCAAACAAAATGGCAATCGCACTTATAATTTTGTATGCTTCCTACCCTTTCGTATCCATGCTGTTGGGAGAAAGATTCCCTAAAATCGTCACATACATCATGCCATGCCCCATCACGACAATATCTATCGCTATTTATTCATGCTACAAAAAGAAAAATATATTGTTGCTGGCCACGCTTACAATCTGGGGACTGACCGGTGTGAAGGCTTTGTTTTTCAATGTCTACGAAGACTTAATCCTTCTAATTGCAGGAATATACTGTTTGAGACAATGCATAATTCGTAATGCATAACACATAACATAAAATGAATCATTTCCAAAACAATCAGTTTTTGTCACAATCGTATGCATCATCTGAATGATTTTCAACTTTTATTTGTAGTTTTGTAAAAAAATTGTGGACAAAAGAGATAAGGAGTTTTTTAGAAAACATCTACCTTCTTTTGGGCTTTGGCGACCAATCATTCAATATAATTTGAAACATTGAATTAATATGAGGAGAAAAGCACTTTCATTAATTGTCACATTGGCTGTATGTATGTCTATGTTTGCTGGCACCGATAAGAGTGCCAAATCAGATGACGGTCAAATTGAGAATATTATTTCTCCTGTCGATATATCCCAGTCTCCTTTGAAATTCAAAATTCTATCGGATTCTACAGTTGAGGTAGAAAAGGTGAATTATAAAGACCTTGACTCTGTAAATATCCCTTCAAAAGTAAGGATTGATGGCAAAGTGTATAATGTCACCAGCATCGGAGAACGGGCATTTAAGGGCTGTAGCAGTTTGACTAGCATCTCTATTCCTAAGAGTGTCTCCAGCATCGGATCTGAGGCATTTAAGGGCTGTAGCAGTTTGACTAGTATCTCTATTCCTAAGAGTATATCCAGCATCGGAGGTCGTGCATTTTATGGCTGTGAGAAACTTACACCACACTTGTTGACTTACGATAATGGCACAAAATGCTATGGTTGGGTCGGGGAAAAAGATTCTTGCGTCAATGTTGT
>JAEEGL011048924.1_pt1 | contig 11379 bp, 12 predicted proteins | sample 9134231 | NCBI WGS metagenome assembly JAEEGL01 (sample SAMN16246548, study PRJNA631951) | gut metagenome | biome: gut microbiome; feature: rumen; material: fiber-attached | host: Bos | place: Iran: Karaj | collected 2018-10
TACCACTCATTGACCGCTGATCACAAGTCAATGAGGGATTAAGAAATTTCTTTCAGAATCTCCTTCATTATTAAATCCTCCTAACTCTTTATCTGCGCCCCCGCAGATCTTTCATTATTGGTCTTCTCTTTACACCTTCATCATAACAGTTATTCACGAAAATAACAGACTGTTTTTCTGAAAAGAAATATGAGATAATAAAAATGTTGAGGGCAATCCGTAAGGGTTGTTTTATTTTTATCATAGAAAAAGATGGATCGCAGGATCCATCTTTTGCATTATTTGTTGACGACGTCCGTGAGCTCTTTCTGCAGTTCGGCTTCGATCCGGCGCAGTTCCTGCTGCGCAGCGACACGTTTCTCTCTGCCCTCGATCTGGATGCGCTTGACTTCTTCCAGCGTTTCGATCAGCTTCTTGTTGGTCTCGGTCAGGGTCTCGATATCGACGATGCCTCTCTCGGACTCTTTTGCGGTCTCGATGGTGGCCATCTTCAGATTCTCGGCGTTCTGCTTCAGCATCTTGTTGGTCATCTCGGAGACTTCGTTCTGGGCCTTGACGGCTTCCTTGGAGTGAGCGATGCCCAGCGCGATCAGCATCTGCGATTTCCACAGCGGAATGGTGTTGACCAGGGTGGACTGGATCTTTTCCGTCATCAGCGTATCGTTGTTCTGGACGAGACGGATCTGCGGAGCCATCTGGATGGAGACCGTTCTGGTCAGTTCCAGGTCGTGGAGCTTCTTCTCAAAGCGGGTGATCGCTTCGGAGAGGTCGTTGGCGGCCTGCGCATCTTCCGGAAGTCCGGATTCTTCGGCTTTCTTCAAAGCTGCCGGCAGATCGGTCTTCTTGATCTCTTCGAGTCTCTTGTAGCCGGCGAGGATGTACATCGTCAGTTCCTTGAAGTTGACCAGGTTCTTGTCGTAGAGCTGGTCGAGCAGGCTGATGTCCTTCATCAGCGTGATCTGATGGTTCTCCAGGATCTTGACGATCTTGTCGACGTTGGCGTTGGCGCTGTCGTATTTCGCCTTGACGTCGTTGATGGAGTTGGAGCTCTTCTTGAAGATCTTCGCGAAGAAGCTGTCGTTCTTTTCGTCGACGTCGAAGTTTCTCAGTTCGGAAACCAGATCAAGCAGCGTATCGCCGACCGTGTCGATGTCCTTGGTCCTGACGTTCTTTAAGGCGGTGTCGGAGAAATCCGCAACCTTGCTTTGAGCGGTGGCGCCATATTGCAGTACCGTATTGGTCTCCATGATGTCGATCTGCTTTGAGAATTCATCGACCATCTTCTTTTCTTCTTCGGTCAGGCTCGAATCATCGAGCTTCGCATAACCGACGACGTCGGATACGGGGACCGTTGCGTGTTCCTTTTCCTTCTCAATCTCTTCCTTCACTTCTTCTTCGTTCAGGACTTCTTCTTCGACTTTCTCTTCACCGAGAGTCAGTACGATTTTTTCTTCATTTTCAGCCATAACTTTTTCCTTTCTAATCCTCTATGACATCCATAATTTCCAGGATTCTGTTGAGATCTTCAATATCAGTATACCTGATCGTGATGCACTTGTTTCCGATTTCGACTTTCGTCGAGAACTTTCTGCGCAGACGGTCCTCGACATCCGCCGTAAACGGATCCTTTTTCTTTTCTTCCGGCTTCTTTTTTCCTTCCGGCTTCTTCGACGTCAGCTTCTCCAGTTCCCTGACCGAGAGGCCTTCCTTCGCCGTTCTCTTTGCCAGGGCGATCATCTGTTCCTCGTCTTCGACGGAAAGGAGCGTCCTTGCCTGGCCATAGGAGAGCTTACCTTCGTTGACCAGCTTCTTCACGTCCTCCGGCAGGCTCAGCAGTCTGAGCATGTTGGCGATGTTGGCCCTGGACTTGCCAAGGCGTTTTGCCAGCTGGTCCTGCGTGTAATCCAGCTTGCGGATCAGCTGCTGGTAGGCGCTCGCCTCTTCGATCGGCGTGAGATCCTTGCGCTGGATGTTTTCCAGTAAGGAGATCTCCATCATCTGGCGATCGTCGAAGTCGACGACGATGGCGGGGATCGTCTCCCTGCCTGCCATCTTCGAAGCTCTGAGTCTTCTTTCGCCGGCCACCAGTTCGTAGCCCTGCAGCGACTTTCTGACCAGAATCGGCTGGAAAACGCCGTTTTCTCTGATCGATTCAGCCAGTTCCTCCAGACCCTTCTCATCAAACTCCTTGCGGGGCTGATAGGGATTGGGACGGATCTCGGAGATCTTCAGCTCGTCTTTTCCGCTGCCGTTTTTCTCGGCGCTCTCTTCGATCTCGTTTAAGAAGCTGTCGATATCCGAACCGAATATGGCATCCAGTCCCTTGCCCAGCTTCTTCTTAGCCGCCATGGTTCTCCTCCGGGGAACCTGCAATGAGTTCCCTCGTCAGTGCGACGTAGGCTTTGGCGCCTTCCGAGGTCAGAGCGTAGTCGTAGATCGATAAGCCCACGCTGGGCGCTTCGGAAAGCTTGACGTTGCGCGGGATGTAGGTCTTGTAGGCCTTCTCCTTGAAGTGCTTGCGGATCTCCTGCCCGACTTCGGCGGAGAGGTTGGTTCTGGCATCGTACATCGTCAGCAGGACGCCCTCGATCTTCAGGTTCGGATTGAAGAGCTTCTGGACCAGACGGATCGTCTGCAGAAGCTGAGTGATGCCTTCCAGTGCGTAGTATTCGCTCTGTACCGGAATCAGCACGGAATCGGCTGCCGTCAGGGCATTGGTGTTCAGTAAGCCCAGAGAAGGCGGACAGTCGATGATGATGTAGTCGTAGTTGTCTTTGATCGGTGCCAGGGCGTTCTTCAGAAGCTGTTCCCTGTTCTCTTCGATCTTGGCCAGTTCGAGGTCTGCGCCGGCCAGGTTGATGTTGGCGGGAAGCAGGTCCATCGGCGGCTTCTGCAGCGTCTTGAGACAATCCTTCACGTTGACGTCGCTCAGTATGGCATCGTAGACGGTCAGATCGCGTAATCCGACTCTGTGGCCGACGCCCTGCGTGGCGTTGCCCTGAGGATCGAAGTCGACCAGCAGGACTCTGCGGTTGAGATAGGCCAGACCGGCAGCCAGATTGATGGAGGTCGTCGTCTTGCCGACGCCGCCCTTCTGATTTGCGATTGCAATTGTTCTTGCCATGCTGCCTCCTATTTTTTCATTCTGATGACGATCTTGACGTTGTCGTCATATTCCGTAACTTTGAGATCCGCATCGATGCCCGACTTGCGGCACAGCTCATAGGCTTCCCTGATCGTATTGACGCCGATCTGAAGGTTGCCGGAGACGCCCTTGCTGCGGTGCTTCTCGGTGAGCTCGCGGATGTATTCCTCCGTCTTGGAAACGTTGTACTGACGGTTGGTGATCGTCAGATAGACTTCTTCCAGTTTATCCTCCGGAACATTCAGAAGAGCCCTGGCGTGTCTTTCCGTGATCGTACCGTGGGAGATCGCCTGCTTGATGTACTCCGGCAGCTTCAGAAGCCTGAGCTTGTTGGCGACGGTGGACTGCCGATAGCCGAGACGCTGCGCCAGTTCGTTCTGGGTCAGGCCTTCCGCATTCATGATGCGGCGCATCGCCATGGCCTGTTCGATCGCATTGAGATCCTCTCTCTGCAGGTTTTCGACCAGAGCCAGATTGGCGGATTCGTCATCCGTGGATTCCATGATGATGGCTTCGATGTCGCTGGCCCCGTTGAGCAAAGAGGCGCGGTATCTTCTTTCGCCGGCGATCAGCTCGAATTTGTCGCCGTTCTTCCTTACTGTGATCGGCTGCAAGAGGCCGTTCTGTTTAATTGATTCGGCCAGACCTCTGATCGAGTCGTCATAAAAATCCAGACGGGGCTGGTTCTTGTTCGGTATGATCTTATTCAGTTTGATTCTAACGATTTCTTTTTTCATAATGGGTTCTTCTTAATTATATTATATTTCCTAGGATATTTTAATGGGGTCTTCTTCTCTTTTTTCAGGCAGGCGATCACGCGCTGATCACCGTTGCAGATCTGTTCGTCACGGATCTCTGCGACCGTGAAGCCCATCGTCTCGATGGCCTTCCCTGCGTTTTCGATCTCAGCCCTTCCGTCCTTGCCCCGCATGGCGATAAAACAGCCGCCCGTTTTGACCATCGCGCCGCACACTTCGATCAGGCCGTTGAGATTGGACACGGCTCTCGCCGTGACATAGTCATAGGCTTCCCGATGCGTCAGGGAGTGATCCTCGCCCCTGGCGCAGACGACTTCGATATCCTTTAAGGAGAGTTTTTCAATCAGCGATTCCAGAAAGACGCAGCGCTTGCGGATCGGTTCGATCAGTATGACGTGCAGATCGGGATTGGCGATCTTGAGCACCACGCCCGGAAAACCGGCGCCCGATCCCACATCGGCGAGCGTTCCCTCCATCTTCCCCTTCATAGCCAGCAGCGAATCGTAGAAATGCTTGTCCAGCACTTCTTCATACTCGGTGATGGCGGTCAGGTTGATCTTCTCGTTGTATTCCTTCAGATACTGCGCGTAGAGGTCGAACTGTTCCATCATGCGATCGTCGATTTCGATTCCTCTGCACTTCAAAGCATCCAAAAACTCTTCGGGTCTCATGATTCAATTATACTTGATTGTCATGTGAAAAACCCATCATTCTTCCGCGTGGGATCATTCACATCTGACAGATTTCCGGGCCATGTAAAAAGGCGGCTTTTTCAGCCGCCTTTGACTTAAAAGTAGAGTTCCAGCATCTTATCTGATCTTGCGATCCCTGCGCTGTTTGAAGTTTCGCCGATCAGTTCGCCGTCGGCATAGATCAGGGCGCTTTCGTGGTTGACGCTGACGCTGACGGCCTTGTCTCCGCTTACGATGCGGCAGTGCGTGTCGCGGTTGTGCGCGCAGATCGGCGTCAGGGCAAAGACATCCGCATCGTAGTCGAGTTCCGGCCCGCCGGCCGAGAGATTGTAGGCTGTGGAGCCGACCGGCGTACAGATGATGATCCCGTCGCCCCGGATATCCATGTCGCGATAGCCTTCGATCGCAACTTTCAGATCGACGGTCTTGCCGAAGTTGTGCTTTGCGACAATGATGTCGTTGAGCGCATAGGCGTGTCTGCCGTCAAGGGAGAGTTCCAGCAGGTGGACCTTGCGTATCCTGCGGGCGGCAATGATCTCGTCAAAGCGGTCGATGTCGTCAAAAGACATCGCGCAGAGATAGCCCAGCCTCCCGCTGTTGATGCCGATCAGCGGACGCTCGGCCGCAATCGCGACTCTCGCCGCCGCCAGCAGAGCGCCGTCTCCGCCCAGGGAAATGATCAGATCGGCCTCTTCAGGCGCAAAATCCGGAACATAGGACGCATTAAAAAGCTTCCTGCCCAGTTCTTCCGGCAGGGAACATTCATGTCCGATCCTCAGTTTTTCAATGCAGTGTTTTGCCTGATCCAGCTGATCTTCGGTAAAGCCGTTGGCACAGATATACAGTTTCATAGCTTAATTCTTCTCTTTCAGATACTGATCGATCGAGGATGCCGCAAGTTTGCCGGCTCCCATGGCGCTGATGACGGTCGCCGAACCGGTCACCGCATCGCCGCCCGCGTAGACGCCTTTTCTTGAAGTCAGGGCATCTTCATCGATGACGATGCCGCCGCGCCTGTTGACTTCCAGCCCGTCCGTCGTATCTTTGATCAGCGGATTGGGCGAAGTGCCGATGGCCATAATGACCGTATCGACATCCATTATAAACTCGGAGCCCGGGACTTCGACAGGGCTGCGCCGGCCTGAGGCGTCGGGTTCGCCCAGCTGCATCCGGATGCATTTCATTCCGGTGACAAAGCCGTTTTTGGGATCTCTTGGATCGTCGGGATTGTGATAGCCGAGTATTTCAACCGGGTTGTTCAGAAGCCTGAATTCGATGCCTTCTTCCTCGGCGTGTCTGACTTCTTCCTTGCGGGCCGGGAGTTCTTCCATTGAACGGCGATAGACGATATAGACATTCTCCGCGCCCAGGCGCAGGGCAGTCCTGGCTGCATCCATCGCGACGTTGCCGCCTCCGACGACGGCGACTTTTCCGCCTTTCATGATCGGCGTGACGGGATCGTCCTCATAAGCCTTCATCAGATTGGAACGCGTCAGGAATTCGTTGGCGGAATACACGCCCTTATAGGCTTCGCCCGGGATATTCATAAAGCGCGGCAATCCGGCGCCCGATCCGATGAACACCGCTTCAAAGCCCATCTCGAAGAGCTCGTCGACCGTAAGGGTCTTGCCGATGATGATGTTGGTTTCGATCTTCACGCCCAGAGCTTTGAGCGTTTCGATTTCCCCGGCGACGATTGACTTGGGCAGCCTGAATTCAGGGATGCCGTACACCAGCACGCCGCCCGGCGTATGCAGTGCTTCATAGATCGTGACCTGATATCCCTTTTTGGCAAGGTCGCCCGCACAGGTCAGTCCGGCGGGGCCGGAGCCTACAACGGCGACTTTATGGTTGTTGCTTTCAGGGATGTCGGGTGTAGCTGCGCTGTGACTGTTGTGGCGGTCGGCGACAAAGCGCTCGAGCCTGCCGATGCCGACCGGTTCAAAGCGGATGCCGAGCGTGCACTTCGCTTCGCACTGCTTCTCCTGCGGGCATACACGTCCGCAGACTGCCGGCAGCGAAGAAGATTCGCTGATGATGCGATAGGCGCCTTCAAAGTCTTTTTCTTTTACCTTCTCAATGAAGTCGGGAATGTGAATGTTTACCGGACAGCCGCTGACGCAGGGTTCGTTGGGACAGCGAAGACAGCGGTAGGCTTCCCTCACTGCCGTATCCTCGTCAAAACCAAGAGCCACTTCATTGAAGTTGCGGGCCCTGACTTCCGGATCCTGGACGGGCATCGGATACTGGTGTGGAATGATGCTTGCCATTATGCGGCCTCCTTCTGAAACAGGTTGCAGGTCTTCTCATAAGCGTGCCTTTCAAAATCCGCATACATCCTGTTTCTCGACATCGCCTCATCGAAGTCGACCTGATAGCCGTTGAAATCCGGTCCGTCGACGCAGGCGAACTTGGTGACGTTTCTGCCTTCCTGATGCAGGGTAAGCCGGCAGCAGCCGCACATGCCCGTACCGTCGATCATGATCGGATTCATGGATACGGTGACCGGAATCCCATAAGGTTTGGCGGTGAGCGTCACGAACTTCATCATGATCAAAGGTCCGATCGCGATGATCGCGTCAAAGCGCTCCCCTTCTTCCAGCATCTCCTGAAGCGGAACCGTGACGTTGCCCGATCTTCCATAGGAACCGTCGTCGGTCATGACAAAGAGCCGGTCGGAGCAGGCCTTGAATTCATCCTCAAGGATGACGATATCCTTATTGCGGAAACCGATGATCGATGTGACATCCGCGCTCAGCCTGTGGAATTCTTCCGCCACCGGCATGGCGATCGCACAGCCGACACCGCCTCCGACAACACACACTTTCTTCAAGCCCTCTGTTTTTGTCGGCGTGCCCAGAGGACCGGCAAAATCCTGTATGTAATCGCCGGCCATCTTCCGATTGAGCTTTGCGGTCGTTGCCCCGACGATCTGAAAGATGATCTTCACAGCGCCTCTTTGAGTATCGGTCCCCGCCACGGTCAGAGGGATCCTCTCCCCTTTTTCATCAACTCTCAGGATGATGAACTGACCCGGTCTTGCCTTGCGGGCGACCAGCGGCGCTTCTATTTCAAGCTGCGTCACGGTGCTGTTCAGCTGTTTTCTGCTTAGAACTTTATACATACGCATCCTTCCTGTTCACTACTATTTTATCGGCTGCACCGCCAAAATAAAAGTCATCCGGCAGGATGGCTTTATCATTGTCTGATCTTCAGAAATCGATGCGCTTGAACGGTTTGACGTCCTTCACGGCCTCTTTCGGACAGATTCTGGCTTCGTCGTTATCCAGATCGATCAATATGTAGCGGTCGTTGCCCATGCCGATTTCCTTCATGTAGGACAGCTGACGGAAACCGTGGCGGGATTCCATGCGCTCCCAGAGATCGTGGTGCTGTTCCTCGGTCATCGCGTAGACCAGGTCGACACATGCGGCGTCGATGGCGCAGATGTCCGTGGAAGCCAGTACGCCGACGTTGGGCGTGACGACCGGAGCGGCCGCAAGACCTTCGCAGTCGCAGCTGACCGACATGTTGCGCATGACATTGACGTAGGTGACGTGCCTGCCGAAGAAGTCGATCGTCGCCTTGGTCGATTCGGTGATCTTCTCCATCAGCTCTTCTTTTCTGACCGCCCACTGGCCGCTTTCATTCGAGTGGATCATGCCCTTGCCGATCCTGCCGTCCGCGCAGCCGATGCCGATGTTCTTGTTGGAGCCGCCGAAACCGCCCTGCGTGTGGCCCTTGAAGTGGGTCAGCGTCAGCATCGAATCGTAGTTCACCAGATGGGAACCGACTGTCATATGGTCGAACCACTTGCCGCCGTTGACCGGCAGGTCTGTCGTTCCTTCCTCGTCGGTGATGTCGACCGGGCAGAAAGTCCAGCCGTTGACCTCCAGTGTCTCACGGTGCTTTTCCGTCGTGTAGCGGTCGCCTTCGTAATAGGTATTGGTTTCAATGATCGTCGCATCTTTCAGAGAATCGCAAGTCTCCATGACTTCCTTTACCCATGCGGCCGGAATGAAGTTCGGTCCGTTCTTCTCGCCGGTGTGCAGCTTGATCGCGACCTTTCCCTTGATCTGTTCATTCACCTTCTCATAAGCCCTGGCAATGCCTGCAGGCGAGAGATCTCTGGTGAAATAGACGATCGATTCGTTTCCTTTGCGTTCAGACAAAGGCGTATAGATGTTTCCGTCTTTTCCGGGTCTGACTTCTGTCATTATTTTTCTCTCCTTATACGTACTATTATTATATCATTCTCTGAACCGCTTCCCTTTTCGCTTGCTTCTGTTCGTTGCAGGAGAATTCTGTTGTACCGAAAGAAAAGAGGCTGTGCCTCTTTATTCTGTTTTTTCTTTTCTGAGCAGTTCCCGGTAGATGAAGTCCGTATAGTCTTCTTCGACGACGACTTCCCAGTCCTCGTCGTTGTAGGCGTCAAACCAGGTGTCGACATCGTAGGGAACCTTGACGAAGGAGACGTAAGCCTTCTTCGCGTAGGGATAGGCCTGGCGGTAGATCGAAGCTCCGCCGCAGACGATGTATTCCGTCTCGTCGTTTTCATGCTCTTTCAGAAAGGCGATGAGATCGTGCGTCACTTCGGCGTCTTCCGGCTGATAGTCCGGATCGATCGACACGACCGTGATGTAGCGGTCCGCCAGCTTTCTCGGCAGTCCGTCGTAGGTCGTCTGACCCATCAGGATGTTTTTATACATGGTATTGCGCTTAAAGATCTTCAGTTCGTCCTTCAGATGCCAGGGGAGCGAACCTTCGATGCCGATGCCCTTGTTGGGATCGAATGCGACGGAAAAACTGATCATTATACGGACACCTTTCCTTTGATTGCCGGCCAGGGATCATAATCCAGGACCTTGACGTCATCGATCGTGAAATCGAAGATGTTATCTATTTCCGGGTTGAGCCAGAGCCTGGGCAGCGGACGCGGCTCGCGCGAGAGCTGTTCCTTCACCTGCTCAATGTGATCGAGGTAGATGTGGGCATCGCCGAACGTGTGAACGAACTCATAGGGTTCATAGCCGCAGACCTGCGCCACCATCGCCAGTAAAAGCGCATAGGAAGCGATGTTGAACGGCACACCCAGGAAGAGGTCGGCCGAGCGCTGGTAGAGCTGGCAGGACAGCTTCTTCCTGTCGGCGGACACGTAGAACTGGAAGAATGCGTGACAGGGAGGCAGCGCCATCTGATCGACTTCGCCCGGATTGTAGGCGACGACCAGGTGCCGGCGGGAGAAGGGATCCTTTTTCAGGTTTTCGATCAGCTGCGTGATCTGATCGACGCCGCCGAAGTTACGCCACTGCTTGCCATAGACCGGGCCCAGATCGCCCCACTTTTCCGCAAAGGCTTCATCTTCGCAGATCCTGGCGATGAATTCCTCCATCGTTTCACCATTGTATTCTTCCGACTTTTTATACTTGGCATAAGGCCAGTCGTTCCAGATCTTCACGTTCTTGAGGGCCAGCGGACGGATGTTGGTCTCGCCCTTCAGGAACCAGAAAAGCTCCTCAAAGATGCCTCTGTAAAAGACCTTCTTGGTTGTCAGAAGCGGAAAACCGTCCTCGAGGTTGACTCTCATCTGATAGCCGAACTTCGAGATCGTACCGGTTCCGGTCCTGTCCCCTCTCTTTTCGCCGTTTTCCAGAACATAACGGCAGAGATCCAGATACTGTTTCATACGTACTACCTCACTTCTTTATCATTATACATTTAATATCTTTTTCAGCATATGGAGGTTCATCGTCCGCTGCGAATATGTCGGTACGATCGAGGGATCTTCTTCAGAAGAGATGCGGGAACGGATATAGTAGCTGTCCATGCCGGCAGCGTTCGCCATCTGAATGTCCGAGTGAAGGTCGTTGCCGATCAGCAGACATTCTTCGATGCAAAGACTGAAGCTGCCGGTCAGCTGTTTCAGAAAACAGGGATCAGGCTTTTTGTAGCCGCAGGCGGAGGAAATGAAGATCGCGTCAAACAGATCGTGGATCCCGAGATCCTTCAGCTCTTTCACGGTGAACAGCGTCTGGGCATTGCTCAGAAGATAGACTCCGATGCCCTTTTTCCTGAGCGCCGTCAACAGCTCTTTCGCGCCGGCATAGAGCCGAAGGCGGCGCAGCGAAAGACCGCGGAATTCTTCCGCCGTCTTTTCGATCAGCTCACGGTTCGTCCTGATATCTTTTTTACGGTACAGCTCTTCAAAGACATCGTAGAGATCGATCTCGATGTGATGGCCCGTCTGTTTTCTTTCTTCCTCCTGCTGCCGTATCGTTTCAAAATAGGCGTCTTTCAGCTCTCGATAATCGTAGACTGCACCATTGTCGTTAAACAGAATTGCGCAGTTTTTCCAGAAGGAAGGACTGTATTCGTCGGTGCGGATGTCGACGAGTGTCCCGTAGAGATCGAAGATGCAGTTTCTGTATCCTTTCATTTCTTCCATCATATCAAAAGACAGGCTTCACTTTGCCTGTCTGTTTTCCTCACAGATCTTATGCAAGAGCTTCGCCACGCCCTTCTTTCGATTGGAGGGGGCGATGTGCGATGCCGCGCGTTTCGTCTTTTCGTTTGCATTGGCCATCGCATAGGAATTTCTGAAAGCCTGCAACATCGGGATATCGTTCTCTCCGTCACCGATCACGACAACTTCATCCTCGTCGATGCCTTTCATCGCGCAGTAGTGTTTTATCGCAAGTGCCTTGTCGGCTCTTTTTGAAGTGATCTCGATGCCGGACATGCCCGAAGTCGCCACGACGTTGCAGTCGTCAAGTGCTTCTTCACA
>JAEEGL011618554.1_pt1 | contig 11379 bp, 3 predicted proteins | sample 9134231 | NCBI WGS metagenome assembly JAEEGL01 (sample SAMN16246548, study PRJNA631951) | gut metagenome | biome: gut microbiome; feature: rumen; material: fiber-attached | host: Bos | place: Iran: Karaj | collected 2018-10
AAGTCAGTAACTTATAGTAAATAAGTTACTGATGAATATCAAAGAAGGAGATACAAATTTATGAAATCTAGTTTTTTAGAGAAATCTAAAAGAGCTCTGGTTCTTCTCCTGACAGGCGCTATGATCGCTACATCTGTACCGCAAAATGCAATAATAGCATATGCAACAGGCCAGACGGTAGGATCAGTAACGATAGACGATGCTGTCACAGAAGAAAACAATGTCTCATATAGTCTTGTATATGGGTCACCAGCAGATGGCTCCGCATCAGCTACAGTAACAGCGACTCCTGCATTGGGGTACAAAATCGATGATGTGAGCAAATTAGGAGTAACTGGAACAGGATCTAATGCTACTTTTACTTGTGGCGAGTTTACACTTCAAACTGATGGTACAGCTACAGCCACAGCAACTATTGTGGGTACTGATAACAGCGAAACAATCACACTTGCAAATGCCACGGCTTCTAATGCGACCGCCCTTATAACTAATGAAGTTCTTGTGGCAGGCCTTGCTTCAGGAGTAGTTGTTGAATACAGTACTGATGGTACAGATTACGACAGTGACAATCCGACAGAGGGCGGTCTTGATGTCAATAGTCTTTACGACAATCTGTATATTAAACTGTCTACACCATCAGGGAAGTCTTTCACCGGCAATGTTGTTATAGACTCTGTTTCCGAAGCTAATAGTGGTACTACATTTGCAGCTGTGGATATTGATAAGAGTCCTGATGACACCACAAATGAATCCGAAGTAGTATTTACTATCCAGAAAGCAGATTTTAAAACAGATAGTAGTATTATTGATCTGACTACAACAATTACATTTGATGCGACGGCGTATGATGATAAGACATATGAAACCGGAGCCATAACTATCACATCTGGTACGAATGCAACGATCGTTGTCACAGATCCCGAAGATAATACTATGACTTCTGGTAATAAGGCACCTCTTGGTACCAGCGATGAAGGTACAATAACTATATCTGTGACACCTGACCAGAATTATGTGAACCCCCTTCCCGCCGTAGAAGTTGAAGATGGCTCAAGTGATCCGGTAACGCTCACTACGGCTGCGGAGAAAACAGCCTTTGATGGATATGATGTTGAGACTGTATATACCTTCACAGCTTTAGCGGGTGAATCATATACAATAAGTGCTTCAAATGCTGCTGAAAAGCCTAAATATAAGAGAGCATCAGGTGCAAGCGCTTTAAAGCTTTACGAGTCTGACGGCACTACGGAAGTTGACACATCTGCCAAGTATTTTGGCATTGATGGAGATCACACCTTTATTATAAAGCGTACCGATAGTACAAAGGAAATATCCGGTGTGACTGCCGCAATCGTAGGTGGGGCACATGACGGTGAGACGGTAACTCCTACGCTTACCGGTGATTCTGAAGGCGAGAAGAGATTTACAATCTCTGTTCCGAAGAATGCTTTAGGGGGAGTATATACAATTACATTGACGCAGGCAAACGCAGATGATGCGATTAAGATTAATGGATCCTCAAGCGTTTCTTCCTCTGTAATGTCAGGAATAAATGAGACATTTACTGCACAAAAGCAGAATGAGAGCTCTGAATGGAAAGATTACAAGGATGTAACTTGGAGACTGCTTGATTCCAAGGGTAATCCGGCAACTCTTCCTGCTGGTCTTACTGCAGATACATCCACCGGAGTATATAAGCTGACAGGACAGCCAACTGCATCAACAAAGGCAGGCGGAGAAAAGTATACTCTTATTGCAACCGATACAGCAACATCAGCTAAAAGTGCTGAGCTTGAATTCACATATACTGTTACTGACTTAAGTGCTAAACTCCAGGTTAAGGGTGGAAACCAGTCTTCTTATGCTGCTTTGACCGGTATATCCAGTGGAGTTGTTGTTACGTGCGAAGACAAAGATGATAAATTCGAGCAGACTATAACTATTAAGAATAATGATGGTGACAAAGCGCTGACCATTAAGGATATCGCTCTGGATGAAGATGCAGCAAAATCCTTTGAAATCGTATCCGGATCAGGTCCTGACACAATCGGTGTTCTCGGAGAAAAGGAAATAAAGATTGCTCCGAAAACTACTCTTGCTGCAAGCAGTACTGCTTATACCGGAAAGGTACTCATTTCATCAGATATGTTTATCGGAACAACCGGAACTTATAACGTATCCAATGCTGATACCGGTGTACTGGTACTTGCAAACCTTACCTATACAAAGAGCGGAACCATAGAGATAAATGTAAACGGCGAAAAGGCTGTTACCACATTAGCTACTGCGACAACTTCAGCAGGTACCGTAGCTAAATTCGATAATTATGGCGAAATCGATTTAGGTACCATTGAAGTAGGCAAGGAAATGACTAATGTTGTTCTCACCTCTGCAGGTGATTATACAGATGTAACATTTGCCATAGACGCAGAGAAGCTTCCTGCAGGAATAGAGACAACCACAAATAACATGGCTACACTGACTTTCTCCGGTACTGCTGAACAGGCAGCCTATGATGAGAGTCTTACCACCGCCTTCAATGGTAGTTCGGTCTATGCACATTATGACGCTACTGATGCAACAAATCCTGTCACAGTGTATGCAATCCCTGTTACTGTAACATATGGCGGAGGCGGAACAAAAGAATATACAGGATTATTAAGTGTTGCTCCTGCCAGTGCGATCAGTTATTCCGTATCTAACGTAGAAACGTCAACGAAAGATGGCGATATACTCTATTCATGGAAATCTAAAAATGGTGATCCTGCAAATGCTGAGAAACGAGTGATCGCAGTAAAGAATAACAGTTCTACAGATCTTACTCTTAATGCAGCTATAACTGTGACTGAAGGAACATTAACCTATACGGGGGCTGGAGCCACAACAATACCTTTAAAAGGCCATGGAGAAAATGCCGATTTTACAATCAAGGCAGGCGAAACCGAATCATTTACCATCACCCCCGGAACAGCTAACGCTATAGGTGCATTAACTATCACAGGTAAGAGCTCTAGAGGTGTTGATTCAAAGACTCTTAATCTGAAATATACCTATGTAAATGGACTTACTGTAACAAACATGGAAGGTGCCGGAACTACTTCTGCCCCCTACGACATGGGTAAATTCCCTCTTGGTGCATATATGAGCTTTGGCATTGAGACAGATTCTACAAATAATAAAACTGTTGCATGGAATTGGGGAACCGGATCTTCTACAGTTACTGGTTATACACAAGAGAGTGATGACGGTGATTTAGCTGCGATAGGTCTGACATTCTCGGGTAGCGGTACACTGAGCGGTATTCCGACTGCCAAAGGAAAATATGTCATCAACCTTACTGCTGAAGAAGGTGGCAATGCATCCGCTATAACCGATGCTTACTTTGTATTCGAAGTTGTACCCGCAACAGAAGCACTTGCACTGTATGCCAATAACACAGTTATAGATAAGACAACAGGACTTCAGGGCTTCACCAATACAACTGATGGAACCGATATAGAAACAACTATCACAATTAAGAACAACTCAACAATTGATCTGGCAACAATAAGCGTTGTGCTTGCAGATGATGCTATAGGAAATAATTCAGCTGCAACGAAGAGTTATTTCAAAGTTGATACTCTTAGCTCCTCAGATGTTGATGCCGGAAAATCTGTAACATTTAAACTCACTACAACAACAAATTCAGGTACCGCAACAACCGGCGATAAGAAATTTGTTATCGTTAGAGATAGCGCTGACGCAATACTGTTTGCGTTTCCTGTTAAAGTAGTAGTTACGAAAGTTCCGCAGATAACTACAACCGGAACAGCTTATTCTGCTGTCAACTGGTCAACTACAGATGGTTTACCTAGTCTGGTATTGGGAACAATGGGAACAGAGATCAAACTTGCTAATGCAATTCAATTAGCAGGCACCAGTGTTGCTGGATCAGCTTTCAATAATACAAACAATAAAGCTACATGGAGCTGGTCAAAGTCAGAAAATGCCAAGACAGATTATGATATAGCTACAAGTGGTCTCACTCTTACAGATGGCGGCAAGATTTATGGAACACCTGTAAATGCAGGTTTATATTATACAACTCTTGACGTTGTAGGAGATGTCGATACAACAGCAACTCATGGCACTGTAGACGTAGTATTCGTGATTAATGGTACAGGTAGAGTATCATTAACTGAGGGCGCTACTGATCTTACAACAGCCAGCGGTGGACTATATACATTCCCCGGCGCATATGTTGGAGGAAAAGCTCCTGTTGCTCTTAATGCAGTATTAAAGAACACATCAACCGGTAATGTGGATCTGACCAATCTTACCGTTAAGGTAGCAGATGATCCTACAAAGGCAACCATAAATGGTGTTGAGAAAGCAATCTATGCCGGCAGCGCTGCTAAGTTTGCAATTGATACTGAAAGCATAGCAGAACTTGTCAAAGGGGACAGCAAAACTATAAGGATTCAGCCTAAAGATATGACTCAGCCCGGAACCTACAGGGCAGTAGTTTCTGTTACCGGAACACAGATTGCAGACGCACTCTTCAGGGTTCAGTTTACTGTAAGTGAAGCTACCGGTATCAATAATCCTGAAACAGCAGAAATGACCGGATCTATTGGTGATAATTGGACATATCAGCTCGTATCAACCGGTGCTGGTAAGCCTGTTGGAACTAACACAGAATCATATGATCCGGCAAAAGACAAAAATGGTCAGGCCGTAAAATGGTATATTGTTGCTGATACAGCAGATGATTTAAGTGCAAAATATACTGAATTGAAAGGATCTGCAGGAATCACATCTATCACCACTGTAAGTCCGATTACCAACTTTGACGCACTTGTTGGTGCTACCGATGGTAAATTTGGTTATGAAATAACTGACGGCAAGCTTACGGCTTCTCCTCTTGGAAAGGTTGGTACATATAACTTTGTCGTAAGGGCTTATGTTCCCGCCAATACCGAGGCAACAATAGCCCAGCAGGGACTTACCGGTGTTGTTACACCTGCACAATATAAGGATATCAGTTTAACGCTTACTGTTTCCAGAACAAGTAAGGTATATGCTTCAACTATGACTAAAGTAAATGGTACCCCTACATTAGTTAAGGAAAGAAGCTTTGATAGCTCAGGAGCGAAGACAGAAGAGGTATCATCATATGCGTTTAATGAGCTTCCTGTTGGAGCCTATAATAAAGCATCTGTTACTGATACTATAACGCTTAAGAATCTGGCTGATGCTGCCATGACAGTAAAAGCAGAGTTCAAGAACAAAGATGAATCAACGACTGCTTACTTCGAAGTTGTTGGTACAGCTGAGAAGAATATTGCCTCAGGCGGCGTTCAGACCTGGACAATTAGACCGGCAACGAATGATCTTGCTGTAGGAACTTATGAAGCAGACCTTGTATTCACAGGCGCAAACTTTGCAACTATAACTATTCCTGTTAGTGTAGACGTTGCTGAAAAGAATTACGATTTTGCAATCCTTAACGGAAAAACTCCTCTTGAGCAGAACACAATGGCTTTAGGTACTTTTGTTAAGGATAAAACCCCTGCATCTATAACCCTTACAATGAAGAATACCGGTAATATGGTTTATAGAATAAAGAACGTCGTAGAATGTGCTGATGCAGCAGGAACAGATTTCGGATCAAAACCTGATTATAAGTTTAACACCAACTTCGCACTTACTGGTGCAACAATAAACGCTACTCAGATACCTGTGAACGATTCGAATGTAACATTTAAAGTTACTCCTTCAAAAACTGCAACTGCAGGAAACTATACTGGTTACGTAAGAGTAGATATTGAGAGCATTTCAACCACAACAACAGTTAAGTCTCTTGTATTAACATTCACTTACACGGTTCTTAACAACAATATAACCGGAGTCTCTGTGACACCGGATACAGTAAGCATTGATAATGCCGTTGAGGGATACAAGAAGACAGATTACGCAGATAAACTTGCATTTACTCTTAAGAACGGTACTACAGTTGATGATGAACTCAATGCTCTTGCAAATGTTAACATTAAACTTGAAGGAGCAAATGCCGACAAATTTGAGATTTCAGGTGCTGTAAAGAAGACTAATGATAGTGGTGAAGCTATTGCCTGGGGCGCAGATTCAATGAACAGAGGAACTACTCTCAGCTTCCAGATTCAGCCTAAGGAAGGAATGGTAGATACTACATCAGGAACAGGAACAATCTACAGCACTAATGTGATCATAACCGCTGATAACTACTCCGGTACAATAAGAGTACCTGTTCTCTTTAAGGTGAGTGCATCTGATAGCGTATCACTGTATGCAAGTGATCTGGGTGAGACTGTTGATCCATCTCTGGCAACAAGATTGGCTGCTACGTTGACGGCAATGGCTTCTTCATCCAACAGTATATATATTGATGGAGGATGGGATTATTATATTGACCTTAATGGAACAGCATCTGCAACAAATTATGATTTCTGGTTTGATGATAGTAGTGATATTCTCTACAAAGGACCTAAATGCAACCTGTCAGCATACGAGAATAAACTTACTTATGCTACAGGAACAGCTGGACCAACGTTTAAGGATATGACATTCAACCTCCTTGAGACCGTATATGTTTACGTAGACGATCCTGATATCAGAATGCTTGATAAAGATGGCAAGGAATCAACTGTATATGCTGTATTGGGACAGGATACATTCGCCTATACAGTTCCTTACGGAAAGACCTTATCTGAAGCTATCCAGACTAACAGTAGTGATAAATTCACCGGATGGCCGGCAATATACTATGACGGAAATGCAAGATCTCTCGAAGGGTGGATGTATTCAGGTTCAGGTAACTATGGTGACTTCAATGAGAATATGCGTATAGTGACCGACTATTCTAGGGTTGAACCCAAATGGCATACACATACATATCCTATGGAGAATGATCCTGAACATGTAACATTCGATTGGACTGCCTGGGAGGCAGATAACACTGTTATCAATATTCCTGTTACAGTAACATGTATAGGAGAGAAGTGCACAAATCCTGAAGAAGGATTGCTTAAGCTGACTGCTACGATCACAAAGACGGGTGTTGGATCTACCCATACTACAGAGGGCGGTGAAACATATACAGCATCTGTTACTAATCTGATCAACGGTATTACCTATACAGATACTAAGATTCCTGAACCCACTCCTGCAGTAGGTCATGAATGGGAATACGATTACACATCAGCAGCATTTAACGCAGATTATACAGAAGCAACTATCAGCCGTACCTGCAAGAATTCTGATAAGAAGCACGATACAGCAAAAGATGGTCCTATTACTGAGACGCTTACTACGAAAGATATAGTTGCTACACCTGATGAGGGCACATCCTGCATTAAAGAAGGCGGTGTAACTTACACAGCAACATTTAAGGATGAAAACGGCGAAATCGTTAAGAATGCAGATGGTGAGAACTTCGTATTAACCTTCGCGGCTGAGAAGAAGTTTGGACCTCATGTATTCAAAGCAGCTGATTTTGACTGGACAACATGGCAGACAGATCATACTGTAACAACTGTTCCCGTAATAATCTCTTGTGCAGTTGATGAAACACATAAGGAAAGCGTTTCAGCAGTTGTAACAAAGACTGTAAATTCTGATGGAACAATTTCTTATACTGCAACAGCTACTTTAGTTGGATATGTTGATGCTACAGGAAAAGAAGTTACTGAAGCAAAGGATGACAAACTTACCGATGCAGATGGTAATGAGATTACTCACGAGCATATATGGGGCGCACCTGTATGGGATATTAAGGTTGTCAGCGGAGCAATCTCCGGTACTGCAACATTTACCTGTACCCCCGCAGATACTACTGCTAAACCTCATGATCAAGTTGAAGCAATCATAGTAGGTACACCTGTTGCCGATGGAGCATTCCAGAACTATACAATTACAGCTAAGGATCCTGCAGGCAAGGAATACACCTATGACAAGACGATCACCCTTGATGCAGTTGGCAACGAAGTAACAAGCGAAGCCAAGACATGGACTGCTACATATGCTACATCCGGTCTCGGAACAGCTACTCCTTCCGTAACCATTACATTCACAGGCGACAATGGCGCAGTTGATAAGGTAACAGTTACTCCTGAAGCTAAGGTTAATGGAGATATTACTACATACTCGATCGCAGTTAAGGACCGTGCTAATAAGACTCATAAGATGTCATGGGATTACAACACCGCGACAGCAGAAGAGACGCCCGGAACTGAGAAGACAAGCGGAACAGATGCAAGCAAGTCTGAGGGCGAGATCTCAGTAGCATTCAAGGTTGATCCTGAAACTGATGATGACGGCGTTCCTACATTCGTATTAACAGGCGCAGCTGTTAAGCCCGCAGTTATCGTACGTGATGAGGATAGAGACGTAACACTTGCAGAATCAGTTGATTACACATTATCATATCCTAACGTTAAAACTGCCGGAGCTGCTAAGGTCGTTGTAAAGGGCAAAGGCAACTATGAGTCCAAGACTATAGAACTTCCTTACAAGCTCGTAGCTCTTACAAAGGGCAGTGAAGATATCGCCGTTAAGAAGATCACCGGATTCGGTACATTTACTGACGGAACTGATACAGGAGTAACAACACCCTCATACAACGCTAATGCATGGGCTCCTGAATCCATCACCGTAACAGTTGATGATTCTTCGAAGTCATCCGTAACACTTACTCTTCAGGCTGACGGAACATACGCAACGGAAGATGGCAAGACCACTGCGATAAGCATTTCAAACAATGTTAACGCAGGAAGCGCAACAGTAGCTGCACTGAACTCAAATGGTAAGTTTACAAAGAAATCCTTCAAGATCGCCAAGGCAGCTCTCAATCAGGTAAAAGATGGCGACCTTACATTTGATCCTGATGATGCAGTATGGGCAGCTAAGGGTGCGATACCTGCAAACCTGAACGTAGAGTACAAGGGCGTTGAACTTGTACAGGGTCAGGACTTCACGGTTAAGTACTCATATGCAAGCAAGACCAAGGATGCAGGCGAGAAGGCAGGCAAGTTCATCATCACAGGTAAGAAGAACTTCTCAGGCAAGTCAGCAGAGCAGACCTTCGATATCACAGCACTCGAGCTTGATAGCGATCTGGTATCTGTAGCAGCATTTGCCGGTACTACAGTCAAGAAAGTAGTTCCTACCATAAGTGATGGAAACGGCGCTAAGATAGCTCCCAAGGCACTGAGCGTAACAGTAGTAAAAGAGGGTGAGACCTCTCCTCTTGCAGCCAGCACGAAACTCGAGGCAGGCAACAAGATCACCGTTACCGTTAAGGGCGCGAATGAGACCAACATCAGCGGATCTGTAGATATCGACCTTACTGTCGGAGCTAACCTTGGAAAGGCTAAAGTAAACGCTAAGTCAGTTACCAAGTACTTCACAGGCGAGCCTGTAGAGCTTACTGACGAGGATATGGCTAAGATCAGCGTAACCATCAAGAATGGTCCTACTCTCAAGTATAATGAAGACTATGAGATAGCAGGATATCAGAACAACATTAAGAAGGGTAATATGCTTGTAACTATTCGCGGTATAAGCGAGAAATGCAGCGGTACTAATACCTTCAAGGTTAAGATCGCGCCTAAGACCATGAAGATAGCAGACTGATCTGGATCTTCTGATCGAAAGGTTATGATCAACAGAGACACACCGAAGAATAAATATCGCAAGTAGATTTCTAAGGTAACAGATGCCCCAGAGGAGTAATCCTCTGGGGTTTCTTGTACATAGATTCTCATGCCGCTTAGTTGGTTTGGGTATTTTCGTCATTGTGATATTGACACGAATGAACAACGCATGAATGCTGGATTTTCCGGATTTTTGAAGTGAATATTACATGAGTTTTTCAGCGTTTTGTATATTTACTTATAGCAAAGATTAGAGATAATAAAGGTGAAGATATGACAGAAGCGGTTAACAGGGCACTCAAAGAGATGCCGGATGATTTTGTGATAAAGCCTTTCCTGATGGAGCATAAGAGTGAAGTGTGCGGCATAATTGATACAGAGTACGATGAAGAGAAGGTGATGAAGGCCTTTAAGAATGAAGGATATACTGAAGGTCTTGCCGAAGGACATGCTCAAGGACTTGTTGAAGGTCTTGCTGAAGGTCTCGAAGAAGGCGAAACTACCAAGCTGATCAAACTGGTATATTCAAAACTCCGTAAGAATAAGCCTATAGAGCAGATCGCAGATGAACTTGAAGAGTCGGATAACATCTCGGGCATCAGTGAAATCGTTGGATTGATCAGAGAAGTAACGCCGAATCTTGATATGAATGAGGACACTCTTGCTCAGAATGTGCTCGAAAAACTGAGTATTATGCCATAAAAAATCTGTCAACAGACATCGACCGTAAATACAATGTTGACAAGTGGGCAAAGTTCTTCAGGGCAACGTCATGGGAGGATATTAAGATGCTGGCAACAGAATATCCTATAATCGAAGATGCAGCCACTCATCTGGCTATGCCGGACGAAGATATATACAGGTTCACCGATCAGTTCAAGGAGGGTAACATGGCACGCTTTTTTGAGAACTTTGAACCATTCGATATACAGGAATATGGAAGAAGGAATCGCGAAGAAGGCGAAACCATCAAGCTGATCAGACAGGTTTATTTCAAGCTTCGCAAGAATAAGACTGTCGAGCAGATTGCGGATGAACTTGAGGAGTCAGATAACATCTCGGGCATCAGTGAAATCGTTGGGTTGATCAAAGAGGCATCGCCTGATCTTGATATGGATGAGGATGAGCTAGCACAGGCTGTGCTCGAAAAGCTGAACAACAAATCTCAAAAATAATTGATACCCAATAAGCCCCAGGGGAACAATGAAGCAATCCCCTGGGGTTTCTTGTATGGTGTTAGCAGATCCCCAATACCTTGTTTCCGTGGGATTTTCAGTATCGGGGGCTGTTATGAATGGGGCGTTTTGTTAAGATTTAGGTATATCAATTTCGGTATTATTATGCCACAGGGAGTACATTATTGAAGAAATTAAGATATATTATTCAGTTTTTCGAGAACTTCCTGAGTAAGCTTGTCCTCATCCAGAACCAACTCAGGTGTAGTCTTTCTGATCAAATCAACGATATCACGAATCTTAGTGATATTATCTGACTCTTCAAGTTCATCTGCGATCTGCTCTATAGGCTTATTCTTACGGAGTTTTGAATATACCTGTTTGATCAGCATGATGGTTTCGCCTTTTTCACGACCTTCGGCAAGACCTTCAGCACGTCCTTGAGCATGTCCTTCAGTAAGACCTTCAGTATATCCGTCATTCTTAAATGCCTTCATCACCTTCTCTTCATCGTACTCTGTATCAATTATGCC
>JAEEGL013454193.1_pt1 | contig 11379 bp, 10 predicted proteins | sample 9134231 | NCBI WGS metagenome assembly JAEEGL01 (sample SAMN16246548, study PRJNA631951) | gut metagenome | biome: gut microbiome; feature: rumen; material: fiber-attached | host: Bos | place: Iran: Karaj | collected 2018-10
CTGGAGCAGCTGAGGGAACAGGAGATTTACGGCAGGCGGTACTTCTATCCGGCGGTAAACGACATGACCTGCTATCGGGAGCTGGCGGGCGAGCCCACGCCCGTGGCCCGCGAGACCTCCCTGCGGGTGCTGTGTCTGCCGCTTTACGAGGAGCTCACCCCGGCCGAGGTGGATCGGATCTGCGACGTGATCCTTGAGAAGTAAACAACAGGAGACGATACATATGCTGGCAGAAAGCAAGATAGAGATACGGACGGAGACGGTGAACATCGACGAAATGGAAGCATTTCACGATGTAAAGCTGGGGCGGAGATTAGCTGCCATAGCAGCCGAAGACAATTTGGCAGAAGTCAATGCACACAGCGCCCCGGTGACGCCACGGCGCTCTTTCTACACGCGCTGGGGGAAGCGCACGCTGGATATCGGGATTTCCGGTCTGGCGCTGCTGGTAACGGCACCGATCAATCTGGCTCTGGGCGTCGGTACGTTTCTGGATGTGGGACGTCCCATTTTCTTTCGTCAGCAGCGGACCGGATTGGACGGAAAACCTTTCACTATTGTCAAGTTCCGCAACATGACCAACGCAGTGGACGCGGAGGGAAATCTCCTTCCGGCCAACGAGCGGGTCACAAAGCTGGGGAAATTCGTCAGAAGGACTTCACTGGACGAGCTGCTGAATTTCTGGAGTATTTTCAAGGGTGATATGTCTCTGATCGGCCCGCGCCCGCTCTCGCCTGTCTATGATTGCCGCTACAGTCGGCGTCATGCCATGCGCAGCGCCGTCCGACCGGGGTTGGAGTGTCCGATCCTGAACTGTCCGGATCATGAACCCACATGGGTGGATCAGTTTGAAAACGACGTCTATTATGTGGAACATTTGAGCCTGGGACTGGATCTAAGAATGATCCTGGCGCTGGTGGGCATGGTGCTGAACAAGGAGAGCACGACTGTCCGCGGCGCAGCGACCCGAGGCAGCTTCATGGGATATTATCCCGACGGTACAGTTATCAACTCTCATTCTGTCCCTGCCGCCTATGTAGAACGGGTATTGGCTGAGGAAGAAGAGCGTGTGAAGAGAGAAGTGGTGATTGCGCGATGAGCGGGAAGAGAAAGCTCCTGCTGTTAGGAGGGTCTGCCCAACAGATCGTGGCCATCGAGACAGCAAAGCGCCTGGGCTATGAAACGGTCCTGTGCGACTATTTGCCGCATAACCCGGGGCAGCACCATGCCGACCATTTTTATCTGGTAAGCACCACCGACAAGGAGGCGGTGCTGCAGGTGGCCAGGGACGAGGGTGTGGCCGGCGTGTTGGCCTACGCCTCCGATCCGGCGGCCCCTACCGCCGCCTACGTGGCGGAGAAGCTGGGCCTGCCCGGCAGCCCCTATGAGTCGGTGGAGATCCTGTGCAATAAGGACCGCTTCCGCGCCTTTTTGGCGGCGAATGGCTTCTGCACGCCCCGGGCCCGGGGCTACGGCAGTATCGACGAGGCAGCCCGGGACCTGAATGACGGGGTGTTTCGCTTTCCGGTGATGGTCAAGCCGGTGGACTCCTCCGGCAGCAAGGGCATCAGCCGCATCGACGCCGGAGAGGATCCGGCGGGGAAGCTGAATACCGCCATGTCTTTCTCCCGGGGCAAGCGCATCGTGGTGGAGGAATACGTGGAGAAGTACGGCTACCAGATCGCCGGAGACGGGCTTTCCGTCAACGGAAAGCTGGTGTTCCGCTGCTTTGCCAACGACCACTTCAACCCCGCCTGCGTCAATCCCTACGTGCCCATCTCCGCCAGCTTCCCCTACAACATGCCACGAGCGGTGCAGGAGAAGATCCACGCGGAGATCCAGCGGCTGCTGACGCTGCTGCACATGGGCAGTACCACGTATAATTTTGACATGCGCATCGACGCGGACGGCAACGTCTATCTGATGGAGGTGGCCCCCCGGAACGGCGGCAACTACATCCCCGACGTGATCCGCTGCGCCACCGGCGTGAATCTGGTGGAGTATGCGGTGCGCTGTGCCATGGGCGAGCCCATCTCTTTGGAGGGCTTTCCGGAGCCGGAGGGCTTCTGGTCGTATTACGCCGTCCACAGTCTGCGGGACGGCATCCTGGACCGGGTGGAGATCGACCCGGCGGCGCAGGCTCACATTGTGGAAAACCACCTCCTGAAGAAGGAGGGGGACAAGATCCGGGCCTTCACCGGGGCCAACACCACCCTGGGCATCCTGCTGATGCGGTTCGACTCCATGGAGCAGATGCTGCACATGATGGACCACTCGGAGGAGTGGATCCGGGTCGTTTTGAAATCTTAAGAGGAAGCTTCGGGGGATTGCATGAGAGAGATCGGCGGATATTTTGAACTGGAGCAATTGGCCGGCCGGCCCTATTACGCGGGGCTGGCTGCGCTGAACAGCGCCCGGAGTGCACTGCTCTTTATCCTGCGCGCCCGGCAGGCGGAGAAGCTCTGGCTGCCGTATTTCCTCTGCAGCTCCGTGGAGGAGATGTGCCGCAAAGAGGGATTTGCGGTGGGTTTTTACCACATCGGCCCGGATTTCCTGCCGATCTTCCGGGAGGACGCATTGAATGCGAGAGAATACCTGTATGCTGTCAACTATTACGGGCAGGTAGGTCCGGACAAGGCTGCCGCACTGCAGACGCGGTATGGCAGGCTGATATTTGACAACGTACAGGCATTCTTTCAACATCCCCTGCCGGGGATGGATACGGTTTATTCCTGCCGAAAGTTTTTCGGTGTGCCGGATGGAGGCTATGCCGCTACCGACGCACCGACGTCGGAACTGCCGGAGCGGGATCTCTCCATGGGGCGGATGCGCCACCTGTTGGGCAGATACGAAGGTGCGCAGGCTTGGGATTACTACGCGGATTTCAAGGCCAGTGACCGTTCCTTTGCCGGGACAGGACTGCGGGCCATGTCCGCTCTCAGTGAAAACCTGCTGTGTGCCGTGGACTATGAGACAGTCCGTCGGCGGAGAAATGAGAACTACGCCGTACTGAAAGCGCTGCTGGGAGAGAAAAACCCGCTGAAGCTGACGGCACCGGATGGGGCCTATGCCTACCCGTTCTATTGCAGAAACGGTATGGCAGTCAAAAAACGTCTGGCAGAGAAAAAGATCTTCGTGGCGACATTGTGGCCCAACGTACTGGAGAACGGGGACGGGCTGGAGAAGGATTACGCAGAGAATATTCTGCCGCTGCCCTGTGATCAGAGGTACGGCAGGGAGGATATGGAGCGTATCGCGGCGGAATTGCTGTGTTTGATCTGATGTTGCACAATACACAAGGTATCGGATGAGTGAGTATATGAGGAAGTTGTTGATTCTGGGCGCTACTGCCAGCGAAATATCGCTGATCAAGCGAGCGAAAGAATACGGCTGCTATGTGATCGTCACGGACAACCATGAGGACTGGACAATGAGTCCGGCCAAATATGCGGCAGATGAGGCGTGGAATGTCAGCTGGGCGGATATCGACGCACTGGAGCGCCTCTGTCGGGAGCACGGTGTGGAGGGCGCTACCGCAGGCTACAGCGAGTTTCGGGTGGAAAGCCTGATACGGCTTTGCCGCCGGATGGGTTTTCCCTGCTATATCAACGAGGAGCAGTTGGCCGTTACCCGGGACAAGATCCAATTCAAAGAGATGTGCCGCCGATGCGGCGTACCTACCGTGCGGGAATATGCCTCGCCGGCGGAGGTGGACCGTTTCCCCGTCATCGTCAAACCGGTTGACCGGGCCGGCTCCATCGGCATCAGCGTGGCGACGGGTCCAGCATCGCTGGACCAGGCCTATGCCTATGCCATGGAGATGTCCGTCAGCAAGCGGGTCATCATAGAGGACTTTATCCAGAACGGTGTCAAGGTGGATTTCTACTACGGCGTAGAGGATGGGGAGATCACGCTGCTGTCCTGCTGCGGCACCATCAACGCCAAAGATAACGGCACTGAGCGTGTGGTCCAGAGCGCCTGGCTTTACCCCATGCAGCTTTCGCCGGAGCATGTGGAACCGGCGGATGCGGCAATGCGCCATATGATCCGCCGCATGGGGGTGCAGTACGGCTGTATTTTCTTCTCCGGTTTTGCGGATCCGTCAGGGGAGCTCTCTTTTTTTGAATGCGGTTTTCGCCTGGAGGGAGCCCATCAGTACGGTTATGTGGAGCGGCGCGGCCTTGTAAACTTCCTGGATATTTTCATCCAGCATGCGATGACCGGCAGCACCTGTGCAATCCGGCGTCCGGCGGTGCAGGAACCCGAGATGAAATGTGTGACGGTGAATCTGTATGCCGGAGAGGGAACTATCGCCGCAATCCGCGGCATGGAGCAGATCGCCGCCATGGAGGACTGCTCTCTGGCGCTGATACAGAGCAGGGTCGGCGTCTGCTGCCGGGCGGACAAGGCGATTCTCACCAAGGTGGGTATGTTTGCCTTCTGCCATCCCTCCCCGGCACGGCTGCGGCAGGATGTGGAGCGCGCTTATGAGTTGTTCTCCGTGACAGATGAGGCGGGAAGAGATATGCTGTATGACAGAATCGACACCAGGCAGATCGAAACCTGGTGGAACAGGGAGGAGGCTTGGCAATGAGCGACGGGCTGCGGATCGTGCAGAAACCGGACAGCGTTTCCTATGAAGCGCTGCAGGATCTTCTGCACCGGGCGCATGAGAGCAACAAAAAGGCGGGGATGTATTATTCCACGGCGGACCAGTCTCCTCAGACCCTGAAAGAGAAGCTGAAAGACGCCGTTACCTATGTGGCGCTGGACGGAGAGCGCCTCGTGGGGACGGAGAGCGTTCAGTTCCGTTCTCTGCACTACTGGTATCACAACGGCCAGGTCGGGATGCTGAAGCTGGGCGGCGTCGATCCGGATTACAAGGGAGGCCATGTCTTTACCAGGCTTATCACCGCCTGCAAGGAGTACGCTTGGGAGCAGGGGATGGACATTTGCGTTACCGACACATCTGAGGATAATGTGATCGTGCGCCATCTGCTGGAGAAGCTGGGTTATCAGCTGGTGGATTACTGCGTGTATCCCGGCAATAATTTTTATACGATCGTATACGGCATCTGGAAAAACGGGTGCCCGTACAGCGACTTCCGGCGGAAATGGCATTTTTTATGGAAGCGGGCGAAGATTCGGTTCCAATACAAGCCAGGAAAGGTAAACCGCTTTACAGGAAAAAAAGGATGAGGGCCTGAAGAACAGGAGAGAAGAGAGGAACGGAGGGGCCGCGCATGAGACTGGAAAAAGCCGTTGACAGGCGATTTATGGGATACCGCTCCGTGCTGGGCTGGTATCACTGGTTCAAAGCGTCGAAGAGGATCCTGACGGGGAAGACGAATCGCTCTATGGGAGACCGGCTGTGGTGCCTGCGCCACGGCTTTGCCGTGTCGGATCTGAACCTCTTCGGGACGGAGGAACTGAAGAAGAACTACCGGGATTATCTGTCCGCCAGGGACTATTACAAGCTTCACCCCATCAACGGGGAGTACTCCTTCTGGATCGATGACAAGCTGACTGTGAAGCATGTATTCTCCAGGTATGACGCGTATCTGCCGGCCTATTACTACCAACTGGAGAAGGATCGGATCATGCGTCTGGCGGACTGTCCGGCGGATTACGACGAGAGCCCGGAGGGGATCGCGGCGCTGCTGCGGGAAAAAGGGGTCCTGGCTGCCAAACGTCTGTGGGGTTCCTGCGGCGTAGGCTTTTACCGCCTCGAGTACCGGGACGGACAGTTCTACGTCACTGGCAAGCCTGTGAGCGAGGCAGAGCTGAAGGAGTTTCTGAGTGGGCTTTACGCCTACCTCGTCCTGGAATATATCGTTAACCACCGGGATATCCGCCGAATCTGGCCGGAGGCCACCAACACTATGCGGGTGCTGATGGCCAACTGCAACGGCAAGCTGGTGCGGATGCGCGCTTTTATCCGCTTTGGCAGCGCGGCCAGCAACGGCGTGGACAATGCTGCCGCCGGAGGCATAGAATCCATCATCGATGAGGACACGGGACGCATCCTGTTTACCCAGTCCCAAGACACATTCGGCATGCCGACGCGCATCGAGCGCCACCCGGATTCCGGCGAGTCCTTTGACATCCAGATCCCCCGATGGGAACAGATCACAGATAAGCTGGAGCAGATCTGCCGGGACTATCCCCAGCTGCGCTACTGGGGCTTTGACGTGGCGGTGACGGAGGACAGTTTTAAGATCCTGGAAATCAATTCGCTCTCTGGCCTGATGGCCGCCCAGTGCAAGGAGCCGCTGATAAAAGACCCAAAGACGCGGGAAGTCTTTGAATACTTCAAGAAAACGAAGAATTGACGATTCCCATAAGTTTCGGATTCTGCGGGAAGAGATCTGTAAAACGAGGTGATACCATGGCGAAGAGAAAACAGTTGGGCCTGCTGTGGGACAGCTTTTACCTGAATGTGGGGTGCCAGCATCGGGCACTGACACAGAGGAGATCGGCAAAAGGAAAGCTGAAGGTCGTTCATGGCGGGTATGCAATTACGGACAAGGAATATGAGCAGATCAAGGCATACTGGAAGCCGTACGGTGTCATACCAAAGAAGTATTGGTATCAGCTGTTTTGCGACGGCGACGGATCGGTCGATCCCCGTTATATCCCGGGCGATATGTGGGATACGACGATCCTGCCCTATTTTAATAACCTGATGTGGGGGCGCGCCTATGCGGACAAGTGCGCCTACGACCGGCTTTTCCCTTATCTGAACCGGCCGCGTACCATCATGAAAAACTCCTGCGGACGTTTTTATGATGGTGAGCAGCATATCATCACCCGGGAAGAGGCCATGGCGCTGTGTCTGCAGGAGGAGCGCTTCATCGTAAAGTTTACGACGTTTTCTTCCGGCGGGCGGAACATCCAGGTATTCGAGCGGGGAGAGATCGACGAGGGCTCTGTACGGAAGATTTTTGACGATTATGAGATGAACTTTATCATCCAGGCTCTGGTGGAGCAGCACGAGGACCTGGCGAAACTGAATCCCACATCGCTGAACACGCTCCGCGTGATATCTTTCTTCTTCAAGGGAAAGGTTCACATCCTCTCTTCCCAGCTGCGGATCGGCGGCGAGGGAGCGCGGGTGGACAATTACTCCTCCTATGGATATGCCTGCAACGTGAACCCTGACGGCCGACTCAACGAGCGGGCCATCAACAAGTCCGGTTGGGCCACCCGCCATCCCAGAGGCTTTGACTTTAAGGACGTGGTGGTTCCCTCCTATGGCAAGGTGATACGTACTATCGAGGAGGAGGCGGCCAAACTGCCTCATCTGGGCATCATCGGCTGGGACTTCGGTATTGACAAGGACGGGGAGCCCGTGTTTATTGAGCTCAACGTGTTCCCCGGTCAGAATCAGCGGGGCAGCGGTCCGACCTTCGGTGATCTGACGGAAGAGGTACTGCGCGACGTATTTATAGAAAAGTCGCTGAAGGATGCATTTATCTGAGCGGATGGCAGGATCCGGAGCCTTGGGATTTGCGAATAGACCATAAGATTATTACGAATGGGGACACATAAAGTATGAGCAACAGAAAGAGCAGACAACTCCTGGACCGCTTTTATGTCGGTGTAAGGATGATGAGTCCGGCGCGGTATAAGGCCAAATACGCCCGCAAGCGAGTCAAGATGATCAACGGCGGCTACAACGGAAGCCTGAAGGAATTCAACGAGGTGGTCGTATCCTACTGGAAGAAATACGGCGTGATTCCCAAGAAATACTGGTACGATATCTACTGTGCCGGGCAGGATCACTACGATCCCCGCTACATTCCGGACGACATGTGGTTTCAGAAGATCTGTCCCCACTTCTGCCGGTACCAATCCACGGGGTGCCTGTCCAACAAAGGCATGTTTGACCGGGTATTCCCCAACGTGAGACAGCCGGAGACCGTGGTGAAAAACATGGGCGGCTGCTACTACACCGCCAGGAACGAGCTGATCGACAAGGAGACGGCAGTCCGGCTGTGTCTGGCGGAGGAGAAGCTGATCATCAAGCCCTGCGGGGCCAACGGCGGCGGGCGCGGCGTACAGGTGCTTTACGCCAACGAGATGAATGCGGAAGCCGTGGGCAAGCTGTTCGACCAATACGACAGAGGCTTCGTTCTCCAGCGATTCCTGAAGCAGCATAAGGATCTGGCGGCGATCCATGAAAAATCCATCAACACGGTCCGCGTGATGACTTTCCTGTTCCACGGAAAGGTCTACGTGCTCTCCTCCCAGCTTCGCATGGGTGTGGGAGATTCCGACGTGGACAACGTCAGTGCCGGCGGTATCGCCTGCACCATCAAGGAGGACGGCTGGCTGGCGGAGACCGCCGTGACCAGAAAGTCCGAGTGGTCCGACCACCATCCCAACGGGATGAAGTTCAAGGATATCCGCGTTCCCAGCTACGACAGGATCGTCGCAAAGGCTATTGAGCTGCAGGGCTCCATGCCGTTCCTGGGCATCATCGGCTGGGACTTCGCCGTGGCGGAGGACGGGGAGCCCATCATGATCGAGTTCAACACGCCCTGCAACCAGAACCAGATCGGCGGCAAAGCTCCCACCTTCGGGGATCTGACCGACCAGGTGCTGGACGACGTATTTCACAAAAAAACGGTGAAGAAATAACCGTCCCGCTTTTGCGGCGGCGAGAGAAAACGAGGGAGGATACAGACATGACCAAGCGCACCATGGGGTTGCTGATCAGCCACAAGAACAATGAGAAGCGGCGCGCGATCCTGCCGGAGCAGGTGGCGCAGCTGCGCAATCGGGACCTCATGTATTTTGAGACGGGCTATGGTCTGTCCGTGGACCGGACGGACGAGGAGTATGCCGCCGCCGGCGCCCACGTCGTCAGCCGGGAAGAGGCGATGAAGTGTGATATCATCGTGGACGTAAAGCTGGGGGACGCCGACTATCTGGACCAGCTGGAGGACGGCAAGATCCTCTTTGGCTGGGCCCATGCCGCCCAGGGCGTGGACTTCACCAGCAAGTGTCTGGAGAAGAACTTCACGGTCATCGCCTGGGAGGAGATCTTTGAGGACGGCCGCTATATCTTCTACCGCAACCGCGAAGTGGCCGGCGAGGCGGCCATCATGCAGGCCTTCTGCAACTACGGCAAGATGCCCTACGACTGCCGCGTAGCGGTGATCGGCAACGGGCAGACCGCCAAGGGCGCCATCCGCATCCTCAACGGCCTGGGCGCCGAGGTGGACGTGTTCCCCCGCAAGCAGGAGAAGCTGTTCCTGAAGAAGAAGTTCGACTATGACGTGATCGTGAACTGCGTCATGTGGGACATCTCCCGCACGGATCGCCTGATCTACCGGGAGGATCTCAAGAAGATGCGTCCCCACACCATGATCATCGACGTGAGCTGCGACCCGCACCTGGAGATCGAGACCTCTCACCCGACGACGATCTCCGATCCGGTATACGAGGTGGACGGCGTGATCCACTATACGGTGGACAATACGCCGGCCATGTTTCCCTATACGGTGACCAAGGTCCTCAGCGACGGCAACGTCCGCATGATGGACGACGTCATCGAGGGGACCTATCCCCCCGCGCTGCTGGAGGCCATGGTGATCGATAAGGGGCATATCCGCAGCAAGAGCGTGTGGGATTTCCGCGAGGCCAGAGGCCTGGAGGTCCGATAAGAATACTGTGTTCTTTGGAGAAATTTGTGTAGGTGGTGCTTTTGGTGAAGGTTGTCACTTATCTGAAAAAATACAAAGCCGTATTGAGAGACTATAAAGAGGTATTTGCGGACATTGCAAGGGATTATCACATTCCTCTTGCAGCAGTATATGCGGACTGTATCGCCTGCAGAGTTTTTCACGGAGCCTGTACGTCAAACTACGTAAATTTCTCCATGTATAAGATGAATTACAGGGAGAAAAAAAAGTATGTGACGCTGTACCGATCCGTTAAGCTGGAGAAGCTTTTCAACAGCCGTGACCGTGAAGACAGATCGACGATCTGCAATAAGTACCTGTTCAATCAGGCGTTTGCTGAAATGGTAAAGCGCAAATGGCTATACGCACCGGACCATATGGATGATGAGATCAAGGCATTTCTGCAGGATCGAGAGGCGGTTATTGTCAAGGCTCCGATGCAGGCCAGAGGCGAAGGGGTACGGAAGCTGGAACTTGCGGATATCCGGCAAAAGGGGATGGATGACTTTCTGCATGAAGTCAGACAGAATAAGCTGCTTTTGGAGGAAGTGATCTGCCAGCATCCCGTGCTCAGCGCCGTGAATCCCAGCTCGGTGAATACCATTCGGGTAGCCACCGTGAGGGATAAGGGCGGTGAGGTTCATATCATCGGCGCCAGCTTGCGCGCCGGCAGTGAAGGCAGTTTTCTGGATAATCTCCATGCAGGCGGAGTGCAGTATCCCATTGACGTGGAAAGCGGCTGCATTATCCGCGGTGGAGTAAAGCATGACGGTGAGAAGAATATACTCCGTCATCCGTCTACCGGCACCAAGATGATCGGGCTGCAGATTCCCAACTGGGATTGCGTCATTTCCACGGTGAAGAAAGCGGGAAAGATACCCTCAAAGATGCGATATATCGGATGGGATGTTGCCATTACTGAGGAGGGCTGTGAACTCATTGAAGCCAACGATCAGCAGGGCAGCAACGGAATGCAGCAGGATGGCGTCGGTAAGTACGATTTCATCATGCAGTACGCGTGAGGCAGGCGGCCTGCGGCAAATAAGTTGCAGAAGGGGAGTTTTGAATGGGAATGAGGAGCCTGAAAAGGCTGTGTGAGGCGCGTGTGGAGGCGATCAGTCAACACAGGGAGCAGAAAAAGCTGGTACAGTTCATTGAACGTAAGCTGAAGAACAGCCATGATGCGCTGCCGGAATTGTCCGCAGAGCAAGAGCAAGAGATCCGGGCGTTCTGGGAGAAATACGGGTTTCAGGATATCCCGTTGCAGTGGCATAGGTTCTACTACGGAAAAACCCACCAGATTCGACCGGATTTTGTGCCGTCGCCCCTGTTTTTCCAGCAAATCAAGCCGGCCATGAACAATGTCAGCTATGGCGCGGTGTGGAGCGACAAGTCTTATCTGGACTATTTCCTGCGCGGTATTCCCACGGCACAGTGCGTGCTGCGGAATGTGGACGGCCGATTCCTGGATGCACAATTCCGCCTGATAGACCGGAAAGAGGCGGAGGAGATCCTCAACCGCTATGACGCGCTGGTTGTTAAACCCGCCGTGGATACCAATACCGGCAGAGGCGTGGTGCTGCTGCACAAGCCATATTCTGTTGAGAGCATCATTGCCAGCCATCGCAAAAATTTTGTGGTGCAGATACCACTGCGGCAGCATCCGGATATGGGACAGCTGAACGCTTCC
>JAEEGL014510153.1_pt1 | contig 11379 bp, 7 predicted proteins | sample 9134231 | NCBI WGS metagenome assembly JAEEGL01 (sample SAMN16246548, study PRJNA631951) | gut metagenome | biome: gut microbiome; feature: rumen; material: fiber-attached | host: Bos | place: Iran: Karaj | collected 2018-10
CGGGACGAGCTGTCGCGGGAGTGCATCCAGATCTGCTTCGACGGGCGCACGCTGGAATTCGCGGAAGCGTATTTAGCGGACAGCTTTATGGACGAGAGGATGTTCGATCTGATGCTCGGCGGCCCGGGCACCTTCGCATCCACACTGAAAAAGAACGGGAAAATCAACGTGAAGACGCTCGAAAAGCTGGTGAAATCCCTGACGAAGAACGGGTAAAAAGGCCGCGTCCTCTCGAAACCCGATAGATCCGCTGCGCGCGGGGCGGATTTTTGAAAGGCGAAGACTTTCAGGATTTTTGCCCTATGCGGAAATCGGCTGAAAGCCGCGTTCCATGGTGTTCTGCGAAGCAGATACCGGGCAGACGGCGGGAAAGCGAACGAAAGGCTTCTCCTTTCATAATCCTCCCCGGAGCTTCCCGCACAGGACATTTCAAAAAACGGCCGGGCTGCACTTTTGTGCAGCCCGGCCGCCGCTTTTTGGCAGAAAATGGATGGATTCCGCTCCGCCCTTTCTTTTGCGTTCCTTTTTTGCTGTCTTTTTGAGGCTCTGCCTTGTTTCGCTTTGCTTCTCCGTCCTGATTTCGATTCAGGGACGTTTCGCGGCAGACCCCTTTTTCTCTTTATTTCGCCGTTCTCTTGTACTGCGGTCCGTAGTTCGCGCAGGCTCTGTAATCCGCGCCTTCCGGATCCATGCCGAAGAGGTTCCACGCGGCCGGACGGAAGATCTCTTCCTCGGGCACGTTGTGCGTGGCGACCGGGATGCGCAGGATGGAGCAGAGCGTGATGAGGTCCGCTCCGATGTGGCCGTAGCTGATCGCGCCGTGGTTCGCGCCCCAGCAGTTCATGAGATCGTAGGCGGAACGGAACGCGCCCTTGCCGGTGATGCGCGGCGTGAACCACGTGCACGGCCAGGTGTAGTCCGTTCTCTTCCAGAGGATGTCGTTCACTTCGTCCGGCAGCGCGACGGTCCAGCCCTCGGCGATCTGAAGGACGGGGCCCTGTCCCTGCACAAGGTCGAGGCGGATCATCGTGGCGGGCATCTCGTACTTCGTCACGAAGCGGGAGGAATATCCGCCGCCGCGGAAGTAGCCGAGGTCGGCCGGGTTCCACGTAGTGGCCGCGAGGATCTTGTCCGCGTCCTCTTCGGTGACGTTGAACCACTGCTTCATCAGGTGCTCGCCGGTCTTCGGGCAGACCGCTTCGCCGCATGCGTCGAGGCAGGCCGCGCCGGAGTTGATGAGGTGGATGAAGCCGTCGGCGTCCTTGGAGTGGCCTTCGATCTCGTAACCGGTGGCTCTCTTCACCGCGGCGCCGGACCAGTAGGTGCGGACGTCGGCGAAGATCTGCGCGCGGTTCGTCAGGAGCTTCATGAAGAGCATGCCGAGGCCGTTCAGCACGTCGTTTTCGGTGGCGAGGATGTAGGGCTCGCGGATGCCGTCCCAGTCGAAGGAGGTATTGAGCAGCGCTTCGGCGAAGTCGCAGTTCGGATAGAAGTCCGTCCACTGACGCTGGCCCTGGAATCCGGCGGCGATGGCGTTGTGGCCGACCATTTCTTCCTCGCGTCCCTTCGGCAGGTTCGGATTGCCGTTCATGAGATCCTTGATGATGACCATCATCTTGACGACGAATTCCCACTGCTCGTCCTTCACCTCGCGGGTGTTCTGCAGTTCGGGCGGGTTCTTGTCGAAGCCCTCGGCGCATTTGGCCTTCGTCCAGGCCATGGCCTTTTCGAATTCGGCCTTGTCGTAGATCTCCTCGGTCATGCGGCGGATGATCTCGACTTCGTCCACGGACTCCACTCTCATGCCGAGGTATTCCTCAATGAAGCGGGGGTCGATGATGGAACCGCCGATGCCCATCGTCACACTGCCGATCTGCAGGTAGCTCTTGCCGCGCATGGTGGCGGCAGCGACGGCGGCGCGTCCGAAGCGGAGCAGTTTTTCGCGCACGTCGTCCGGGATGGAAGTGTCGTCCGCGTCCTGGACTTCGTGGCCGTAAATACCGAACGCCGGCAGGCCCTTCTGGGCGTGGGTCGCAAGAACGGAAGCCAGATACACCGCGCCGGGACGCTCCGTGCCGTTGAAGCCCCACACCGCCTTGATGGTGTTCGGGTCGGTGTCCATGGTCTCGGATCCGTAGCACCAGCACGGCGTCACGGTCAGGGTGATGTCCACGCCGGCCTTCTTGAACTTGTCCGCGCAGGCTGCGCTTTCGGCGACACGGCCGATGGTGGTATCCGCGATGACGACCTTCACGGGTTCGCCGTCGGAATAGCGGAGATTCTCTTCAAAGAGCTTCGCGGCGGATTTCGCCATGTTCATGGTCTGGTCTTCGAGGGATTCGCGGACCTTCAGGGCTCCGCGGCGTCCGTCGATGGTGGGGCGGATGCCGATGACGGGGTAATCGCCGATCAGTCTGGATTTTGCCATAGTCATAGTTCCTTTCGGTGAAGAATGGATGTACGGTTTCATTATAGCAGGAAGCGGAGGGAAATTCAAGAGCCGCCGCGTTTTTTCCGCGGGTCCTGCGCACGCTTTTTTGCAGCAGGGAACGCTTCCCGTTTTCTTGCCGTCCGCCCCTCTTGCTTTTTCCGGCCGGATATGGTACACTGATACCGTTCCCACTATCTTTCCCGAAGGGAGACTGTTCATGGGCATTCTCACATTCAACGACAAAACCTTTCTGATGGACGGCAAGCCGTATACCGTCGTCTCCGGCGCGATGCACTATTTCCGCATTCCGCGGGAATACTGGCGCGACCGCCTGACCAAACTGAAGGAATGCGGCTTCAACACGGTCGAGACCTATACCTGCTGGAACCTGCACGAAAAAGAAGAGGGCGTTTTCGATTTCTCCGGCATGCTGGACGTGGCGGCTTACGCGGACGAAGCGGCTTCCCTCGGGTTGAACCTCATCCTCCGCCCGGGTCCGTATATCTGCTCCGAATGGGAGTTCGGCGGACTCCCCGCGTGGCTTTTGAAGTACGGCGACATGGCGATCCGCTGCAGCGATCTGCTCTTCATCGAAAAGGTCCGCCGGTATTACCGGGCTCTGTTCGCCGAGCTGCGCCCCCGTCTCTCCACGAACGGCGGAAACATCGTCATGGTGCAGATCGAGAACGAATACGGCTCCTACGGCAACGACAAGGACTATCTCCGCGCCGTGGTGGATATCTACCGCGAATGCGGCGTGGACGTGACGCTCTTCACCTCCGACGGCGCGTGCTGGTGGATGCTCGGCGGCGGGACCCTTCCGGAATACCTCTGCGTCGCCAATTTCGGCTCGCATCCGGAGGAGAATTTCGCAATGCTCGAAAAATTCCGCCCCGACCAGCCGAAAATGTGCGGGGAATACTGGGTCGGATGGTTCGATCACTGGTACGAAAACCACCATGTGCGGGAGCCGGAGGAAATCGCCGGACTCTTCCGGGATATGCTGGAGAGCGGCGCGTCCCTGAATTTCTACATGTTCCACGGCGGCACCAATTTCGGCTTTATGAACGGCGCGAACCACGGCGGCAAATACGAGCCGACCATCACCAGCTACGATTACAACGCGCTGCTGTCCGAAGCGGGGGACATGACGCCCGCCTACTATGCCGTGCGGAAGATCAACGAGGAATTCTTCGGTCCCCTGCCCCCGCTCACGGCGAAGAACTCCGAAAAGGCAGCATACGGCAGCGTGCGGCTGACGGAGGAGTGCTTCATCCTCGACGCAGCTCCCGCCATGGCGGAACCCGTACACGCCGCCGCGCCGAAGTATCAGGAGTCGATCGGGCAGAACTGGGGATTCACGCTGTATTCCACCGTCGTGAAGGGCCCGCGCGAGGAGATGGAGCTCCGCGCCGACGAGATCAACGACCGGGCCGTGGTCTTCATGGACGGCGAGCCGAAGGGGCTTTTCGAGCGCAGCCGCCGCGCGGACCGGGTGACGGTGAAGCTGGGGCGGGACGAAGCGGTGAAGATGGACATCCTGCTCGAGAACATGGGCCGCATCAATTACGGGCCGGAAATGCGCGACCGCAAGGGCATGGTGGGCATCCGCTTCGGGCAGCAGAACCACTACGGCTGGGACATGACGCCTCTGACCATGACGCCGGAGCAGCTGGCGAAGATCCCGTTCCGTGCGAAGACCGGGGAAGGCGTGTCAAAATCCTCCTTCCTGCGCGGCACGCTGTCGGTGGACGGCGCGCCGAAGGACACGTTCATCCGGCTGGACGGCTTCCATCACGGGTTCGTTGCGGTGAACGGGTTCAATCTCGGCCGGTATTACAACGACGCGGGGCCGCAGAAGACGCTGTACTGTCCCGCTCCGATGCTGCGCCGGGGAGAGAATGAGATCATTGTTTTTGAGACGGATTCCTCCGACCGGGACGAGATTGTATTCACGGACACGCCCGAGCTGGGATAAGGGAAAGGGAACGAAAGGCGGAGCCTTTTTCCCTTAGGCTCCGCCTTTGTTCCCTTATACCGTTATATATTCCGGCTCCGCATGCAGCCGCACGCAGTCCTCCGTGATGACGACCTTCCTCACATCCTTACGGGACGGAAGCGCGAACATGATGTCCGTCATCGTCTCTTCGAGAATGGAGCGCAGACCGCGCGCGCCCGTGTTCCGCTCGATGGCCAGGGCGGCGACCGCCTTCATGGCCTCCGGCGTAAACTCCAGTTCCGCGCCGTCCATGCGGAAAAGCTCCCTGTACTGCTTCGCCAAAGAGTTTTTCGGCTCCGTGAGGATACGCACCAGCGCGTCCTCGTCAAGGTTTTCCAGTCCCACGATCACCGGGAGACGTCCGACAAGCTCCGGGATCAGGCCGTATTTCACGATGTCATGCGCCGAAACGTCCTTGAAGATCCCGTCCGCGCGCTTCTCTTCCTTCTTCTTGATATCGGAGCGGAAACCGATGGAAGCTCTCCCCTTCCGCGCCTCGATGATCTGGTCCAGATTGTCGAACGCGCCGCCGCAGATGAAGAGAATGTTTTCCGTATTGATCTGGATGAACTCCTGGTTCGGATGCTTCCGGCCTCCCTGCGGAGGAACGTTCGCCACGGTCCCCTCGAGGATTTTCAAAAGCGCCTGCTGCACGCCCTCGCCGGAGACGTCCCGCGTGATGGAGCGGTTCTCCGACCGGCGGGAGATCTTGTCGATCTCGTCGATATAGATGATCCCGCGCTGCGCCAGCTCAACGTCGTAGTCGGCGGCCTGGATCAGGCGCAAAAGGATGTTTTCCACATCCTCGCCCACATAGCCCGCCTCCGTGAGCGTCGTGGCGTCCGCGATGGCGAACGGGACGTTCAGCGTTTTGGCGAGAGTCTGCGCGAGGAAGGTCTTGCCGACGCCGGTGGGACCGATGAGGAGCACGTTGCTCTTCTGGATCTCCACCTCTTCCTCTTTTTTCGCACCGTCCGCCCCGTCAGGCGCGCTTTCGTTCTTTTTCGTCCGGCGCTGCTTCCGCTTTTCCGCGCCTTCCCGGTTGATGAGCCGTTTGTAGTGGTTGTATACCGCGACGGAGAGCGCGATCTTCGCCTTGTCCTGCCCGATGACGTATTCGTCGAGCGTCGCTTTCATCTCGGCGGGCGTCGGGAGATCCTGCTCCGCGAGGGGTTCCGCGGACGTGTCGCTCAGATGATCGAAAATGATATCGTTGCACGCGTCCACGCACCGGTCGCAGATATACAGCCCCGTGGGGGAGGGGATCAGAAAGTCCACCTGCGATTCGCTCCGCCCGCAGAAGGAACAGCTGCGCTCCACCCGGAGTTTTCCGCCGTTTCTGGTCGTCGGCATGCCTTTACCCCCGCTTTGCGATGACTTTGTCGATGAGACCGTAGGCCAGCGCTTCCTCCGCGGACATGAAGTTGTCGCGCTCCGTGTCGGCCGCAATGACGGAGACGTCCTTGCCGGTGTTGTCCGCAAGGATCCGGTTCAGGCGCTCCTTGATCTTCAGGATGTGTTCCGCCTGGATCTGGATGTCGGTCGCCTGGCCCTGAGAGCCGCCGGAGGGCTGATGGATCATGATCTCGGAATTCGGGAGGGCGAGCCGCTTGCCCTTCGCACCGGAAGAGAGCAGGAACGCGCCCATCGACGCCGCCATGCCCACGCAGATGGTGGAGACGTCGCACTTGATGAAGTTCATGGTGTCGTAAATCGCCATCCCCGCCGTGACGGAACCGCCCGGGGAGTTGATGTAGAGCGAGATGTCCGCGTCCGGATCTTCGGATTCCAGATACAAGAGCTGCGCCACCACCAGGGAGGCGGTGACGTCGTTCACCTCGTCCGCGAGAAAGATGATGCGCTCGTTCAGAAGGCGCGAATAAATATCGTAAGACCGCTCGCCGTGATTGGTCTGCTGTACGACCATCGGTACCAGTGCCATAAGTTCCTCCTTATTCTTTTCAATATCAATATCTGAGTATCTGAGTGTATGCCTCCCCGCGCCGGAGCATGCGCCTCCCGGCGGGGGGAAATGAAGAAATATCCGCATCGAATCACAGAACGCCGCTGACCGGATATGGAACAGCGGCGTCTGAAAGTCAACAGTGATTAACCGGGGCCGATTCAGTTTTCTTCCTTGGGTTCGGCGGGCGCTTCGGCTGCTTCGGTCTTTTCGGGCTCTTCGACTTCGGTCACGGCGGCCTTTTCGCGCACGAGCTCGATGGCAGCCTTCACCTTCAGGTCGGATTCAATGGAAGGACGGTCGACCGCTTCCTTCACCTTGTCCGCTTCCATGCCGAACTGTTCGCCCAGCCGCGCGTATTCGGCCTCGATCTCTTCGTCGGTCACGCCGAGCGCTTCCTTCTCCGCGATCCGCTCGAGCGCCAGCCTGGTCTTCACCTGCTTTTCGGCGCCGGGACGCATCTGCTTTCTGAGGCCGTCCAGATCCATGCCGGTGTACTGGAAATAGGTCTTCAGATCCAGTCCGTTCATGCGGAGGCGGTTGTCGTAGTCGCGGACCTGATTCTCGGTCTCGTTCTCGAACATGCACTCCGGAATATCCGCTTCCAGCCGGCTGATGAGGGCGTCGATCAGTTCGTCGTCGACCTTCGCGTCGGCCTGCTTTTTGTGGTCCTCTTCGAGGTGCTTGCGGATGTCGGCCTTGTACTCGTCGAGCGTATCGAATTCGGAGACGTCGCGCGCGAATTCGTCGTCCAGCGCGGGCAGCTCGGTGTACTTGATGCCGTTCAGCTTGACTTTGAACACCGCATCCTTGCCCGCGAGATTTTCCGCCTGATAATCGGCCGGGAAGGTCACGTTCACGTCGAATTCCTCTCCGACGGAGTGACCGGCGACCTGATCCTCGAAGCCGGGGATGAACTGGCCGGAGCCGAGTTTCAGCTGGTGGCCGTCCGCTTTGCCGCCGTCGAAGGGCACGCCGTCGACGAAGCCTTCGAAATCGATGTTCACAAGGTCGTCGTTCTGCGCCGGACGGTCGGTGATCTCGATCATGCGGGAGTTGCGGTTCTGTACGCGGGTGATCTCGGCGTCCACTTCGGTGTCGGTCACGGCGGCGACCGGGCGGGTCACCGGGATCCCGAAGTAGTCGTTGATTTCGACCTGGGGCTTGACGAAGAATTTCGCGGCGAGTTCCGCGCCGTTCTCGTCGATGGTGACGATCTCGAATTCCGGGCGGCTCACGATGGTCTCGGTGATCTCGCCGGCGATCCCGTCCCACGCGTCGGGGATGCAGTCGTTGACGGCGTCTTCAAAAAACACTTCCTTGCCGTACATCTTTTCGATGATGGCGCGGGGGGCTTTGCCCCTGCGGAAGCCGGGAATGGTGATATTCTTCACCTGGCGGCGGTAAACCTTGTCCACCGCCTTGTCGAAGGTGGGACGGTCCACCACGAAAGTGACCTTGCGCTCGTTCGCGCCGGTGGTTTCCTGGGATTTCAGGCTCATTTCAGTAGTTCTCCTTGCTTTATGTTCACATGAATCATGACATGCACAGCTTATTTATTTTACATGGAAACGGGCGGAATGTCAAGAGGAAGAAAGAAAATAACGGGAAAACTCCCGGAATTTCCCGCTTCCTCTTGCGCGGCGCAGGCGTTTATGATAAAATACGGTAAAACGGGAAAACAAAATTCCGGGAAAGGGGGGAGACATCGTGCTTTCCGTCGCGTATTCCGCGGCCACTTACGGCGCGGACGGATACGAAGTCGTCGTGGAATGCTCCGCGCGCAGGGGACTGCCGTCCTTTGAGATCGTGGGCCTTCCGGACGCCGCCATCCGCGAATCCGAAAAACGGATCTTCACGGGTTCCGAGCAGAGCGGGTTCCCCATCCCTTCCGCGGAGATTTCCGTCAACCTCGCGCCCGCCGACAAGAAAAAAGAAGGGACCGCCGTGGAGCTTGCCATTCTCGCGGCGATCTACGGGTGCTGCGGTTTTATCCATCCGAATACGGAGGATATGTGCTTCATCGGGGAGATCTCCTTCTCCGGCGAGGTGCGGCCGGTCCGCGGCGCGCTCGGCATGACCATCGCCGCCATCCAGAGCGGCAGGACCGAGATCTTCGTGCCGAAGGACAATCTGAAGGAAGCGTCCGTCGCATGCCGGGAGGGGGTCTCGATCTACGGTGTGGACTGCATCCGCTCCCTGGTGGAGCATCTGTCCGGCAAGACTCCGATCCCGCCCGCCGCGTCCAATCCCTACGACGCACTCGAGGCCTATGTTTCCTCGGACGATTTCTCGCAGGTAAAAGGACAGTACCGCGCGAAGCGGGCAATGATCACGGCGGCCGCCGGCGGGCACAACATTCTGCTCATCGGACCGCCCGGCTCCGGGAAGTCCATGCTCGCCAAGCGCCTGCCCACGATTCTGCCCCGCATGAGCTACGAGGAGGCGCTGGACGCCACGAAGATCTGGTCCTGTGCCGGGATGCTGAACGAGGACATCCCGTTCGTTCTGTCGCGGCCGTTCCGGTCCCCGCACCATTCGCTGAGCACCGCGGCGCTGGTGGGCGGCGGAAAGGTCCCCATGCCCGGGGAAATCTCCCTCGCGCACAACGGCGTACTGTTCCTGGATGAATTCCCGGAATTCAAGAAGGACGCTCTGGAAGCCCTCCGGCAGCCGATCGAGGACAAGGTCGTCACCATCACCCGCGCGGCGGGACGGGTCACATATCCGACCGCGTTCATGATGGTCTGCGCGATGAATCCATGCCGGTGCGGGTATTACGGCTCGAGAAGCGGCAAGTGCACCTGCAAGCCCGCCGACATCAAGGCGTATCTGGCGAAGATCAGCGGCCCGATGCTGGACCGGATCGACATTCAGGTGGAAATGCCGGAGCTGAACTTCACCGAGCTCTCGGACGAGCAGCCCTCCGAATCCTCCGCCTCCGTCCGGGAGCGCGTGGAAAAAGCGAGGGAGCTGTCCCGGGAGCGGTTCCGCCGGGCGGGCTTCGAGGACTGGAGCAGCCGCTCCAACGCCCTCATGCAGACGGACGAGTTACGGATGTTCTGCTCCCTGGACGAAGAATGCCGCCAGGTGATGGAAAACGTCTTCACAAGGACCAGCCTGTCCGCGCGGGCGTACGACAGGATCCTGCGGGTAGCCAGGACGCTGGCGGATCTCGAAGCCGCGGAAACGGGCGAGCGGGAATCGGAGGGCATGATCGGCGGGCCGTTAAAAAAGCGGCATGTCACGGAAGCCGCGCAGATGCGTGCGCTGGACAGGAAATACTGGTAAAGAAAGGCTCCGCCTTTCTTTTCTTTTTCCTTATGCGGGCGGCGTAAGCGTTTCGCTGTGCTTTATTTTTCTCAGCGAAGCGAAGAATGCGCGTTTCTTCTTGTTCAGAAGGAAACAAAGGCACAGCCTTTCGTTCCCGAATTTGATCCCGTGCTCTTGCATTCCCGCGGGATCTGTGCTATAATAATACATTATCAAAATCCTCAAGCAAAGGACATCCGATTCATGGAACTCACGAACATCCGCACGCTTTTCAGAGAGCGGGACACCGTCGACCACGGCTGCGTCCGGGTAGGCGGCTGGGTCCGCAGCATCCGCGCCTCCAAATCTTTCGGCTTTATCATCCTCTCCGACGGCACCTTCTTCGAGCCCGTCCAGATCGTCTATGACGACACGCTCCCGAATTTCGCGGAGATCTCGAAATTCAACGTGGGGGCCGCCCTCATCGCGGAAGGCGAGCTGATCGAGACCCCGGACGCCAAACAGCCGTTTGAGATCCGCGCGTCGTCCGTCACGCTGGAAGGCGCGTCCACGCCGGATTATCCCCTGCAGAAGAAGCGCCACACAATCGAATACCTCCGCACGATCTCCCATCTCCGTCCCCGCACCAACCTCTTCCAGGCGGTGTTCCGCGTCCGTTCGCTGGCGGCCTATGCCATCCACCGCTTCTTCCAGGAGAGGAATTTCATTTACGTCCACACCCCGCTCATCACCGGTTCCGACTGCGAAGGCGCGGGCGAGATGTTCCGCGTCACGACGCTGGACATGGAAAACGTCCCGAAGAACGAGGACGGCACGGTGAACTTCGGCGAGGACTTCTTCGGCAAGAGCACCAACCTGACCGTGTCCGGGCAGCTCAACGGCGAGACTTACGCCATGGCGTTCAAGAACATCTATACCTTCGGCCCCACGTTCCGCGCGGAAAACTCCAACACGACGCGGCATGCGGCGGAATTCTGGATGATCGAGCCGGAGATCGCCTTCGCGGACCTCGAGGACGACATGGAGCTCGCGGAAGACATGCTGAAATATATCATCCGCTACGTCATGGAAAACGCGCCGGAAGAAATGGCATTCTTCAACCAGTTTGTGGACAAGGGCCTGATCGACCGGCTGACCCACGTGCTGGAAAGCGACTTCGGCCGCGTGACCTACACCGAAGCCGTGAAGCTGCTGGAAGAGCACAACGACCGCTTCGATTACAAGGTGTCGTGGGGCTGCGACCTCCAGACGGAGCACGAACGCTTCCTCACCGAAGAACTGTTCAAGCGTCCCGTCTTCGTGACGGATTATCCGAAGGACATCAAGGCGTTCTACATGAAGCTGAATCCTGACGGAAAGACCGTCGCCGCCATGGACTGCCTCGTTCCCGGCATCGGCGAGATCATCGGCGGCAGCCAGCGCGAGGACAGCCTGGAGCTGCTCGAGCGGCGCATGGATGAACTCGGACTGGACAAGGAGTCTTACGGCTTCTATCTCGACCTGCGGAAATACGGGTCCGCGCGTCACGCCGGATACGGTCTCGGATTCGAGCGCTGCGTCATGTACCTGACGGGCGTATCCAACATCCGCGACGTGATCCCGTTCCCGCGGACGGTGGGGAGCTGCGAACTGTAAACGGAAACAAAGGCTGCGCCTTTGTAATCTGATTAATTGTCCCTGCGCGGGACAGGGGAACGGTCCTGCGCGGACGGC
>JAEEGL014868128.1_pt1 | contig 11379 bp, 9 predicted proteins | sample 9134231 | NCBI WGS metagenome assembly JAEEGL01 (sample SAMN16246548, study PRJNA631951) | gut metagenome | biome: gut microbiome; feature: rumen; material: fiber-attached | host: Bos | place: Iran: Karaj | collected 2018-10
GTTAAGTTATTAAATCCGCTGTTAATTACCCTCTCTCAAATTTCTAAATTCACTGCAGGCAGTTCATTAAGAAATTTCTCTCTCTCCAAGGAGAGATATATCTGCTTCGCAGATAAACAATAATTTACCAAAATAAAATGCCCTGTCCAAAAGGACAGAGCATAGTGCCATTAGCGTACAATTAATTTCCATATTTTTTCATTACTTTATTCCATGCAGCAGCATCACGTTTACCTAAACCTGCATATTCTTCCAGTGCGGTTATAAATTCACTATTCCCAAAATCGTCATTTTTCTTTGCTGTTTTCAGGAACTCATTAACAGATTTTACATACCAGTCATTTTTACCTTTTCTTTTCTTTGCGGAACAACAAACGACATCACCAACACCAACCGTTCTCATATTTTCATCATTTACCGGTTTAACTTTTGAACCAACCGGCAACAAAACGACTTTCATTTCTTTACATTGAGTTGCTTCGGTTTTGCCTGTTATACCGCCTGCATCTTTCAATAAATTTCCATTATCATCAGTGTATGTACTTTCGATAAAATCCCTGTCCCCGTTATAAGCGTTCACAAAACATTCTTCGCCGTTTTCATTGAAGGCTGTGAACCCGTTTTCTCTGCAATATTTAATAGTTTCAGGGTCTTTTGTAACATAATCGTCACTCATTGGAGTTAAACCGTAAAACTGCATTGTACCCCCAACGTGCGGATGAAGATATCTCGGATCTTTTTCACCTTTTGCAACTGCTTCATCAGCGGCTTCTTTACCGCCCTGATACCAAATATCAGGATATTTGCTGTATTCAGCGACATTTTCTTCCGTAACCAAATCTAAAGGTGTTTTACTGTTCCCCACTGCCTGAACGTCATAAGATTTTCCTTCAAAGACTTCGCCTGCTTTTAAAAATTTTACCTGATTAACCAAATCACGTCCTAAAAATGCAGGGGAAATTCCTGCGCTTCTGCCTGCCTGCACCGGAGATGTTACATTCATTTTCTCTTTAGAGTTTACCCCTGTTCTGTTTACACTGTGAACATTTGAAAAATTTGCTACTGTCATTGAATTCATAATTTTTTCCCTTTCTTTATAATTTTTTGCACACTAAATACGCCCCCACTGAACACTTCTTCCTGTTTTGAGATATTTTTAAAATTCCCAACACAAAGTAAGCGTCAATAGCAGACACTTTAATCCCTGTATCTTTTTACGGCAGGATAAACCGTCAGGCATTACAAGACTAACAGGTTATAAAAAAACCTGTTAGTCTAAATAATGGCTTTTGAGTTGATTAAATACATAAATAAATTAACCTTTCATATAAAACATACACAACACAATATAATTAGGGGCTTTTACAGTTCTGAAACTATAAAACTTGCCAAATTAAATCAAAATAAAAACAACCGTTCTAAATTTCTAATAATTCATTAATAATAATTAAACACATAAATTTTTATTACCATATTTTACACAACACGTTAGCATTAACACATTTTTTTCAAAAATTTTGCTAGTTAATAAAAAACAAATTTTCCAAAACACTAGAAAACCCAGTCATAGACTGGGTTTATTCAATTTAACATAACTTTACATTAGTGTAATTTATACAATTTATATTACTAAACCTCAACGAGCGGATATTTTGCTTTAAACTCGTCATATTTTTGGCTGAAAGCGGTATTATCGGCAGAACGGAGTCTGTTTATAAGTTCGTGTCTGTCGAGTGATGTGTCTTGAGCCTGAAGGATAGAGGTTGCAATATTTGAACAATGATCTGAAATTCTTTCTAAATCGTTGAACAAATCGGTTAATAAAATATCTAATTCAACCGTACATTTTCCGTCCTGCAAACGTTTAATATGACGCTTTTTCGCTTTTCTGATGAGTCTGTCAACCACCTGTTCTAACGGCTCAACATCAAGTGCCAAAACATTATCAAAATTTTCATAAGCAGTTTTTGTCATTTTAAGTACATCTAAAACAGCATAAACAATAACTTTTATATCTGCAACTGCAGGCTCTGAAAATTTAAGGTTTTTCTCATGCATTTTTTCTGCAACATGCAGAATAGATATAGCATGGTCACCTATTCTTTCAAAATCACCTATATTTAATAACAAACGACCGACAGAAGTAGATAATTCTTCCGTCAAATCACGACCTGAAACTTTTATTAAAAAATTTTCCAGTTTATCTTCATATTTGTCTATTTTTTCTTCGTTTATACCTACAACCTCTGCTTTTTTATTCTCAAACCGTTTAAGCAGTTTTGTTGCATAAATAACGTTACTTTCAACTCTTGATGCCATTTTTGTTGTTTTATTCTGAGCCTCTGCTATTGCCAAGTTAGGAGAAAGTAAAAGTCTTTCGTCAAGAAATACTTTATGTTCGTCTTCTTTATCAGGAATAAATTTAATAGCAAGATTTTCAATAAATTTAGCAAACGGAAGCAATAATAATGCCGTAAAGATATTATATCCGGTATGGAACAACGCTATCTGAACAGGAGAAATGTTTGATTTTAGAAACGCAAAATTAAATACTGCCTGCAAGATTATAAATATCGGCAAACAGGTTCCGACACTGATAATATTATAGATAACGTGAACACCCGCAACACGTTTTGCATTAGTTGTTGCTCCGATACTTGCAAAAACGGCAGATATACAAGATCCCATGTGTTGACCCAAAATAATTGGTATGGCAACCCCGACAGGAACACTTGCCGTAAGAGTCAGAGCCTGCAAAATACCGATAGATGCTGAAGATGACTGGATAATCATTGTAAGTATTAAACCCACAAGAAATCCGAGAATAGGATTAGAAAAGGCTATCATAGCATGGTTAAACTCAGGCATATCTTTTAAAGGTGCCATTGCACCTGACATAACCTCCATACCAAACATAAGAATAGCAAACCCTATCAATATAGTACCTATATTTTTTCTTCTGTTGGTTTTTGAAGCCATTATCATAATTATTCCAATTAGTGCAAGTAACGGTGTAAAGTTTTCCGGTTGGAGAAATTTCAATACAAAACTTGCAGTACCGTTTAAACTTGCCAAACTCAAAATCCATGCGGTAATTGTTGTACCAAGGTTTGCACCTATAATAACACTGACTGTCTGGGATAAATTCATAATACCGGAATTAACCAAACCGACTAACATAACAGTTACGGCTGATGATGACTGAATAACTGCCGTTATTCCCGCACCAAGAGCAAAACTTTTTATCGGATTAGAAGTCATCTTTTTTAATAAAGATTCCAATCTTCCACCCGCTACTTTTTCCAATCCCGATGACATCGAACTAATCCCATAAAGGAAGAACGCAAGCCCTCCGCACAGTTTGAACACCGAGAATATATCTACTTGTTCCATAATCTTTTCTCCGAATTTTTATACGTTGTTTTGGATAGTTATATAAATATTTTTCATACTTTCCACTAATCATGATACCATTAAAATTTTTTATTTTGAGGCATGGTTTTTGAGAATTTAATATTCTTAATAAATTATGGTTTAGGGGTAAATAGGGGTAAATAGGGGTAAATATATAAAAGGAGAACCTCTCCAAAGGAGAGGTCGTAGTTGTTTAAATTTGCTTGCAAATTTATTACAAATACGGGAGAGGGTTAAGTTATTAAACTCGCTGTTAATTATCCTCTCTCAAATTTCTAAATTCACTGCAGGCAGTTCATTAAGAAATTTTTCTCTCTCCAAGGAGAGAAAAATCGGCTTCGCCGCTAAACAATAATTTATCTTTTATATATAATATAAAAAGCAGGAGATAAAAAATGGAAAAGATTTTAACAGAAGATAAAGAGATTGCAGAAATTGTTGAAAAAACAGGGATGAAACATATCGCCATAATTATGGACGGAAACAGACGCTGGGCAAAAGACAAAAATTTGCCTTCCGCCGTTGGACATAAAAAAGGGGTAGATGCACTTAAAAAAGTGGTTTATGCCTGTGACGATTTTGGGATAAAATATCTTACGGTTTATGCGTTTTCTACTGAAAACTGGAACAGAAAACCTGAAGAGGTCAATTTTCTGATGGATTTATTGGGAACAACCCTTAAAAATGAATTAAAAGAATTACACGAAAACAATGTTGTTATCAGTTTCCTCGGTGATTTAACAAAATTAAGCCAAAAATTACAGGAAATTTTATACAATGCGATTGAAACAACAAAAAACAATAGCGGAGTACATCTGCAAATCGCTTTTAATTACGGCGCAAGAGATGAAATTATATCTGCCACAAAAAAACTTGCCAAAAAAATTAAAGACGGTGAAATAGATATAGACGAAATAAACGAAGAAAGTTTTTCAAAAGAACTTTATACTGCATCTTCACCTGACCCTGATTTATTAATCAGAACAGGCGGAGAGGTCAGAGTTTCTAATTATTTATTATGGCAGATAGCATATTCTGAAATACTTATTGTTAACGAATTTTGGCCTGAATTTGACAAAACCGCTCTGGCAAATTCTATTAAGGAATTTTTCCACCGTAATCGCAGATGGGGAAAATAGAATCTTATGTGTTTCTCCTGAAATGCTAAAACGGGTTTCACCATTTTCCCGAATACTTTGTAAAACCGCCTGATTTTAGAACTCAAGCATAAATGTAACAGGCCCGTCATTGATGAGTTGAACGTCCATCATTGCGCCAAACACACCGGTTTTTGCCGGAATATTTTTCTGTTGAATTTGTTTTGTAAAATATTCATAAAGTTCATTTGCTCTTTGAGGTAATTCTGCCCTGTCAAAACTTGGTCTTGTACCCTTTTTGCAATCACCTGCAAGCGTAAACTGTGACACAATAAGAATTTCACCTTTTATATCCTGAACAGATAAATTCATTTTTTCGTTCTCGTCTTCAAATATACGGAGTTTACTAATTTTATCCGCTAATTTTTCTGCGTTTTCTTCGCTGTCACCTTTTTCGACACCGAGCAAAACCAATATCCCCTGATTTATCTCTGAATACAAATCCCCGTCAATAGTTACCGATGCTTTTTTTACTCTCTGTATTAAACCTTTCATTCCCACTCCTTTTTATTTAATTTAATCACAAAAATATAAATTCATTAACGCCATTCAAAACAAAAAATAACGGTGCCAAAGCACCGTCATTTTCTGCAAACAGCAGAAACAATATTATTTATAAATCATAATTTTTAAGCATCACCTGCTTTTTTACTGCCGAAAATTCTCGTTAACAGAGGTTTTCTGTTTGCTTTACGCTCTGCTTTTTCAAGATTTCTAACAGATAAAGCAAAATCCTGATATAATTTTGATTTTTCTTCTAACGGAAGGGCTTCAAACTGTTCAGGACTGATTCCCAGACGTTTAAGGTAAGTTTTAGGGAGCGGTCTTGGAGTAATCTCTTCCGCCGGCGGTTCTGCCTCCGGAAGTTCATCAATATTAACTCTTTCGACTTTTATTTCCGCAAAAAGCGGATCATTTTCGCTTAATTTGAACGGGTCGTCTTCCGGCGGTTTTGCCGGAACTTCAACCGGTTTTATATCAATTTTTTTATTAAAATCAGGGGTATAGTTCTGCGAGAAACTTACCGGTTCGGCAGTTGCAATAGTAATTTCTTCAATAGCACCTGCATTGTTTGAAGCAACGGGTTCATCAAGTTCAGGATCAGGTTCATTGTTAGCAAATTGAGAAGCACTGCGTTCAATTTCCTGTTTTAACATAGCCTGTTCCGCAGGGGTCATATCTTTAAGCACATAGCCTGCCGCTTTTGCGAGCCTGATATATTCATCCGCTGTATATGTAAATTTTGTATCTTTTCTCATTTTACCAAAATTAGTGCTGTAACCCTTTTCTTTATGGATTTCTAAAAAAGTTTCTGCAAGATTTTTCTTTTCTTTATTGGTAAACCCGTTATTCAGTTCGTCAATAAATACACCTTCGTCAATATATTTTTGCAAATCTTCCTGAAACTCAAAGGTTATACCTGTTCTTTTACCACGATTTTTTATTTGTAATTCATAATTTTGGTTCTTATCAAACCCGTTGACATTGTATCCGTCAGACATAATATATCCTCATTATTCTTTCTACTTCATGTATATAAAGTAAATTTTACAAGTATAATTTCAATACGAAAAATTTATTTACAAAAATTAAAAAACCGAAGAAAAATCTTCGGTTTTTTTATATTATTCAGTCAAATATATTATCCTTTTATTTCTTCTTCTATTTTACTCAAAATATCATCAACTTTCGAGAAATCTTTAATACCGCCCTGGGCGAAGTTCGGACGCCCGCCACCGTTAGCACCTGTGGCTCTTGCAATTTCTCCGACATATTTGCCCGCATTTAATCCCGCTTTTACAAAATTGTCAGATACTTTTACAAGCACCATTTTTTCTGATACAAGGATAATAACACTTTCACCGAGTTTACTTGATAAAAATTCAACCCCTGCTTTTATACTGTCATTATCCATTAACTCAATTTTTGAGATAAACAGTTTGCCGTCAACTCCGTTTACATTTACCACTTGGGCTTTTGATAAGAAGGAGTTAAATTTACCTCTTGCGTTTTCACTCTTGAGATCAACTATTTGTTTCTGCAAATCCCTGTTTTCATCCGAAAGTTTTTCAACCCTTTCTTCAACCTCATCATAATGAACTTTAAACTTTGCAGAAAGTTTATCGATTTCTTCCGCTTTTGAGTTCAGATAATCAAGAGCAGAATCGCCTACAACAACCTCAATTCTTCTTGTACCCGCTGCAATAGCACCCTCTGAAACGATTTTGAACAACCTTAAATCAGCAGTATTGCCGGCATGAGTACCTGCACAAAATTCTTTAGAGATACATTTATCGCCCTGTCCTATTGAAACAACTCTTACGGTATCGCCGTATTTTTCGCCAAATAGTGCAGTTGCACCTGTTTGGTTAGCCTCTTCAATAGACATAACGTCTGTGTGAACCTCAATTTTGTCTTTTATCCAGCCATTGATAATTTTTTCTGTCTTTTTAACCTCATCAGGAGTCATTGCTCTTGAGAAAGTAAAGTCAAATCTCATGCGGTTTTCTTCAACCTGAGAACCTGCCTGTTTAACCTCGTCGCCGACAACCTTAATCAACCCTGCCTGTAACAAGTGAGCAGAAGTGTGATGTAGTCTGATTTCCGCTCTGCGTTCTTTGTTGATTTTTGCAATAACCTCTGCCCCGTTTATTTCGTCAGGGTCGCCGTTAAGCAGTGTACAACGGTGAACATAGAGTTCGTTTACTTTAAAGGTTGTGAGAACCTCAAGTTTAAGATTATTGTTTTCAATAATACCGCTGTCGCCGACCTGACCGCCACATTCTGCGTAAAACGGTGTTTTGTTTAATATTACATCAACAAATCCCTCACCCTCTATTGTTCCTAATATTTTTGCAGAACATTCGGTTTCAGAATAACCTGTAAACTCTGTTGAACCAACCTGTTCTTCCATCTTGGCATATTTAATATCGCCTGTAACAGAGATTTTTGCAGTTGCTGCTTTTGCACGTTCTTTTTGTTCCTGCATTGCCTTTTTATAACCTGCTTCATCCACTGCAAGCCCGCTTTCTTCAGCAATTTCTTTTGTCAGTTCAAACGGGAAACCAAATGTATCGTAGAGTTTAAATGCACTTTCACCATCAATATCTTTTTTGTTATTGATAAAATCTTCGAGCATCTTATAGCCTCTGTCGAGAGTTTTATTAAATCTTTCTTCTTCTTTTCTTATCGTATCAACTATTTTTGCCTTATTCTCAACGAGTTCAGGATAAGCCTTGCCATAGTTTTCTACAACAACATCAACCAACTTATGCAGGAAAGGTAATTCCATACCCAGAATTTTGCCATGTCTTAAAGCACGTCTTAAAATCATTCTTAAAACATAACTTCTTCCTTCATTTCCCGGAATAACACCATCAGAGATTAAGAAAGAAACACATCTTGCGTGGTCTGTGATAATTCTCAAGGAAACATCTGTTTTTTCAGATTTTTTATAAGGCACACCACTCATCTCCGAAACCTTATCCAAAATAGGTCTTAAAAGGTCAGTTTCAAAAGTTGATGCTACACCCTGACAAACCATAGTAATACGCTCAAGCCCCATGCCTGTATCAACATTTTTCTTTTCAAGCGGTGACTGGTTACCCTCTTCGTCCTGATATAATTCTGTAAATACAAGGTTCCAAATCTCAACCCAACGGTCACATTCGCAGGTATCAATACCACAATCAGGGTGGTCACATTTGTATTCTTCACCTAAGTCATAGTGAATTTCAGAGCAAGGTCCACAAGAACCTGATGCACCAGGAGGACCCCAAAAATTATCTTTTTTACCTTTTCTTTTAATACGTTCTGCGGGTACACCTATACTTCTCCAAATATCATAAGCCTCATCATCCGTTTCAAAAATTGTTATCCAAAGTCTGTCTTTATCGAGTTTTAAGACCTCTGTAACAAATTCCCATGCCCAAGGGATAATTTCTTTTTTATAATAGTCGCCAAAAGAAAAATTACCTAACATTTCAAAGAAAGTATGGTGGCGAGGGGTTCTTCCTACGTTTTCAATATCAGAGTCTTTCCCGCCTGCTCTGGCACATTTTTGGCAAGAGGTTGCTCTTGCAGGTTCATAAGGACATGGCTGAATACCCAAAAATATAGGTAAAAACTGTAACATGCCTGCCGTTGTCAACAATACCGTAGGATTATCAGGTACAAGACTTGAACTCTCTACAACTGTATGCTGACGTTTTTCTTTAAAATAGTTTAAATATAAATCTCTAATCTCATTTCCTTTTAGCATTATTAAATTCCTTATTGATGTAATTATGATATTATTTTACATCAAAGAGGCAAATAGTTAAAGAAAAAACTATTATACATTTTCGTCCTGAATTTCAGCGGGCTGTGTTTCTTTTTTTGTAGTAAGTTTATGTAAAATTCCTTTTCCCTTATTCATATTATTAATAAGTTTATTAGAATACATTGTTCCTCCGACAAGCGAGGTAAATATAATTGGCGCTCTGACTATACTATGCAACCCTTTTGTTAATCTTGTTCCCATAGATAAAAAGAACAATGGAATTATTGAATTTGATATAAGACAACTTGTCGCATGCTTCATACGTTTTTTAAAAGTCTTTTCTTCGATAACTTCAAACCCCTGAACCCCAACCATAGTTTTAGAAAACATTCTCATTGCATGCAAATCGGTTACTCTTGAATAAATATTTGATTTTAATTCTGTACCCAGTTTATCGTCTATATCATGATTTATTTTGTTGTTTACTATATTATTCTTAATTTTGTCCTCATAATTATATATGGTATTAAAGGTGTTATCTGTTAGTCTGTTAAGTTTACGCAGTCGTTTATTTTTCTCTATGTGTGAATACTGTATCCCGTAATCAGCACCTATTGCGCCTAATATCCCAAAACCAAGCATTAATGTATTATTGATACAGTCTTTTATAATGTTTCCTGTTGTGTTAATAACTTTTGCAGTTGGTCTCGTAATTTTTTCAGGAATATGATTTATCCCCTTTTTTATAGTATTAGAAACTTTATTGTTTTTAACCTTATCAGAAAGTTCAGATACGTTTTTTGCCAAAAAGGAATTATTAATAATTTTACCCTTTGACAGTTCATAAACACCGACAGCCAGAGCGGTTCCGCCCAAAATAAGACTATCCCTTGTCAGTACAATATCCTTTTCAGAATCAGATGCTTTTTTATAGTCTGATACCATCTTCGCCGTACCGGTAGTCCCAAAAACCAATAAACCTGTTATTTTTGAATCTAATACTTTGTTTAAACTTAACCCCATCAGTTATATTAAATCACAAGAAAAAAAATTTTTGTCAGCAAACAAAAAAAGAGAAACAAATTGTTGTTTCTCTTTTTTTCATATTTTTTATAAAACAAATTATTTGTTTTGCATTTCTTCAACAGTAATAACTTTGTCGATAAGACCGTATTTAACTGCTTCTTCCGCTGACATGTAATAATCACGTTCGCAGTCTTTTTTAACTTTTTCAATATCCTGACCTGAATTTTCAGCCAAAATACCTGTTAACATATCCTTCATTCTCAAAATTTCTTTTGCTTCTAATTCAATATCAGTAGCCTGACCCTGTGCACCGCCTAAAGGTTGGTGAATCATAATTCTTGCACTTGGAAGAGCCATTCTCTTACCTTTAGCACCGGATGATAACAGGAATGAACCCATACTTGCAGCCTCACCCAGACAAATTGTCTGAACATCTGCCTTAATAAGATTCATAGTGTCATAAATAGCCATGCCTGCTGTGATTACACCACCCGGGCTATTGATGTATAACATAATATCTTTTTCAGGATTTTCACTATCAAGCAATAATAATTGAGCAACGATTGAATTTGCCACATCATCATCAATAGCAGTACCTAAAAAGATAATTCTTTCTCTTAATAATCTTGAAAAAATATCAAACGATTTTTCCCCACGTGATGAAGATTCAATAACCGTAGGTACATAGTTTATAATTTTATTCAAATCACTTTTGCTTATTACGTCGTACATATTACTCTCCTTGTTTTTTTTGATTATAACATAAAGGGCTAACGGGGTAAATAGGGGTAGGGATATAATAGTTGCTCATTCATTGTAAGGTATTTTAGATAGGTCTGTGTTAAAATAGAATCAGGGATAAGAAGGAGATAATAATGAACACTATAAAAATATTTAACGTGGGTAAACAGGCTTCAACGGAAGTTGTAAAACCCCAAAAACAAACATACGATGCAATGTACAGATACAGTAAGGCAGTGAACGATAATGCCGCAGCAGATACATTCAGAAAACTTGATAATCAGGCAAAAATGAGATTACATATCAAAAAATCTGTCGCTACGGAACAAAGATTACTGGATTCTTCTGAAGAAATGTGTGATGAAGCATTAGGTCCAAAAGAGATAGTAAAATATCTCGGTGAACAAACAAAAAACATGCTAAAAATAACAAAAGAATCTTTGTTAGCGACATATTACAGCATAAAACCATAATGTATTAAAAATATACAAATCAGAAAAAACGGCAGACAAAATCTGCCGTTTTAACATTATTTGAAATATTCCTAATCACCCGATTAATCTTAATTTTCATTATTTTGATTTATAGTACGCATTGTAGGGAAAGCGATAACGTCACGGATAGTAGGTGAATTAGTCAATAACATAACTAATCTGTCTATACCCATACCCATACCGCCTGTTGGTGCAAGACCGTATTCAAGAGCATTGATATAGTCTTCATCAATTGACATTGCTTCTTCATCCCCGTTAGCCTTAGCCAAAGCCTGAGCTTCAAAAC